>Ga0208628_1000235_pt1 | contig 32484 bp, 21 predicted proteins | sample LakWasMet16_LOW5_2_FD_183864 | JGI IMG/M metagenome (GOLD analysis project Ga0208628, IMG submission 183864) | Freshwater sediment methanotrophic microbial communities from Lake Washington under simulated oxygen tension - Sediment Metagenome... | ecosystem: Environmental > Aquatic > Freshwater >... | reverse complement strand
AATGGCTTACCGGCTTTCGCAACGGCTTCCAGCACTGGCAACAATTCACGAACGTTCGAGATTTTCTTGTCATGCAACAGGATGAACGGGTCATCCAGATCAGCGGCCATGCTTTGCTGGTTGTTGATGAAGTAAGGCGACAGGTAGCCGCGATCGAACTGCATGCCTTCGACGACGTCGAGTTCATTGTCCAGACCGGAACCGTCTTCAACGGTGATCACGCCTTCTTTACCGACTTTGTCCATCGCTTTTGCAATCAACTCGCCGATGTTGTGATCGGAGTTGGCCGAGATCGAACCGACCTGTGCGATTTCCTTGCTGCTATTGCAAGGCTTGCTGATTTTTTTCAGTTCTTCGGTGGCCGCGATGACGGCTTTGTCCATGCCGCGCTTCAGATCCATCGGGTTCATGCCGGCAGCAACGGCCTTCATGCCTTCGCGGATCATGGCTTGAGCCAGAACGGTCGCGGTGGTGGTGCCGTCACCGGCGTTGTCGGAAGTTTTCGAAGCGACTTCCTTCACCATTTGCGCGCCCATGTTTTCAAACTTGTCGGCGAGTTCAATTTCCTTCGCTACCGAAACGCCATCCTTGGTGATGGTCGGTGCGCCGAAACTTTTTTCCAGAACAACATTACGGCCTTTTGGACCGAGCGTGGCTTTCACTGCATTGGCGAGAATGTTGACGCCTTTGACCATGCGTGAACGAGCATCTTCACCAAAACGAATATCTTTAGCTGACATGATGTATTACCTCAAAAAATAAATTCTTGTTTATTAAGGTGCGCGTGTCGCGCACCGTTTAATCCAATCGGATTTCATCGGTGCGCTTCAGCGCACGCGATGCATCAACCCAAAATCGCGAAAATGTCGTCTTCTTTGGCAATCAGGTATTCGACGCCGTCGAGCTTGACTTCGGTACCGGCATATTTGCCAAACAACACTTTGTCGCCCACTTTGACTTTCGGCGCGCGGGTGCTGCCGTTGTCCAGGGCCTTGCCGTCGCCTACTGCGATCACTTCACCCTTGATAGGTTTTTCAGTGGCCGAATCCGGGATGACGATGCCGCCAGCGGACAGTTTTTCTTCTTCCATACGCTTGATAACGACGCGATCAAAGAGCGGTTTAATATTCATAGCTTCCTCTTAGTCAATAAAAACAGATACTTACGATACTTCTTGATGTTTTTGGGGCTTTTGTTAGCACTCTATCCAGCCGAGTGCCAATTTTAACGCGTAAACATGACCGAAGGGTGATGTTTGGCTTCCCTGCTTAATGGGGCGATAGCGGCGAGGTTTCAAGGGCTGGCCGCCTTCTGCCTGCCATTTGTCACAATTCCGGCTTAATATCCGGGTCTTGCGTCAATATCTTTCTGGGGAAATGCATGTCGTTTGGAAAAAAGGGGGCAGCCTGTCTGCTCGGGTGTTTTTTTGTCTTCGCAAACCTGTCGGCCCATGCCGAAGTTTTTATCAACGAAATTCATTATGACGATGCCGAAACGCCAACGGCCGGCGATCAAAACGAAGCCGTCGAAGTTGTAGCCACCAATGGCGAAGATTTAAGTCTCTACGATATCGTTTTATATAACGGAAGCAATGCTGCTGCGGCAATCGTTTATGACACCGATGCGGTTCCTGCCGGCTCCCTGGTAACTTGCGGCTCGACGGTTCGCATTGGCGTAGTGACTTACACCAGTCCTGCCCAAGTACAAAATGGCGGCAACGATGCCATTGCATTAGTACGACGCTCCGATAGCACCGTGGTGCAATTCCTCAGTTACGAAGGCGCAGCAACCGCGAGCGCTGGTCCGGCTTCCGGACAAACCAGCATTGCCATTCCCGTCTCTGAAACCAATAGCACCGCTGAAGGCACATCGCTGCAATTGGGTGGCACTGGTGCAACGTATGCAAACTTCGCATGGAATGCTTCGGCAACAAGTTCCTTCGGCAGCTGCAACAACAATCAGGTGTTCAATCTCGGCCCCCAAGTCAATGTTTTGCCATTCGTTGTTTCTACAAGTCCGGCAAATGGCGGCACGATGTTCACCACGTCGAATACGGTACTTATTTCTTTTAATGAATCCGTGAGCACTACAAATGGTGCGGCTTTCTATCAATGCACGACCAGTAGCCATCCACAAATTGCAACGTCGCTGGGTGGTGAAAATATTCTAGTGACGACCGCAACTCAGTTCGTGAGCGGCGAATCCTGTGTATTGACCGTTCCAGCATCCTCAATTGCGGACTCGGAAAATGCACACCCGGCTCAGGATATCGTGGTCAATTTCAACGTGATCACCCAGCCCAACCAGGCACCGCTGATCTTTGCCATAACGCCTCTCAGCAACGCTGTTGGCGTACCGGCCGCCACCGACATCACTGTTTTTTTCACCGAACACATTACGGCTGATCCGGAAGCATTTGTCTTGCAATGCAGCGCGTCCGGATTAATCCAGCCGAGCATCAACACTGCCGGCAATCCGACAATCGTTCTTTCCACCAACACGGCATTGCAAGCCGGCGAAAACTGCACTCTCACCGTCATTGCGGCGGGTATATTGGATGACAACGGTTTGGCAATGACACAAAATTATGTCAGCCGCTTCACCATTGCGGGCAATATTTCGGCCTACTACAACCGCGTCAATACCAGCAGTGCCGAGCAATTACGCTGCTCGCTGAATACGACGATTCGCGACCATACCGTTTACCCCTACAGTGCAGGCACGACCGACACCTGGGACATTCTGGAAATCGCCGATGAAGATCCGAACAACAGCGGCAAGATTCTGGATGTCTATCGTAATCGCAGTTACATAAAGGTCAGCAGCCGGGCCGGCACAGGTAGCGGCCTGACTTACAACCGTGAGCACACGTGGCCGAATTCGCTTGGCTTCGGCACCGATACCGGCAATCTGGGTCTGCCGCATGCGCCCTACACCGATACGCATATGCTGTATCTGAGCGACACCCAATACAATTCCGATCGCGGCAATGACCCGTATGCAAATTGCAGCATGGCGTCTGGCTGCGGCGAGCGTGCAACCGAAGTCAATAATGGCAGCGGTGGTGGTTCGGGCGTTTATCCCGGCAATTCCAATTGGACCAATGGCAGTTCATTTGAAACCTGGAGCAAACGCAAAGGCGATGTTGCACGCGCGGTCATGTACATGGCAATTCGCTACGAAGGCGGCACTCATGGCGTAACCGGTCAGAACGAACCCGACCTGGAACTAACCGATAACCGCAGCCTGATTGTCGGCACCTCTTCATCGCCGGCCTATATGGGCTTGATGTCGGACTTGCTGCAATGGCATTTGGCCGATCCACCCGATGCTGCCGAGCTTGCACGCAACCAGATTATTTTCAATTTCCAGGGCAACCGGAATCCCTTTATAGATCATCCGGAATGGGCTACGGCGGCTTTGTTCAACTCCAGCAAACCAACGACTTGTATCTTGAACACGCCCGAACCGGCACCCGATGGCAAGTATCGCCCCATACTCAAGCCACGACCGCCTACGACCACAAGGTAACAATACGAACAAAAAATACCGGGCTTACCCGGTATTTTTTTCGGTGACGTGCTGCGTCGCAACACAGTATATTGTGTATAAATGTGACACAAACCACAAAACTTCCTGTCACAATCGGCAGGCAATATAAATACACGTGTGTCATTTCATTATCGGGGACGAATAATTATGTGGCTTAAAAAATCAGGGGCAGCCGGCCTGCTCGCGAGTCTTTTTGTGTGTACCAGTTTCAATGCCAATGCTGAAGTGTTCATCAATGAATTCCATTACGACGATTCCACCTCCAGTGGCGACATTGCCGAGAAAGTCGAAGTGGTCGCGACCGCCGGCGAAAATCTCGCCGCCTATCGCATCTATTTGTATAACGGCACCGGCAGCACTACTGCCGCTACTTTCTACGACAATGATTTATTGCCGGCCGGCAGCAATGTGACATGCGGCGGGACGGTGAAAATTGCGGTACTCAGTTATCCAAGCAACGGCATTCAAAACGGCGCCAACGACGGTATCGCTTTGGTCAACGGCAGCGGTTCGCTGGTGCAGTTCATCAGTTACGAAGGCGCGATCAAGGCATCCAATGGACCTGCCGCCGGCGTCACCAGCACCAATCTTTCCGTGGCGGAAGACAACAGCACCACGCCGGGTAAGTCCCTGCAATTGGGTGGAACCGGTACCGGTTCAGCCAGCTTTACCTGGCGTGCAGCCGCAACGCAAACCGCAGGCGCCTGCAACAACAGCCAAACGTTCACAAGCACCACCAATACTCCGCCTTCCATTACATCGACTACACCTGCCAATGGCGCCACCGGAGTCGCGGCGGCCAGCGACATTCAAGTGAATTTCAGTGAAAGCGTCACCGCAAGTGCGGGTGCCTTTACTCTTTCCTGCAGTCAAAGCGGAACGCGTGCATTGACCTACCCGGCTTCGGGTACCAGTTTCACTGTCTCGCATAACGGTGCGCTGATCGGTGGCGAAACCTGCACGTTCACCGCAGTGGCGGCCAATATCAAAGACGGCGGCAATGCATCACCCACCAGCAACAAGGTAATCAGCTACACGATTGCCGCTGCACAAAACACCGGCTACTACAGCCACGTGAATACCAGCAGCGCTTCGCAATTGCGTTGCTCGCTGAATCAGACCATTCGCGGCCATACCGTTTATCCGTACACGAATAGTTCGGGTACCGATGTCTGGAAAATTCTCGAAATCGCCGATGAAAATCCCAACAATACCGGCAGCATTCTCGATGTTTATCGCAACCACAGTTACACGAAGGTTTCGAGCCGCGCAGGTACCGGAACCGGTTTAACCTATAACCGCGAACATACCTGGCCGAACTCGCTTGGCTTTGGCAGCACGACCGGCAATCTTGGTCTGCCGTATGCGCCTTACACCGACACGCACATGTTGTACGCCAGCGACACCACGTACAACTCCGATCGCGGCAACAAGCCTTACGGCAATTGCACATTGGCTTCCGGCTGCGGTGAACGCGCAACCGAAGTGAACAATGGCAGCGGCGGCGGCAGCGGCGTGTATCCGGGTAATTCGAACTGGGTGAAAACACCCGATGGCAACACCGGTACGTTCCAGGTATGGAGCAAACGCAAGGGTGATGTCGCACGCGCCGTGCTTTACATGGCCATCCGTTATGAAGGCGGAACGCATCCGGTCACCGGCCAAAGCGAACCCGATCTGGAAATGACCGACGACCGCAGCAAGATCGTGATCACCTCGGCATCGCCTGCTTATATGGGCTTGCTGACGGATTTGCTGCAATGGCATCTCGCCGATCCACCGGATGCCGCCGAACGTGCACGCAACGAAGTGATCTTCAGCTTCCAGGGTAATCGCAATCCGTTCATTGATCATCCGGAATGGGCGACGGCAGCACTGTTCAATTCGGCCAAGCCCGCAAGTTGCCAATTGAATTGATTTGAAACATTCGAAAAAGAAAAATGCCGGAGAAATCCGGCATTTTTTTTATTCTGTTTGAGGAAAGAGTGCCGATGCATTAGTGGCATCGGCAGGCACTTAAATCGTCACTTGCAGTTTTTGCGTGCCGACAACATTCCGACCGGAAGGTTTTCATTCCAGGTTCCCGATAAGGGCGGTGCAAATGTTGCATTCACCGAGATATTGGTCAGCCCGGGTAAGTCATCCGGAGCCGCGAGCGGACCGAGCGTACGCGTCATCGTGCCGACCACGGTATTGGTAGTAGGCGTTGCGGCACAAAGCGGGCAGAAGCCGCTGAGTTGAAGCATGTTCAGCAGATTAACCGATGGGTTGTAGCTCTTCTGACCATAGAGCCAACGTGGCTGGCCTTTGCCATCGTAAATATAGGAAATATGGACTTCAGTGCCGGGTTCGAATTGTGCGCTGTAACCGAAACCGGATTTGCTCGGTGAGTACCAATGACCGGTGGCATCCAGATCGCCGCCGTCGTATTGGGCGCAACCCGGGCCGCCAAGACGCACCATCTTTTCCGAGCCGGCTTCGCCGTTAAGGATGTAGGAAAACTGGAAACTGTTATCACCCAGCAATGTTACCGTCGCAAAGCCGACGGCGTAGGCAAAGGATTGACTTCCATCCCAAACCACGCGATACATGGTCGGTTGCCAAATGGCGTTACCGACATCGCTTGTTGGCGCCGGGCCTGCCGCGTAATACCAGATCGGCGTTCCATCCTGAAGATAGGTGTACCAGACCATGACCCATTGGTCACCGGCAAAATCAAGAAACGCACCATGACCGGAACGCGATGGATTGTAGTAATGACCAGACTGGAAATCGGGCGGCGCAGAAAAGCTGTTGAATTGAACCGTGGCGTTCATATCCATCAACTCACCGGACTTGGAAACCGGAATGACGTACCAGCGACCTGGCGTTAAATTCGCGCCTGAAACCGTGATCGATTCCGAATTGGTGGCACTGCTGTTGACTGTCGTCGCCTGATACGGTGCACCGGCGATCGATGCGGCCGGAATAACGGAAGTCGCCGGATCTCCATCGTAAGGCCTGACATACAAATCCACATCACGTGGAGCGCCGCTGGGTGTAGGGCTTCCTTCCGCCGTCAAACGCCTTGCCTTGAAAGTAACCGAAGTCGCATTGACCGGTATATCGATAATCACGCGATTGTGAATACTGCGTTGGGCGAAACTGTTGCTGTAAGGATTGGTGAGCGCGCCCGTGACAGGATCGGGAAGTCCTAGCAAAGGCATCGCCGAATATTCGCTGCCATCCCAGCGGAAACGCACCGGAATTTCTTTCACGAACGTACCTTGAGCGGAATAAATTCGCAGGAAAGTTGCAAGATAAACGTTTGGTGGCGTGAGCCGCATATTGTGCGTAGTACGAACGCGGAAGACTTCATTCGCTGAAACCTTGCCTGGCCCCGTGAAGACCGTTTTTATTTCCGTCTTGGAAAGCACATAGGATTCGAGTTGGAATTGATTAGACGGACTGCTCAAATTCGGATCGAGTATTCGAATGGCGTACGAAGAAGGCAGCGTGGTCGCAGAAGCCTCTGGCAGCGTTATCTCGAAATCACATGTAGCCACCTGAGTCGTGGAACCACTTATCGCACATACTGAACTTCCATCGGGATCAAGTATTTGCAATATGAAATTATCCGACGTGGAGCTTTTCAGATTCGCAACAAACCTGCGTTTCAATGCATCGCCAGTCTCGCCCTGCAAAGCGGAAAGAGTTCGCGTCTGAGTGAACAATTGCCCCGCTTGAACCGGCCCGGAAAATTGCGTGATCGCAGCCGGCTGATAACCCAGAAATCTCGCGCTCGGCAATGCCGGCAAACCCGACAATTCAATATCGAACCAGCCACGATCAAAATTCGCGGTGTAACTCACGCCATTGACGCCCGCCTGGACGATAGAGCCTATCTGGTTTTTTACCTGCGGAGTAACTGCCGCTGTCGCGGGAATCAGACGGGTTGAATTCGAATCTCGGGATGACAAGCTGCCGGATTCCGTTTTTTCAATGTCTTGAGTGCGATTTGACCGAATATGGTTCAGTGCAAATGCGGCGCCGGCGAGCACCAATAAAATGCCAAGCGCAGCAATGGATCTCCGTGCACGTTTGGCGCGCGGCATTGGTGACGAATTCATGTGGTTCCCCGGGGTATGGAATGTTTCAAATAGCCAATATTCTGGCAGGCGTAATACACAAATTTTACCATGGCTGATTCCGTTTTCCCGAAAAATACCAAAGGCATTCGACGACAGCTCTGTTCAATTCGGCGAAGCCAAACAGCTGCAAGCTGAATTAGTTGTACCCATGTCGAATTAAAAAAACGCCGGGAAAGCCCGGCGTTTTTTATTTTGCGTATTTTCAATCGCGAACTTATTGACTGATCGGCGGCACAGCTTTCTTGAGCGATTGCAGCGATCTGCCTAAATGTAGGATCAACGGATCGTGGCCGGAAACACGCATCGGCACCGCATTGTCTCCAGCATTGTCTGTGCCGAAATCGGCATTGAGCCGGACATAGTCGATATGCGCTGAATAGCCGCTGTCGATCAAGGCCTGATTGACCAGAATATGATCGGTCGCGATCGCATTGCCACGCTCCGTAACGCTGTACCTTTCGGTTTTCGGGGCACGCAGTGTCATGTTGACCAAGGGTTTCCGAATCGGGCTGATTTGCGGATTGGCTGCGGCATCGGACGATTTGCCGGTGACCAATGCCATTAAATCATCATCGCCATTACCAAACTCGTAGGCATCAAAACCACCCAGCACGATCAATTTCTCTTTTGGATTTGTCTGCTGCATCGCCTGAATCAACTTGGCGAGTGCCAGCGCCTGCGCCTGACGTTTGGCACGCATGTAACTGCCGCGAGTCGACCATCCGTTTTCACCCGGCGCCGCGCTGCCCAACTCCAACATGCCTTGCCACTGAACCAACAACACTGTGACCTGCAATGCCTGACCATCGGAATGATTAACCCGCGCCTTCAACATTAATGGCGGTTGATCGTAAAGCGACTCCGTCTTGCCGTCCGGGTGCGAGAACATGGCCGTTTTGCCAAACTGCAAATGCGACAGCACTTGCACGCGCGGCACGCCACGACGCACCTCGGCCGTGCTTACCATGAAACCGATATTGGAAGCCTGAAGACCATTTCCCTTGATCAGGTAAGGACGGTAGTCGGGATCGGAGCGGCAGGCATCGGGGAAAAGAATATTGCCTGAGCGGCTATTCACCGCAGCGGCGAGATCCGACAAGGTGGCAAGATTCTCGACTTGCGCAACGCCCAATATATCCGGCGATTTGGCATACGCACAAACGGCGTTCGCGGTTTTTGCGAGCCGCAATGAATAAGCCGAAGCCGTCATTACCGGTTCATTTGTTTTCGGATCATTTACATCGTTATACAAACCGCCCGAATTAAATTCCCCTATCGTGATGTCGGATGCCGCAGGCGTGTGCGCAGCGCGCGGACTCGCGGCAGAAACAACTGCGAATGATTTACCCGGATCAGGCGATAAACGATAAGCCTCTTCGGCGTAATCAAGCACACCAATCAGGCCTTTGACTGTATCGCCAGCATCGACGGCCAGTGCGGCAGCGCCTTTTTGTGCTGTGCTATCAACCAAGATGCGCTCCGGGTTGCCATCATAAACCGGCGCGTTATCGGAAGCCGCCAACGGGTTCAACAAGGTTTTCCCGTGCTCGCGGAATGGCCGCGCAACACCGGCCGGCACGCCGTAAAAAACACCATCGATGCTGACTGTTCCATTGGCCTCATCGACACTCCCGCCGACCGGTGAAACAACCGTCAGTGCAGGAATCGAAATGCGCATGGCTTCGTGGCATTCAAGCCAACTGTAAGAAGAACCGGCATTCCACGAACTGGAAGTCAGCTGTATTGCCGCAGGCAAGGGCTGCCTGTCCGATATTCGGCGAACATTGCTTGAAATGATTTGCGTCAATGACAAGGAATGCGCCGAGTCGCCGATCGTTCTCTCATTCACGCGACCGCTGACTTCCACGCGGCTACCGACGGTGGCAGCGTTCGGTGGTGCTGTTACGGTAAACACAAAGACGGCTTCCGAAGTGGCCGGATCCAGATCTCGTTCATTATCGGCCGCCTGCAGGAAGAACCCGTCGCGACGAAGTGCGGTAACGATACCTTCGGTAACGACATTGCGACCCAGCAGTGGCGATATCAATTGGGTGCCTTGAATATCGTGAATGGCAATTACCCGACTGTTTTCCGGCGCATTGGTATCCGCATGATTCGATGAGTTTGAATTTGCACTGGACCCACTGCCTGTCTGCAATGGCGGGGAGTCTGTTGCCTCGGTAACCGAAGCAGCGTCATCATTCATGATTTTTCCGCTGGCTTCCAATCCCGATGGAACGGCACCCAGCAAATTGCTAATTTTCACCGTGAAAATTTCATCGGGCTCGATTAGCTTGTCGCCGACGATTTTCACATCAACTGTCGCACTGCTTGCACCTTGGGGAATGGTGACACCGGTCTTGTTGATAGCCGAATAATCACTGCCCGCGCGTGCCGCATTGCCGATGCTTCTTGCATCGCTGCTGGCAAGGTCGAACGTCACACCGCCGGCCAACGCGGGAATGGAAAGATTGATGCTAAAACTCATCACTTGTGCGCCGGAATTACCTTCGGTGGTACTGGCATTATTGATGGTGAGTATTGGCACGGCCGCGTCGAATGGAATCACGCTGTTCGATGGCTGCGACTCCGCACCGGAACCGCCACTGCTGCTTGCGGTGACCACGAAGGTATACGCAGTACCGTTGTTCAACCCGGTTATGACGTGCGACAAGGCAGAACTGCCGGCATTTGAATCTACGCCGCCCGCAGGAATGGAGCGCACGGTATAACCGGTGATCGGAGTATCGCCAGCAAAAGGAGCTGAAAAAGTTACGGTACTTTGTCGATTTCCCGCTGTTGCAACCACGTTATCCGGTACTCCGGGTACCAACGAAATAATCTTCCGGATGCGATGATCCCAGATCGCGGAAACATAGATATTTCCGAGGGCATCGGTTTCGACATCCGACGGGCTGGCAAAACCGGCGAGGCGCGCATCCATTCCATCACCGTTGTAATTCGGACTGCCATCGCCAGCAATAGTGGAAATTATTCCGTCCGGACTTACCTTGCGGACTCGATAATTTTGCGATTCGGAGATGTATAAATTCCCCGCGTCATCAAGCGCTACGCCCGAGGCGTACGACAAACCGGTCGAAGTTGCGGGCACGCCGTCGCCGGCAGAAAGCGTGCTGCCATTGCCTGCCACCGTGCTGATCGTTCCCTCCGGCGTTATTTTACGAACACGGATGTGGCCATAATCGGAGATAAACAGATTGCCGGACTTGTCGAATGCCAGGTCGACGATTTGGCATACGCTTGCGTTTAAGGCAGAGCCGCCATCGCCGAGAGCGCCAAAACATGCTGTACCACTGTAATTGCCGGCATAGCGGCTGATAACGCCGTCGGTACCGATCACCCGAACCTTGTTTTGTTCGCCGATAAATAAACGTCCGTCGGCATGCATTGCCAGCCCATACGCCCCTTCCAATGTTGCTGCAGTGGCTGGACCGCCGTCACCCAGGCTGCTGTTGTTTCCATTGCCGGCGATGGTCGTGATAATGCCATTGGGCGCAATTTTTCTTACGCGTATGTTGCCCGTATCGGAAAAATAAACATTCCCGTTGGCATCAGCCGCGATGCCGGAAGGCTGGTTAATCATCGCCTGAATCGCCGGGCCACCATCGCCGCTGAAACCTTGCGTACCATTCCCTGCAATTGTGCTGATGATGCCGTTCGGATTTACTTTGCGTATCCGGTGATGGGTGTCGTCGCTGAAATAGAAATTCCCCTGATTATCCATCGTCATTTTTTGCGGTGAATAAATCCCTGCCTGTGCTGCAGGCCCGCCATCGCCACTGAAAGTATCGGCGCCCATGCCGACAAAAGCTTCGATACGGCTGATCGAAGGCTCGTCGTTCAAAATCGTACCTACCCCGGTGCCGTCCAACACGAACACGCCGTTAACCGCCGCAACATTGGCTGAAAACCTCTCGTTACGTTCGTAAAGGGTGTCGCCGTACACATTGACCGATACGGTTGTTGAGACTGATCCCGCCGGAATGCTTAAGCCACTGAGCGATATAAACTCGAAGTCGGTAAACGGCGAGGCAGAATCCGAGGAACCACCGCCCGTGTAGAAATCAAAAGTAACGGCATTGCCAACCGGCTTGCTCAGGGAGATCGTGAACGCCACCGTTTTTGTGCCGCTATTGCCTTCCACCACTTGGGTATCGCTAACCCACAAATATGCCTGCGCCGAGCTGGAAGGTATTATCATCGAAGAAGAAGCCGACAATGGCCCGGTACCGATCGTATTGGTTGCGCGAACCTTGAAGGTGTAAGCCGCGCCGTTGGTGAGTCCGGTAATTATCCTCTTGAGGCTCGTCGTACCTGCTGCACTGTCAACACCACCCGAGGGAGTCGATATCACCGTGTATCCGGTTATCGGGCTGCCGCCATCGTTCCATGGCGGTGCAATAACAATGGAAGCCGTTTTGTTTCCCGGCGCAGCGGCGCTGATCATTGGCGCATCCGGCACTGTTTTTACTACTAGCACATTCGACGCCGCCGAATGCGCACTGCTTCCGACCGCGTTCACCGCCTGTACGTAAAAACGATAGGTGCCAGGCGGCACGGTGATTGTGCGCGTTGTTGCCAATTGCAGATCGTAAATCTTGTCCGGCACGGAAGTGACTCTGTAGCCGGTGATCGGACTGCCGCCGTTACTGGCGGATGACGGAAAACTGATCTGCACCTGATTGCCGGACATCACCGCGACCGGAGCGGAAGGAACGCTGGGAGTATCCGGTGTGGTAACGGCATTGGATGAAATCGAAGCGACGCTTTCACCGGCAGCATTGACGGCGTAAACAGTGAATGTATAGGTCGTGGTTTTATTCAAATTGATTATGGTGCGCGACAATGCAGTGGTACCTGCTTGCAAGTCCTGGCTGTCGCCGGGTAAGGCTGGCGAAGAAGCCACACGGTAACCGGTGATGGGAAGTCCGCCGTTGCTCACCGGTGTAACGAACGTGACAACGGCCTTATTCGGTCCAGCCGTTGCGTTAATCGACAAAGGTGGCGACGGCACATTTCCGGGAGTCGAACTACCGGAAGGCGCGGACGCGGGGCCGGTTCCTACGGCGTTCGTTGCGGTAACGGTAAATGTGTAGTTGACGCCATTGCTCAAACCGGTGACCAAATGACTGGGGTTATTGCTTCCGGCGTTGACATCGGTACCCACTGCCGGATTCGTTATGACCTGATAGCCCGTGATCGAGGTTCCGCCATCACTGGCAGGTGCGCCGATACTGATCCGCATCTGGTTATTGCCCGGTGTTGTGCCGGTTATCGTGGGCGCGCCAGGAATTACGTTGGTAATTTTCCTGATGCGTTTATTGCCCCAATCGACCAGATAAATTTCGCCCGCTGTGCCGATAGCCATGCCGCGTGGCATAGTCAATCTCGCGTCGAGGGGCGGACCACCATCACCACTAAACCCGGGCAAGCCATACCCGGCAATGGTGTTGATGACACCTGCCGTATTTACCCGACGAATATGGTGATCATCTCCCGAAATAAGGAAACTTCCGTCGCGTTCGATTTCGATCGAGCGCGGAAGATAAATAGCCGCCGAGGTCGCTGCTCCGCCATCACCGGTAATATTGGATTCACCGTTTCCAGCTACGGTGGTGATAACGCCGCCGGAGTCCACTTTGCGAACACGATTGTCCAGGTAATCGAGGATGTATATATTGCCACTCGCATCGACCGTGACAGAACCGGGACTTTTGAATTGTGCAGAAGTTGCCGGTCCGCCATCGCCACTAAATCCAAAAGACCCACCGATACCTGCAATGGTCTGAATGACTCCATTGGTTGATACTTTCCGGACAACGCGATTTGTGGTGTCTGCAATATAAAGATTGCCGGAAGCGTCCAGAGCTATATCTTTTGGATAGTACAGAAGCGCTGCGCTTGCCGGCCCACCATCACCGGAGTAACCGGTGCTGGAACTGCCGGCGATGGTGGTGATAATCCCGTCTGCTGCTATTTTGCGTACTCGATTATTATTGCTGTCTATGAAGAAGAGATTTCCTGCTGCATCAATCGCAATGCTGGTCGGGCCATATAAATTCGCATTGATGGCCAAGCCGCCATCTCCGGAAAAACCCGCATTGCCGGTGCCTGCATACGTGGTGATGATTCCACCCGGCGATACTTTGCGGATACGGTTATTAACCGAATCGGCAATGTATAAATTGCCGGCAACATCCAACGCGACGTCATTAGGGCTTCTTAAACCAGCATCAGTGGCAAGTCCAGCATCGCCCGAATAACTATCGGTTCCGTTACCCGCCACCGTGGTAATGGTCTGCGCACCAGCCGAAACCGAGACGAGAAAAAAGACGAACAGTATTGCCAGCGACTTCATGATTGCGACGTTTCCGAAAAATGATTTTACGTGATTGGCGAAGATCGCCCCGGGGTGGAGATTCGATGAGCCGTTCGGGCTGACGGATTGATTTTGGAGAATGCGCATTAATTGTTCCTGGCGACCGTCTATCGGACTCGCACAAAAATGCACAAGCCCGGCATTTTAACATTCATGGCATCTGGCAATCAGGTGAATATCTGTGAAATTAGGCTCTAGCGGTCACAAATCCCTTCAAAACAAGGCATCCAAACAGGCAAACGCCGTTTTATGTGCGTTTTACTTCATGCTTCACATCCAAAGCCCTACAATTGCACTCTTGTATTTGACCGATAGCGCTCAATATTGACGGGCAGGCTTTCGGAACCCGGATTGAAACGAAGGAATTTGAATGTTGCGTTCGCTATTGCTGTTGTTAAGCGCGCTGTTGTTTGCCCCGATATCGCACGCAGTCGATGAAAAAGACTTGCTGCCGATCGACCAAGCCTTCGCATTAAGCGCGAAAGCGGTTTCACGCGACAAGATCGAGTTCACCTGGAAAATCGCGCCGGGCTACTATCTCTACCGGCATCGCATGGGCATAAGCTCGGTCGATGGTGCATACAAGCTCAACCCGCTTGAATTACCCGAAGGCCATCACAAGAAAGACCAGTTCTTCGGCGAAGTGCAAACCTATCGCGACGTGGTCGTCGGTATCCAAACCGGCGCCGTGGCCGATGGTGTCGATAGCGTTTCCCTTCTCGTAAAATATCAAGGCTGCGCCGATGTCGGCGTGTGTTATCCGCCGCACAAGAAAACGATTACCGTTGCTTTGCCCGCAGCAGCGCAAAAAGATTCGATTTCACTCAATTCGGGCACCGATAAAAAATCGGATTTATTCGGCAGCGCAAAGATCACGACCGACAGTCTGCCGCTGCCGGCCAGCGAGGCCTTTCAGTTCGAAGCCATCGTCAACACGTCGAATGAATTGTTGTTGCGTTTCACTCCTGCTCCCGGTTATTACCTTTACCGGGACAAGACCAAACTCAACATCGTCAGCGATAAGGATTCTGTCGTGGCAGGTGAACTGCAATGGCCTCCGTCGAAATCGCACAAGGATGAACACTTCGGCGATGTCGCCGTGTTTTTTGATCTGGTCGAAGCCAAACTTCCGCTGCAACTGAAAGATACGAAAGCGCATGACATTACATTGAAGGCCAGTTTTATAGGCTGCCAGGAAAACGGCATCTGCTATCCGCCGATGAAACGGGAAATTTCGCTTTCGATTCCTGCCGGCGGCAAAGTCGGCACCGCAACTGCCTCGCCCACGACATCGACATCGACATCGACATCGACATTCACTACTGTCGAATGGCTGCAAGCATTGGCGCTTGCACTCCTGACCGGGCTTATCCTGAATTTAATGCCATGCGTACTGCCTATCCTGTCCTTGAAAGTTTTATCCGTACTGGACGGTGGCAGCAGCAGAGTGAAAGCGGGTAAAAAAGCGATCTGGTACACCCTGGGAGTCACCATCAGCTTTGCAATCGTCGGCTTCATCGTCATTGCACTACGGCATCAGGGGAAAGACGTCAGCTGGGGATTTTTACTGCAACAGCCCACCATGGTTGCAGCCCTTGCATTGGCAATGCTGACGGTTGGCCTCAGTCTGTCCGGAGTATTTCAAATAGGCGCAGGGCTTGCGGGGGTCGGGCAGAAACTGACTGAAAACTCAGGCCCCTCGGGTGATTTTTTCACCGGGGTTTTGGCCGTGGTTGTCGCAAGCCCCTGTACGGCACCTTTCATGACAATACCGCTGGCATTTGCCTTTGCTGCGCCTCCATTGGCAGCGCTAAGTATTTTCGTGATGATGGGCATTGGCTTGGCTCTGCCATTTTTACTGATTGCATTTGTCCCGGCCCTGGCAAAATTGCTGCCAAAACCCGGCGCCTGGATGGAGACACTGAAACAAGTCTTGGCATTTCCAATGTACCTCACCGCGGGCTGGCTTGTGTCCGTACTCGCAGGACAGCGCGGCTCAAATGGTGTGCTGTGGATTCTTGCCGGAGCGACTTCACTCGCATTTGCATTATGGCTATGGGAACGCACGCGTTTCAGTGAGAAGAAATTTGCCAGAGTCTTTGTTTTAGCGGGCTTGCTCGTGTCGGCTTATAGCGTCTATACATTCAATCATGTCCTCGAGAAACAACTCGCGTACTCGCCAGAAGCCATTGCCGGTTTGCAAAAAGACAAGCGACAAGTCTTCGTAAACATGACGGCCGATTGGTGCATCACCTGCAAGGCAAATGAAGCGGCGGTTTTTTCACGCCCTGCGTTCAAAAAATTGCTGGAAGAAACCAACACGGTTTACATGGTCGGCGATTACACCAATGTCGATCCGGAAATCACGAAATTTCTCGATCTGCACAAGTCTGTCGGCGTACCTTTGTATGTGGTGTATTCAGCCCGTCATCCCGAAGGCAAGGTACTGCCGACCATCATGACGATGAGCATCATCGAACAGGCATTGCGCGAAGATCAAAAATAATGACGAGCAAGATTATTCGTATTGCTTTGATTCTTGCCATGCTGGCTGGGCTGACATTCCTGTGGTCGAAATCGGGCGAGTGGCGAAATGCCGCTATTGAAGAAGCATCGAGGCCCGAGCCGAAGTTTGTCGCCAGCTCGATTCAAGTGATTTCCGCATTGGAAATCACCGACCTGAAAGGAAAACCAGCCAAACTACCGGGAACCGGCCGTTATCGTGTGATCAACTATTGGGCGACCTGGTGCGGCCCCTGCCTGGTGGAAATGCCCTTATTGGACAAATTTGCCAAGTCGCAAAAAACAGGCGGCGTCATGATGATTGGCATCGCCCTTGATGAGGCCGAAGGCGTGAAAGAGTACCTGAAGGATAATCCGGTGAAATATCCGCAATTTCTGGAAAAAGCCGGTAAAAATGACAGTTCTTCGCAATTAGGCAATCAACATGGCATTATCCCCTTCAGCGTGCTTATCGGTCCCGACGGACGCTTGTTAAAGCTTAAACGAGGCGTTTTTGCCGATATGGACGAACTGAAAGCCTTTGCAAAGTCACCCAAGGCTTGACATTAGAGCAATTTAACTAAAATCAAACGGTTGCGATCTGCGGCGAAAACGCAGGCATCGTCTGGACAAATCACCCAGCTTCACGCACACTGCCCTGCCCTGGGGAGAGGCACTTGGCGAAGATTCTGGTTTTACATGGTCCCAATTTAAATCTGCTCGGCGAACGCGAGCCGGGCATTTATGGCCGCACCACGCTGGAACAGATTAATAGCCGTCTTGGCCAACGCGCCGCACAGGCCGGACATGAACTGGAGACCTTCCAGTCCAATGCCGAGCACGATCTGGTCAATCGCGTCCAGGCCGCCCGCTCGGACGGCACCAGCTTCATCCTGATCAACCCGGCCGCCTTCACCCATACCAGTGTCGCCCTGCGCGATGCGTTTGCTGCAGTACGCATCCCGTTTATCGAGGTGCATTTATCGAATCCGCATGCACGCGAGCCGTTCCGGCAACATTCCTATTTCAGCGACATGGCGCAGGCCGTCATCTGCGGCTTTGGCGCCGACAGCTATACCTACGCACTCGAATTCTTCATTTCGCACGGCCCGCATACGGCCGCCGATTCCTAATCACATCCCAACACAAGGACGAAGCCACCATGGACCTTCGCAAAATCAAGAAACTGATCGATCTATTGGAAGAATCCAATCTTGCCGAAATTGAAATCAAGGAAGGCGAAGAATCCGTACGTCTAGCCCGCATGCCGCGCGGCGGTATCGCACCGGCACCGGTCGTGCATCATATTGAAGCGCCACGCGCCGCCGCACCTGCACCTGTTGCACATGCAGCACCTTCAAGCGAATCGCATGGCGGAAAATCGAAAGACGTGCCCGATGGCCACATGATTCGCTCACCAATGGTCGGCACTTTCTATGCATCGCCAAATCCTGATTCGGCGCCATTCGTGAAAGTCGGTCAAACCGTGAAAGCCGGCGACACGCTTGGCATTATCGAAGCGATGAAAATGTTCAATCCGATTGAAGCCGACGTCTCGGGCACCGTGCGCGCCGTGCTGGTGGAAACCGGGCAGCCGATTGAATTCGACGAACCGATGTTCGTGATTTCCTGAGCGAAAGATTCATTCGTCCGCATTTCCGCCGGAATCGAAAAATAATGAGAACACCCACATGCTAAAAAAAGTCGTCATTGCCAACCGGGGTGAAATTGCGCTGCGAATACTTCGCGCCTGTCACGCACTCGGTATCAAAACGGTCGCCGTGCATTCCACGGTCGACAGAAACCTTAAACACGTGGCGATGGCCGATGAGTCGGTCTGCATTGGCCCCGCGCCCTCCAGCGAAAGTTATCTGAATATTCCGGCGATCATTGCTGCTGCCGAAGTAACCGATGCACAGGCGATCCATCCGGGCTATGGTTTTCTATCGGAAAACGCCGACTTCGCGGAGCGCTGCGAATCGTCCGGTTTTATTTTTATCGGCCCGACCGCGAACGTGATCCGCATGATGGGCGACAAGGTCGAAGCCATTCGCGCGATGAAAGAAGCCGGCGTGCCTTGCGTACCAGGCTCCGGTGGTCCGCTCGGCGAAGATGGCGACGAATGCATTCGCATGGCGAAGGAAATCGGTTATCCCGTTATCATCAAAGCCGCCGGTGGTGGTGGTGGCCGCGGTATGCGCGTGGTGCGTGAAGAAGCTTCATTGCTGTCTTCGATCACCACGACCAAGGCCGAAGCCAAGGCCGCTTTCAGCAACGATATGGTCTACATGGAAAAGTTTCTGGAGAATCCGCGCCATATCGAAATCCAGGTGCTATCCGATGGCCAAGGCAATGCGATCCATTTGGGCGAACGCGATTGCTCAATGCAACGTCGCCACCAGAAAGTGGTGGAAGAAGCACCAGCACCTGGCATTACCGACGAACAACGCGCCGAGATCGGCAAAATTTGTACCGATGCCTGCGTTCGCATCGGCTACCGTGGCGCCGGCACCTTCGAATTTTTATACGAAGACGGCCGCTTTTATTTCATCGAAATGAATACCCGCATCCAGGTTGAGCATCCAGTCACGGAATTCGTTACCGGCGTTGATTTGGTACGCGAGCAATTGCTGATTGCCTCCGGCGAAAAACTGAAACTCAAGCAATCCGATATCGTCATTCGCGGCCACGCGATCGAATGCCGCATCAATGCCGAAGATCCGGAAACCTTTCTGCCGTCACCTGGCCTGATCAAGCATTTCCATGCACCGGGCGGCCCCGGCGTGCGCGTCGATTCGCATATCTACGAAGGCTACAAAGTCCCGCCGAATTACGATTCGATGATCGGCAAACTGATCGTGCACGGCAACACGCGTGCACAGGCAATTTCGCGCATGAAAGTCGCGCTGTCGGAAATGGTGGTCGACGGCATCAAGACCAACGTGCCATTGCAATCGCGCATCATGGCCGATATCGGATTCCAACAAGGTGGCACCAATATCCATTATCTGGAAAAACGCTTGGCCGAGAGGAAAGAAAAAGCGATCGGCTTGGGTTGATCGTCCGGAGGTCGCCCGCAAGCGGCCTCCTACGTATAACGACAATAATGCGTAGGAGGGCCATTGGGCCCGACCCACCGAACTCCGCCCGCAAGCGGCCTCCTACTCGCTTTGCCGCTTGTACGCCGAACGCCTGACCATCCATTCCGAAACAACCAAGGCGCCGACCGACAGCAATAATGAAACCACAGCAAGACGCGCAATACCGTCTTCGCCATTCGGTACTTGCGTCAATGTGTGCACTGCCAGCGAAATGGTTTGGGTCTCGCCGGGAATATTGGAAACGAACGTAATCGTTGCACCGAATTCGCCGAGCGCTTTTGCGAATGCCAGCGTCATACCGGCGGCAACGCCGGGAATGCTGAGAGGCAAAATGACTTGCCAGAATTTCGCCCATGGCCTCGCGCCAAGACTGGCGGCCATTTCATCGATCTCACGGGGAATGGCTTCAATCGAAAGCCTGATCGAACGCACGAACAAAGGAAATGCCATGACCGCTGCGGCAACTACCGCACCCGTCCAGCGAAACGCAAACGTAAAACCGAACCAGTGATCAAGCCAATAACCAATCGCACCTTGCCGTCCGAACAAAACCAGCAGTGCGTAACCCGTTAGCACCGGCGGCATTAGCAAAGGAAGATGCACGAGCGCATCCAGCAAAATTTTTCCCCTGAACTTCCAGCGCGCCAGCACATAGGCAATCGCCACTGCAAACGGCAAGGCGCAAACAACCGCTAGTACGGCGATGCGCAAGCTCAGCTTGATGGCGGTAAGTTCGTCCGGCGTAAACATGTCAGGGAAGTGTAAACCCTGCCCGCTTGAAAATCGTCTTCGCCTCGCTGCTTTGCAGGAACTGCATAAACCCGCTGGTCGATTGTTTATTGCTGCTTGTCACGCGTGCGACGGGGTAAATAATTGCGTCGTGGCTATCATCTGCAAATGCGGCGACAACGCGCACTTTCGGTTCGGCTATCGCATCGGTCGCATAGACAACACCCAAAGGCGACTCACCGCGTGCAACGAAGGCCATCGCCGCGCGCACATTCTCGGCCTGCGCCAATCTGCCTGAAACACCACCCCAGGCTTTCATTTTTATCAGGGACTGTTTCGCATAACGACCGGCAGGCACACTGCCGGTTTCGGCAACAGCCAATCTGCCATCGCCCAATGCTTTTATAAATGCATCCGGTTTTTTCAACGGGATGGCTACTTGTTTCGAAGCGGCCGGAACAATCAACACAAGCCGGTTGCCGACCAGATTGAATCGCGTATCGGCGTCAATCTTTTTCCGTGATTGCAGGTAATCCATCCACTCGCCATCAGCGGAAATAAAAATATCCGCCGGCGCACCTTGTTCGATTTGCTTCGCCAATGCCGAACTGGCGGCATAGGAAACAACGATTTTCTGACCCGACCTTTTTTCCCATTGCCCGGAAACCACATCCAGACTTTCTTTCAGGCTGGCGGCAGCGAATACCGTGATCTGCGGTGGCTTATTTGCTGTACCGACAGCGATTGCTTCCGATACCGTGCTGCCAATGCACAACATCAGAAACAGCGAAAAAACTTTTGCCATGCTCAATATCCGCCAATGCGATATTGATACTTTAGCAGTAGCAGGGTGGACAATGCCCACCCTGCTTGATTGTCGGCCGGAGCCCGAATTACAACCTGAAATCGACCGCAAAGCTCATCAGATACCCGGGAATCAATGCACTGCCGGTCGGACATGCGGCATCCAGCGGAACCTGTGTTCTGGCATCGGTGACCGGATTCACGCAAACATCGAATTGCTCACCGCTGCCCGATTGAGTCACGCTGTAATCATTGTCGGTTCCGACCAGCACCTGATAACGACCGTCTGCCAGACGCGGGCCGATTGCCAGTCCTTCCATTTTTTCCGGCACGGTAATGCCCCGCGCTTTCAATGCCGCCAGCAAATCGAACTCGGCGGTTTTTTGCACCGGCACCACGCCGGCCGGCAGTGAATCGGAGCCGGCGAGCGAAATATTTTTTATATCGGTCGCGCCTTGCAGATTGATGCGATAAATCCGCTTGTGAATAGGCGTTGCAGTAAGCTCCACGCCCAATCCGCGATTGTCGCGCTCAAGCACCAGAAACTCGTTGTCCGACAAGGCATGGATGGCGCTGAGACCGATACTTCTGCCTTGCTGGGTCGAGCTAAAATCATCGGCGGTACCCGGATCGATAGCGTTTAACGTTGTACGGCTTTCAAGTTGATAGGCATATTGTGCCGTGCTTTGTCCGCTCGCAATATCAAACTCCACCACGCGTACATTGCGGCTGCGGCGTCCGTCATTGCTGCTGCCTTCGTTGACCAGCGGATCTTGCATGACCGCATACAATTTCGTGCCAGATATATTTGCGGCCAAACCTTCGAAGCCGCGATTATCCTGACGCCCGTTCGTAATGACCGGGCGGCCATCCACATAATTGGCGGCACCGGTCGCTTCGACGGGTTTCAAATTGGCAGGCGTCGTGAAACTGCGGACAAAACGTCCACTGCCATCAAATTCGTACACGCTCGGGCCATACTCGTCGGCGATATAGATTTTTCCGTTTTTTCCGAGCGCGACGCCTTCCGGATCGAAACTCGCGCCGAGAACGGATTTATTGCCGTTCAATGAACCAGGATTCAGGCCGTTCAATAAAGTCCCGTTGGCATCCTTGAACATGATCGTGCGAAACACGACCGGCTCCTTTATCACGCCATTGGCAAGATTTGTCGGCACAATGATTCTCTGTACGCGGGTCGCATAATCCAGCACGCCGCCGCCCGGGCCGCGATCGGACAAGGCAAGCCAGGTATTGGTGGATTTATCGTAGACCAGATCGGAATAGAAACCGAAGCGGTTGTAATTGGCTTCGCTCTGGGTCGACGGTTTTTTGTCGATTTTCAAACCATCAGCCTTTGTGGCGGGCGATTGTATGACGTTGCTGAGCGACCACTGCGCCGAATGGGCTGTCGTACTGAACAGGGCAACAAGAACAAAAGCGGATAAACGATTCATGCAGGACGTCCGTGAACAAGGTCCGCACAATCTAGTCTTCAAGCATTACCCGCCGGTGAAAGCATTGTTTGTTTTTTATGACAGCAAATTTCATTGCCGGCCAAATCCGTAGTGCGATCTTCGTCACAAGCCGGGAATTCTTTCATTTTTCCATCGAAAATCTTTCATGTTCCCGGCGTAGATTTTGTCGGACGGAAAGGCACGAAGCCTTGCATCGATATTGGAGTTGACATGTTTTTGCGATTGAAACCATCACGGGACATCTTGCCAAAAAACATCTTGTCCACCGTCTTCTTGTGTTTGTTCCTGACTGCGTGCAATCAGGAAAACCACCCAACGTCCGCTACGTCAGTGCAAAAGCAAATGGCAGATGCGAAATTGAAAGCGGACCAGCTGGCTGCACTGAAAGCAGAAGCAGCAATGGCCGCAATGTCGCTTGAAGAATTGAGAAAACTGGCCAGCAACTCTTTGCGTGAGCAGCGTTTGTATGCTCCCGCAGGCAACAACGCAGTGGAATACTATCTGGCCGTGAGGAAAAAAATGTCCGAGCCTGATGCGATCACGGAAAGTGCGTTGATGGATCTGACACCCTATACCGTCATTGCTGCCGAACAAGCCATCAGCCGAAATGATTTTAGTGAAGCAAGCCGATTGCGGGATTTGATTGCCGCCGTCGATGCAAATGCACCGGCATTACCTCGTATCAGCCATGCTATTGCGGATGGATTGAAAAATACGGAAGCTCTGGCTGCTGCAGAAACAAAACGCGAGCAGGAAGTATTGCTTGCCGCCCAACAAGCTGTGCTCGAAACAGAGCAGAAATCCATGAAACCGGCGGCCGTCGAGCCCGAGATAAAACCTTTGGCTACTACCATTCAAACTTCTGATACTTCGGCACCGACGATGGTGAGTATGCCGGTACAAAGCATTCCGCTTACGACGGCGAGTGCTCCGATGCCGCGCTCCACTATCCCGGCACCGGCGGCAAAAAAAGCCGAGTTGATTGCCATTCGTACTCCAGACCCTTCATTTCCCGGCGATGCACTGAATCGTGGATTAAGCGGCGCAGTGGAAATAGAATTTATCGTGCAACGCAGCGGTGAAGTTTCCGAAGTAAAAATAGTGAGTTCAAGCCAGCGCGCATTTGATCGTAATGTCGTCACCACGGTAAAACGCTGGAGATTTGCACCGATCGACGAGCCGATGACCGTCCGCCGTAGTTTCAATTTCAACAATCCGAGTTAAGAGACCGGCTTATTGGCCCCAGGCTTGACGACTATCCAGCAAATCATTGGCTTGCCATTGCCCTTTGGTTTCAAGCAACTTTGACATGCCGCTTTTAGCCTTGGCATCCGGCAAATATTCAATCCAGGAAACATCCCAGTCGGCCGCATTATTCCGGTTGAACCGGCTCAGTGAATATAGATTGGCGGGTCGATTATCGGGGGTTTGATATTTGAATTCCTGTGCCGTTGTTTCCCTGCAATCCAGGCCGGGGATGACCTTGTAATGCTTATCCAGCAAGGCTTTCATCACGGATTCGGGAGGGTTTGAACCTTCTATATCAAGACAATGAAAATCATTTCCGGAATGTTTCTCGATACGAAGCTCGAACGCTTTTTCGATGGCTCCATACGGAACATTTTGCGGATTCGACCACACGAGAGAATCCGGCTTGCCGCAACCGGCTAGCGGCAGGACCAGCAAAATGGCAGAGCTCGTGATAATTTTTGATTTCATCATTTCGTGCTCCCCCATCCACGAGCAATATGATAATTTTCGGCAGTTTGCCGGGCCGGGGCCCGGCCTACGCTTTGAAATTTTTCTTCAAGCCCTGCCAGCATTGCCAGTAATCTTGTTGCAGCTCCGGGCTTTGCAAAGCTTGTTTGGTCGGCTTGATCACGGCACGCGTTTCGAACATGAAAGCCATGGTATCGGTCAGCACATCCGGTCTGGACAAATCGGCATTGGAGGCTTTGTCGAATGTCGCCGCATCAGGGCCATGGCCGGTGAAGCTGTTATGCAGCGAAGCCCCGCCGGGAGCAAACCCGCCCGCCTTGGCGTCATATTGCCCGAAGATCAGCCCCATGAATTCGCTGGCGATGTTGCGGTGGAACCATGGAGGTCTGAAAGTATTTTGCGCCACCAGCCAGCGTGGCGGGAAAATGACGAAATCAAGATTGCCGACGCCGGGTGAATCGCTGGGTGAATTCAATACGAGGAAAATACTCGGATCAGGATGATCGTAACTGATCGACCCAATCGCGTTGAATTTTCGCAGATCGTATTTGTAGGGTGCGTAATTACCATGCCAGGCAACAACGTCGAGCGGTGAGTGGCTGATTTTTGCCGACCACAGATTTGCCTGGAACTTCGCGACCAATTCAAAATCGCCTTCGAGCACTTCATAGGCAGCAACCGGCGTCAGGAAATCACGCGGATTCGCCAAGCCATTCGATCCAATAGGTCCCAAATCCGGCAAGCGCAAATGGGCGCCGAAGTTTTCGCAGACATAACCGCGTGCAGTCGCATCGAGCAGCTCGACGCGGAAACGGATGCCACGCGGAATCACTGCAATTTCCTGCGGTTCGATTTCCATCACGCCGCATTCGGTCGCAATTTTCAGGCGACCCAGCTGCGGCACGATCAGCATTTCGCCATCGGCATTATAGAAAAAACGATTCTGCATGGATTTATTGGCGGCATACAGATGAATACCGACACCATGCTGAGCAGATGGCCCGCCATTACCGGCCATCGTGAATAAGCCATCGATAAAATCAGTGGGTCTTTCAGGTAAAGATTTGGGATCCCAGCGCAATTGGTTCGGCGTCACGGGTTGATCGTCAAAACGATTATGGAAGCTACCGGCAGGCATTAGTTCAAAAGGCGCATGCAAGGCGGCCGGACGAATTCGATAAAACCAGCTACGCAAATTCTGGTGCCGCGGCGCCGTAAACGCCGTGCCGGAAATTTGCTCGGCATACAAACCATGAGCGACTTTTTGCGGCGAATTACGGCCTTCCGGCAAAGCGCCCGCTAGCGCTTCCGTTGCGAATTCGTTGCCGAAACCTGATTGGTATTTCAAAGCCATAAAAATCCTTCTGGTTCTACTCCCCTCTCCCTCCGGGAGAGGGGTTGGGGGAGAGGGTACGCACTTGCACAACTCTCAAAATTTCATCCAACACTTCTTCGATATTAAGCAAAACATCATGGTTCCAAAACCGGATTACCTTAATGCCTTGCGAACAAATGAAAGCCTCTCTGCGAGCATCCTTGGCTTCTGTGTGTTGACCACCATCGAGCTCGACGACCAGTTTGGCTTGATGACAATAAAAATCAGCGACATATGGCGGAATCGGATGCTGTCTTCTCCATTTCAAACTCAAAGTACGTTTGCCCCGAAGGTAATACCATAGCCGTAGCTCGGCATCCGTACTTTGTTTACGCAGTTTCCTGGCTATTGCTAAAGTTGAACTTGGTAATGGCGGCTTGATGTTTTTATTCATTTCTCAATCTTTGTTGATTGAGAAAAGCAGAAACATCAGGATTCGACTAATTTGTGTGTCGGATTTCTCCTACCCTTGTCTCGTAATTTTACCCTCTCCCCAGCCCTCTCCCGGAGGGAGAGGGAGCTAGAGCAATAGAGCTACAGAACACCGCGCTTGATCTGGTCACGCTCGATACTTTCAAACAAGGCCTGGAAGTTGCCTTCACCGAAACCTTCATTGCCCTTGCGCTGGATGATTTCGAAGAAAATCGGCCCGACGGCATTGGTCGTGAAAATTTGCAGCAGCTTGCGTTGCTTGGTTTCCGGATCGGCGTCCATCAGGATTTTGTTTTTTGCCAGACGAGGCACATCTTCGCCGTTGTTCGGAATGCGTTCGTCCAGCACTTCGAAATAACTCGATGGGGTGTCGAGAAATTCGACGCCTTGCGCGCGCATGGTTTCCACCGTGGTGTAGATATCATCCGTGAAGCAGGCAATATGCTGGATGCCTTCGCCATGATAGGCATCGAGGTATTCGTTGATCTGCGATTTTGGATCGTTGCTTTCATTGAGCGGAATTCGCACGATGCCGTCCGGTGCCGTCATCGCTTTCGAAACCAGGCCGGTTTTCACACCCTTGATATCGAAGTAGCGGATTTCGCGGAAATTGAACAGGCGTTCGTAATAATCCGACCATTTCTGCATGTTGCCGAAATACAAATTGTGCGTGAGGTGATCGATGAAGGTCAGACCAAAGCCAACCGGATTTTTATCGACACCTTCGATGGCTACAAAATCGTCGGCATAGATATCTTTGCCATCCTGTACCAGATACAACATGCAATCGCCGATACCTTTCACTACCGGCGCTTGCACGACCTTGCTGGCTTCCTGATCGGAGATTGCTTCACCGCCATTGCCCAAAACGCCCCTGAAAACTTCATTGACCGGATTTTTGAATCGAATGGCAAAACCGCAGGCGCAAGGGCCATGTGCCTTCGCGAAATTCGCGGCAAAAGAATCGGGATCTTCGTTGACCAGAAAATTCACGCCGCCCTGGCGGTAAACGGTAATGGCGCGCGACTTGTGCTTGAGCACCGCACTGAAACCCATGCGTTTGAACAGGGCGTGCAACAGGCCGGCATCGGGCGCGGCGAACTCCACGAATTCAAAACCGTTGATCCCCATCGGGTTCTCAAAGGTGGTGACTTGCATGCCGAGATTGGGTTGGGCGTTCATGGTGGTTCCTGGTCGCGATTTCGTGTGCGACAATATAGTTTCATATGAAACTAATTGCAAATTGCCATGACCTCCGACCTGCTGGATCTTGAACATTTCCTGCCTTACCGGCTTTCGGTGCTCAGCAACCGGATAAGCCAGGATATCGCAGCGCTATACGCGGAACGCTTCAATCTGGGCATTACCGAGTGGCGGATCATTGCCATCCTGGGACGCTACCCGGACTTGTCGGCCAATGAGGTGGCTGAACGAACCGCGATGGACAAGGTCGCGGTGAGCCGTGCAGTGGCGTCGTTGCTGAAGCAAAAACGCCTGAAACGCAAATTCGATAAAAACGATTTGCGTCGTTCAGTTTTAAGTCTTAGCGCCGCGGGTGAAAAAATCTATTCGCAAGTCGCTCCACTCGCGAAACAATTGCAGAATGCACTACTTGCCGATTTCGACGACAAGGAACGGGTGTTGTTGAATTTATTGCTGGATAAATTGGCGGCGGCGGAATTGTCTGTACACGGATAATTCCCGTCGGGCCCAAAGGGCCCTCCTACTTAGGCCTGTTTTCGTTGGAGCGCCCGTCAGGCGCTCCAACGGCTCACAGACCTCAAGCACCGACCAACAGACGCAAGAGCTGACCGCATAGCCAGCCACCATAGGTGCCCAATGCATAGCCAAATACGGCAAGCAACACACCAACCGGCGCAAGCGCCGGATGGAATGCGCTTGCCACAACCGGGGCGCTCGCAGCGCCGCCAATATTCGCCTGACTACCCACGGCCATATAAAACACGGGCGCCTTGATCCACCAGGCCATCAACAACATCAGCGCACCGTGGAAGCCAATCCAGATCAAGCCCAAAGCAAATAATTCCGGATCCGAAAAAATCGAAGCCAGGTTCATCTGCATGCCGATCGTGGCTACCAGAATATAGATGGCGGCAGATCCGATTTTTGATGCACCAGCACCCTCCAGTTTTTTGGCGCGCGTGAATGACAGGATCAAGCCAAACGTCGTTGCCAATACCGTTACCCAGAAAAAATTCGCCGTCAGGCTGTAGCGTTCGAGATGTGGTGCATTTTCCTTGATGAATGGCACGATAAAACCGGTAAGCCAATGTGCCAGACCGGTGGCACCAAGACCAATGGCAAGAATCTGGATCAGATCATGGGTTTTCGTCACGCGTGCATTTTCCAATTGCACCTTTTCTACGCGGTGCCGCAAGTCTTCAAGTGCACGCGTATCGGCACCGCGCATGGCATCCAGTTTGGCGCTGCGCGCAGCCAGAAATAGTAGAAATGCCATCCAGATATTGGCCACGATCACATCGACTGCAACGAACTTACCAAATACGTCAGGGCCCACCGCATAAACTTCTTTCATCGCGGCCTGATTCGCGCCACCGCCAATCCAGCTGCCTGCGGTTGTTGTCATGCCGCGCCAGACGGCATTGGCGCCCTCGGAATCAAGCAATGTTGGATCGAAGAAACCCATGATCCACAAGGCCAATGGAGCGCCCAGAATCACGCCTACCGTGCCGGTCAAAAACAAAATGACGGCCTTGGGCCCTAAACGTAAAATGGCACTCAAATCGCAAGCCAGGCAAAGCAGAACAAGCGCCAATGGCAGAAGATAATCCCGCGCCACTGAATAAAGTTTTGAAGCCTCGCCGTTAATAACGCCAAAGGTGTTCAGCAAGCCGGGGATGAAATAACAAAGCAGCAAGGCCGGCACGAAAGTATAGAACTTTTTCCAGAATGTATGCGGCGAGTTTTCCGAAAGAAAGATTAGTCCCAGCACGATCGCCAAAACGCCAAGTACCACGGGATCGGCCGTGATCATTGCCGTGTTGATGTTTTCCGCTTCGCTTGCATTTGCCATGTCGTCACCTTGGATTTATCAGATCCACAGAGTAGCAAACACGACCCGCATTTGCAGCGATCAACACCTCCGTAATTACTTTATCGCTATCAACAAAAAAACGGCAGCCAGGGCTGCCGTTTTAATTTCCTATACAGGGCAAGAATTACTTCACGCCATGCATCAACTTGTTGATCAACGGCGCCAGCAGGAAGTAGGCGAGTGCAATGGCAATGCCCAGATAGAACATGTTCTGGAACACGCCCGCATATTGCGTCAATGAACCGGCTGCTTCATGACCCGAACCTCCACCTGAGGCAATCGCGGCGATGCGGCCGGCGACATAGTTCGCCATCGCGATTGAAAGGAACCAGCCGCCCATGGCGAGACCGGTCTCTTTTGGTCGTGCGAGTTTAGTCACCATCGCCAGGCCAATAGGCGACAGGCACAACTCGCCCATGGTGTGAATCAGGTAGGTGAGGGTCAGCCAGACCCACGAGATTTTTCCGTCTGCTTCAACCATGTTTTGAATGGCGAAGACCAGCACGTAAAAACCGATAGCCGCACCGGCAAGGCCGTAGGCAAATTTGCGCGGAATCGACGGATTGATATTCTTGCGATCAAGTGCCGGCCAAAGTGTTGCGAAAACCGGCGCCAAAAGCAGGATAAAAATCGGATTGACCGACTGGAAAATTTCAAACGTCGGCGTCCAGCCAAAGATGGTGACGTCCGGCATGCGGACGTAATCCTGGGCGAGGAAGTTCAACGAGGAACCGGCTTGTTCAAACAATGCCCAGAACAAAATATTGGCTGCAAATAAAATCAGCATCGCAATGTAACGATGCAGTTGTTCCTTTTCACCGCTTTGAATGCCGCTCCAGATAAAGTAAGCCACCAGACCAAGCATCATCACAATCAGCAGACCGCCAAGCACTTCACTTTGGCTCAACAAGAAGTAAACCGGCACGGCAAGCACCAGAGCCGCAACCAGAACCTTCAGCATCGGACCGAAACCTTTCTTGCCTTCTGGAGCCGTACCGACATGACCCAGCCAGGATTTAAGGCCCTGGAATACCATAAGCCCCAGAATCATGCCCATCGCGGCAGTGAAAAAGCCCCAACGGTAGCCGTACTTCTGGCCGATGATCGATGCGCATACGATGGGCGCAATCAATGCACCTGCGTTGATACCCATGTAGAAAATGGTAAAGCCGGAATCGCGGCGCGCATCGCCCGGGGAGTACAACTTACCCACCATGGTCGAAATATTCGGTTTGAACAGGCCATTACCGACAACGATGATGGAAAGGCCAATCAGAAAACTGGTCAGATCCGGCGACATCAACATCAACATGCCGACTGCCATCAAGGCACCGCCAAGCATGATGGATCGTTGATAACCCAGAATCCGGTCTGCGACAAAACCGCCGGCGATACCTGTCATATAAACCATCGACGTGTAACCACCAAAGGTCAGGCTTGCCTGGGCGCGTGCACCATCACCGAGATGGGCAAAAAAAGCGGCAGCAACATGCACTGCCAGCATGGCGCGCATGCCGTAGTACATGAAGCGTTCCCAGAACTCTGCACCAAACAAATTCCACAGGGCTTTTGGATGTCCGAGGAACTCGCCTGGCGGCGGTGGTACAAAATCGTTTGAATTATTATTGGCAACGCCACTCATTATTTTCTCCCTGGTTTCTAGAGCAGGGCCAGGGTGAGCCCCGGCCTTGAAATCAGAGCGAATGTAACCGCTAAGCAGCTGCGCGTCTAATTTAACAAATGTTGCGGCGCATCATTTTGAGGGGCCAATCAAGGTCCTGACTTCGAATAACTCGGGGAAAAAGCTCAAATCCAGCGCTTTTTTCAGGAAGGCCACGCCCGAGCTACCGCCAGTGCCGCGCTTGTAACCGATGATGCGCTCGACGGTTTTCATGTGACGGAAGCGCCACAGCTGGAAATTCACTTCGATGTCCACCAGTTGTTCACATAAGTGATAAGCGTCCCAGTTCGATTTGGTGTCTTCGTAAATTTTTTCGAACACCGGCATCAGCGCTTCCTGGCGTTCATGTGTCTGCGAGTAATCCCGTTCCACGCATTCTTTCGGCACCTCGTGGCCGTGGTTGTAAAGGTAGCGCAGAAATTCATCGTACAAACTCGGTGCTTCAAGAATTTTTTGCAGCCAGGCCTGACCTTCCGGGTCGTAGCTGAATACTTTCAACATATCGGCATTCTTGTTTCCGAGTAAAAATTCGATGCCGCGATATTGCAAGGATTGAAACCCGGACGCGGGCCCGAGCACATCGCGAAAACCCATATAGTCCGATGGCGTCAGCGTTTCCAGTACAGACCACTGTTCGGTCAATTGTTTCTGGATGTGTTTGACGCGCGCGAAAATCTTGTGGCAAGGATCCAGATTATTCGCACGCAAATGTGCGATCGCCGCAGTGAGTTCGTGAATCACCAGCTTCATCCACAGTTCCGAGGTCTGGTGCTGGATGATGAAGAGCAATTCATCATGATGCACCGGCCTGGTCAAGGGCTGCTGCGCCGACAGCAAAATATCGAGGCGCAGATAACCGCTGTAACTCAGGCGTTCGCGCAAGTCTGTGGTTATTTCTTGCTCAATGGGGCGTTGGTTTGGGGGCTGGGTCATGTGGCAGTGCAACAAGCGGACTAAGTATCAACAGCTTAGCGCATCTTCTTCACAAATTCTTCGCGCTGAAAAAAACGTCATGATTTAGACGCAAACCTTGGTTAGACTCGCGGGTCACGTGACAGCAATTAATCAGGGGAAGCGGGTATGCGCGGTTGGATAAAACTTTTAGCAACATGTTTGTTTATTGTGCCTGGATTGGCTTTTGCACAATGCGTGTCATTGACGGGTGGCGCTTATACCCAGAATTTCGACACGCTTTCCAACACCGCCGGCAGTACCACCAATAACCTCACTGTCACTGGCTGGTTCATGACCGAAACGGGCGGAGGCGCTCGCGACAATGAGCAGTACGCCGTTGATACCGGTGCCAGCACGACCGGCGACACTTACAGCTATGGTGCTGCAGCCTCGACCGAGCGTGCCCTCGGCAGCTTACGCAGCGGCACCCTGATTCCGGTTATTGGTGCCTGCTTTACCAATAACACCGGCGCAACCCTGACCAGCCTCGACGTTGCCTATACCGGCGAACAATGGCGCTTGGGTACGGCTGCACGGACCGACCAAATCAA
>Ga0208628_1000234_pt1 | contig 32489 bp, 23 predicted proteins | sample LakWasMet16_LOW5_2_FD_183864 | JGI IMG/M metagenome (GOLD analysis project Ga0208628, IMG submission 183864) | Freshwater sediment methanotrophic microbial communities from Lake Washington under simulated oxygen tension - Sediment Metagenome... | ecosystem: Environmental > Aquatic > Freshwater >... | reverse complement strand
GAGGGCTTTTTTGATTAATTAGTTTTGCTAATTATTTTCCTTTGTTAACGTTAGTTGCTAACTCAGTACCAGCTTTAAATTTAACTACTTTTTTAGCAGCAATTTTAATTTCTTTACCAGTTTGAGGATTACGACCAATACGTGCAGCACGTTTAGCTACTGAAAAAGAACCGAATCCTACTAAAGATAAACGGTCTCCTTTTTTTAATGCTTTGCTGATAGCTTCGATACAAGAATCTAATGCACGACCTGAGTCAGCTTTAGTTAATTTTGATCCATTTGCAATTGCTTCGATTAATTCTGCTTTGTTCATTTTGTTTTGTTTTTAAGGGTTAAACTTTTTTAAATTAATTACATTACAAATGTATACGCTAATCGTTATTTGTCAAGTGTTTTATAAAAAAAAGTGGCTGTTTTGTTAATAAAAGGGCACTTTGTTAATAAATATGCCCTGTAACTCTATTATAATGGGACTTTCAGCTTCAACAAATCTCTAAAATGTCTAATAATAACCCTTTTCAACCCTTAATAAGTGTGATTAACTATTAATAAAGCGTTTACTTATATATAAGTATACCTTATATAATATGTACATATATATACGTAAAGAAATTCTTGTTATTATTTTTCATTCGCTTCTCGACTCCGCTCGAAGTGACAAGCCATGAAACACAGTAATAACAAGCAATTACAAGTTAGATAAATTTAAAACCATTATCCATTTTAAAGCCACGTAAAAATTCTTCTACGAGCATTCTTTTTTTACCAGCCATTTGCAATTCTTTAATATGAATAAAGCCATTGCTACAAGCCACTTTCAAAAAGGTTTTACCATCACTCTTTACATCACCTAAGTTGTGTGTATGTTGCATTTCTTCAATCTCTGAAGTGAAAATCTTTACACCAAGCGTTTGATTGTTCTTGTCTATAAACTCTGTAAAGGCAGCTGGATAAGGAGAAAGGCCGCGAATTAAATTATATATTTTTTCGGCAGGATTATTCCAATTTATTTTACAAGTTTCTTTAAATAATTTAGGCGCATGAATACTTTGTGAATCATCCTGTGGTTTTAATTCATAGTTACCTTTCTCTATAGCTTTCACTGTTTTTAAAATAACCTCTGCTCCTAATTGCATTAAAGCATCATGCAATTCTCCAGCAGTTGTTGTTTTAGTAACCGGCGCTTTTTCTTGAAACAACATGTTACCTGTATCAATCTCATGCTTTAATTTAAAACTCGTTACACCACTTTCTGTCTCTCCATTAATCACTGCCCAATTTATGGGCGCAGCGCCTCTGTATTTAGGGAGTAAAGATCCATGTAAATTATAGGTCCCTAATGGTGGCATATTCCAAACCACTTCTGGTAACATTCTAAAGGCCACTACGATTTGTAAATCCGCTTTTAGTTCATTTAGTTCATTAATAAATGTTTCGTCTTTTAATTTTTCGGGTTGCAAAACTTTCAAACCTTTTTCTAAAGCATATTTTTTTACAGCCGATTGTTGTAGTTGTTGTCCACGCCCTGCAGGTTTATCTGGCACAGTCACCACAGCAACAATATCATAATTGTTTTGTACTAATATATCTAAACTTGCAACCGCAAATTCAGGCGTTCCCATAAATATAATTTTCATACTCAACTTTGTTTTCCGCCGATCTCGCTGATTACACAGAGATAAATAGCAGTTTTATTTTGTGTTTCAAAAATACATAGAAAGATTATAAGAAGTTAATTTTAGCAGTAATTTTATATATTAGAAAAAAATCAGCGATTTCTGCGAAATCTGCGGGCATAACATTTAAATACTAAATTTGTTATATTATATAATGAACAAAAATATATCAAAATATCTTTTAATTCTTTTAGGACCACTTGCAGCGTGTTTAATTTGGCTATTTACTGATTTAGATCCTGCTAATCCAAAAGTGACTCTGATGGCAGGAATGGCCGTTTGGATGAGTTTATGGTGGTTTACTGAGGCTGTTCATTTAGCAGTGACGGCGTTAATCCCTTTTTTATTAATGCCACTTCTTGGCATAGCAGATACCAAATCGGTAGCACAACAATACACAGATAGTATTATCTTTCTATTTATAGGTGGTTTTATGTTGGCCTTCGCTATTGAGAAATGGCATTTGCATAAACGAATTGCCATTAAAATATTATCAATAGTAGGCACAAAGCCTCATCACATCTTATTAGGCGTGATGTTATCCGCTTACCTTATTAGTAACTGGATTTCAAATACGGCAACAGTGATGATGTTATTTGGTGCTGTAATGGCCTTAATTAGTGAAACAGATGAATTTATTCATGGCGAACAAAGTAAAGGTCGTTTTGCTGCAGCCATCTTATTAGGTTTAGCATTTTCGGCAACTATTGGTGGTATGGCAACTCCTGTGGGAACTCCACCAAACATGTACTTCTTTAAAGCCTACAAAGAAGCTTTTCCGGATTTAAATGATTTAAATTTCTTGAAATGGGCTTCTATTGGTTTTCCTTTATCAGCATTATTTTTAATAGCTACTTTTTTTGTGTTACGATTTTATTATTTACGTAAAAAAGTGACCATTACAAATTTAGGAAAACATCATTTCAAAAATAACTACACCACCTTAGGGAAATTTTCTTACGAAGAAAAATGGATTGCAGGTATTTTTGTAAGTTGTATGTTATTATGGTTTACACGATCTGATATTGCTTTTGAAACTTTTACCTATAAAGGCTGGAATCACTTATTCACCAATCCAAAATTAGTAGATGATGCATCAGTGGCTATTTTGGCAGCCCTACTCCTATTCTTAATTCCAAGTAAACAAAACAAAGGCGAAGCTTTATTAGAATGGGAAGATGCAAAGAAAATACGTTACGATATTATTTTAATGTTTGGTAGTGGTTTTGCTTTAGCCTACGGCTTTGATGTATCGGGATTAAGTGATTGGTTAGCCCAATGTTTAACAGCCTTAAAAGGTGTACATATTATTTTTATTATTTTAGGTATTTGTGTAATCGTAACTATTATTAGCGAATTTGCTTCTAATATTGCCAGTATTCAATTAGCTATTCCAGTGATGATAGCTTTGCAAAAAGATTTAGACTTACCGCCTTTATTATTAATGATCCCTGCAACCTTTGCTGCTTCATTAGGATTTATGTTACCTGTGGCGACTGCGGCTAATACCATTGTATTTGGAACCAAACGTATTGACATTAAAGATATGTTTAAGGTGGGTTTAGTTTTAGATGCGATCGGGATATTATTAATCACAATCTTTTGTTATATTTTCTTAGGATAATTCATTTTGGGCGTGTCCCTGCAAAAGAGACAGCAGGGTCAGGCTTTACATTACAATCTTTTTCTCGTACCTCAAAAAAGGATTTCCATTACAATCCCTTACGCAACAATAAATTACAACAATTATATTCTTTCTGTTACCAAATTGTGTTATAGTATATAAGCAGGTTATTTATGAGTTTCGGAACGGAAACATACAGTTTATTATCAAACACCAACAATGACGTGGTAAAATCACTTTATGAGTTATATGCTAAAAAGCTATTAGCCTATACTTGTAAAAATTACACCATCGACAAAGATGATGCATGGGCAATAGTATATAAAACGATATACAAAATAGCTGATGTACAATCTGATTATACCTTTGAAAACGAACAAAAAAAATCAGCTTTTATTTTTAAAACACATATCAATTTCCTGAGAAATTATTTCAGAGATAATAAGTCGTTTGAAAAAAACAATCAAGAAGTAGAATTGCACGAAAATTTTACTGATAAAGAACCAGAAACAAATTCTACTCAAAATCTGCCCTTAACTATTTTACAACAAGAACTAGAAAAACTGGAAGACTGGCAACGTATATTATTATTGATGCGCGGACAAGATATGCCTTACAGTAAAATTTCGGAATTCGTAAAAAAACCAGAGAACCAATTAAAAGTTTACTATGCCCGATTAAAAAAACAATTAACCGATAATGTAAATGCCGAACTAGAAAAAATTAAAACAACACAACATGTCAACCAATAATAAACATAAGATTTCTGAAAAAGAGCTCGATAACCTGCTAGGTCAAGCCTTTTTAAATTTAGATTTTAACAATCCTAAAAACCAAGAACTTATGGAAACTATATCAAATCAAGTGTTGCCTACATCGCCTGTAAGTGCGAGTATAATCAACAAAGCATTCTTTACAAAATTGATTGGCATAATTGCCATCATTGGAACTTCAGTATTTATTTACTTTCATTATTTTTCAAACACCGAGCAAACAATCACGAAAAATTCAAATACAATAATTACAACTTCTTCAATTTCAGAAAAAATAATAGAAACTCCAAAACAAGAACCCATAGTTAATACAAACAATAGTAGTATTGAAACAAAAAAAGAAAATCAGGCTACTATTTCTGAACCTATACAACATCAAGAGTCAACAATAAATGAATCACCTAAACATCAAATTCCGTCAACAAGTTATATTGATGAAAACAAAAAGGTGAAAAATTTAGACACAACTTATGCTTTTCCAAAATTAACTGATAAGGAAATTAAAGAAACCAGAAAGCAAAAAGAAAAAATGACCAATTGGTTATTAAAGCAAAGCAAAGATAAATACGCTTTAGTTATGCCAAAAGCCGCTCATTCTATTATGAGCAATATTGAAGATTCTCTAGCAATGTTTTATATGCAAAATTCAGAAGTAAGTAATTTAGAATATAGAACCTTTTTATTTGACTTATTAATAAATGGAGAAAAAGAAACTTTCTTAAAAGCAAAGCCTCATCAAGAATTATGGTTAACTTCTCCAGGTCATGCTAAAGGAAACCTGATGAAAGACAACTATTTTTCAGATAAACGATACAATGATTATCCAGTCGTTAATATTACATCCGAAGGAGCAGAATTATATTGTAAATGGTTAAGCAAGATGACACTCTCAAAATATGCAAGTGTTATTGCTCGATTACCTTACGAAAATGAATGGATTAAGGCAGCAAAACATAAAGATTCAAATTCTTACCCATGGCCAGGAGATTCTATTCAAAATAGGTATGGCTGTCATTTAGCGAATTTTTGCATCAAAAAGCAAAATGAAAAATTAAGACCAAACATGAAATGTGTTCCAAAAAATAGAGATGCTTATAGTTCTGCAGAATTCATGTTAGGAGATTCGATGATGACTACAAAAATTTATTCATATAATCCCAATGATTATGGTTTATACTGTATGACTGGCAATGTAGCCGAGATGGTGTACACAAATAAAAACAAATCCATTATTACTAAAGGTGGTAGTTGGAATAGTGATTTTGAACAATGTAAACTTTACAATCATGAAGAATTTAGCGGAATAATAAAAGCTAATCCTATGACTGGCTTTAGACCAATTTTTAGAATTAATCAAAACCATTCTTTTGGATCAATTCAACGCGATATTACTGAAACAGGATTACAGGTGCTCACTGCAGAAGAAATAACAGCTTCCTTAAAGGAGAAGAAAAAAATGATTGAAGCTTTGGCGAAATTTGATAAAGACAAGTATGTCAATATTCCTATGGGTTCATTTCTTTATAAAAAAGACACCTTTTCAGTTCAATCATTTTATATGGCAACTACAGAGGTGAACAATTTAGAATACCGAACCTTTTTAGCAGATTTATTAATTCAAAATAGAACAGCAGAATATTTAATTGCAAAACCAAATCAAGAGGCGTGGGTAACTAGATTTACATATAGTTTTAATGAACCTTTGAGAGACATGTATTTTTGGCACCCAGCTTATGATGAATATCCTGTAGTAAATATTTCGCGTAAAGGAGCTGAATTATATTGCTTTTGGCTAACTGTTGAAGTCAATAAATTTTTAAAAGAAAATAACAAACCATTAATAAATGATTTAAGATTACCCGTTGATATAGAATGGGCATGTGCAGCGAGACAATATGACTCAACTGCAAAATATGCAAATGGTCATAAATATTTAAGAGATAGCAAAGGCAAATATGAAGTAAACTATATGTGTTATTCGAAAGAACAATGTAAATATGATAGCGTGATAAAAACTTATATCCCTAAAAACAAAGAAGAGCTAAAAGAGACAAAAACAAATGCCCCTAAATATATAGACGATGGTGGATTTCATACCGTTTATGGTAAATCATACGCCCCTAATAATTACGGTTTATATTGCATGGCAGGTAATGTTTCTGAAATGGTAAATACATTTAATAAAGCAACTAAAAAATCTGAAAGTACTGGAACAAAAGGTGGTAGTTGGTTTAGCTGCGATTATTTTTTAGAGATAGATGCTGATGATGAATATCCAAGTGAGATCGAGGCTTCGCCTTTAATTGGTTTTAGGCCTGTAATGACGACTTTGAAAACGAAGTAAAGGTCATACTGAACTTGATTCAGCATCTCATGAGACCCTGAATCGAGTTCAGGGTAACAAATCATTTTTTAGGATTTGAATTATAAAAACTCTCTCAAGCCATCAACAATTTTGTTGGTGGCTCCTGAGTTTTTAAGCACATAGTTTTTAGCTAAACGAGAAGATTCAGCTAATACATTTTTATCTTCAATTAAAACATCTAATTTCTGTGTTAATTCATTTGCATCGTTTATAACAAAGCCTGCATTTAAATCAATCACTTCAAAGGCTTCATTAAATTTATGATAATTTGGTCCGAATAAAACTGGTAAGCCATAAACGGTTGGTTCTAATATATTATGTATACCATTTGTAAATCCACCGCCAATAAAGGCTACGGTACCATATTGATAAATCGACGATAAAAACCCTATTGCATTCACTACTAAAATAGAATCGGTATAAGCTGGCGGATTATCAGAAAACAAATGAAAAGGCAATTGATTTTTGTATAATAGATTTTTCAATCGATCGATGTTTTTTTTATCAATTTCGTGAGGTGCTATAATTAATTTTAAATGCGGATGTTTTAGCTTTAATTGTAAGTATGATTCTATTAAATAATCTTCATCTTTTTGCCACGAACTTCCTGCAACAATTACAAATGAATCTTTCGCAAATTCTTCAATTTCTTTTATTTGTTTTGGTGATAAACAAATTTGTAATACTCTATCAAAACGTGTATCTCCAGTTAAAACACCTGTACTTACTTTTAAAACTCTTAATAGCTTTATTGAATGAACATCTTGCGTGTAAATCGTATGATACGTTTTTAAAGCTTTGCGAAAATTAGAACCATACCATTTAAAAAACGATTGATGTTTTTTGATAACCGTTGAAATTAAAAAAGTGGGAATTTGTTTTTTCTGTAATTCAAATAAGTAGTTCAACCAAAATTCATATTTCACAAATATGGCTAACTTAGGTTTTAAAATTGACAAAAAAGCATTAGCATTTGCAACAGTATCTGTAGGCAAATACGTCACTAAATCTGCATAAGGATAATCTTTTTGAATTTCATACCCCGATGGAGAGAAAAAAGTTAGAACAACTTTTTGTTGTGGATACTCTTTTTTTAATTTTTCAATCACGGGCCTTCCTTGCTCAAATTCGCCTAAAGACGCGCAATGGAACCAAACAGCTTGCTCTAATTGTAAACTCGAAACTTTTGATTTTAAATTTTCTTCCCAGTTTTTTCTCCCCTCAACCCACAACTTTGCTTTTGGATTAAATGGCGAAGCCAATTTTAACCCAATTTGAAAAGCATATATACCAAGGTTGTATAAAAACATATTGATTACTTAAAAAAACATTGCCAGAGTAAAATACTCTGGCAATGTTTAAATCTGAATTAAAACTCGAAATTAATTTGTCCGTCTTTACCTTTAAAATTATTGCTATCTAACTTTGCCATTGCTCTACGATGCAATTCCATTGGCGACATTCCATTGTCTCCAATTTGTTGATCCTCCGAATCATAATCATCTAATATAATTTCTTCAGATAGGCGTAAATTAATTTCTTTCACTTTGTAAGACGTTAATTTCTTTCCTTTAGCTTTCATATTCACCATTGGTGCAAACTCCACTAAATTAACTGCTTCGTCAGGAATCACTTTATCTTTTTCTTTATTAAATTTAATATCAACGACTGGTAATATTTGAGAAGTAATTAATTCCATTCGGGAATTTTCGTTCTCTGTAATAATTAATGTTTTAGTCGTTGTATTCTCTGGAGTAAAGCGTTTTGTAATGTATGATTTACTTTCGCCATCATAATAAATACAAGACAATACTAATTCAGGATAATATTTTTCAATTAAGATAATATCTTCATCAAAGTGATTTAATACATCAAACGTATATAATTTATAGAACCCTTTACTTGTAACCGTTAAGATTTTATCTTCACCAGCAAACTTACCTAAGTAAGTTCCTTTACTATCTCTATTTAAACGATGAACAGCATCATTAAACCAATAATCTTCGGCTGCTAAAGTTGAAGTTCCTTTTGTTTTTAGTAATACTTTTTTAATAGCATACTTCGTTACAATATTTCCTGTTGATGCTCTTCCTTTTACTGGAATATCAGCAAAATCAATATCTAATTCAAATTTACGTAAGCCTGCAACAGGTTTTAATATAACTTGAACTTTTTCAGCCTCGCCATTTGGATTAATTGTAAACCAATGTACTGCAGAGTTTGCTGTACCTTTTGTTAAATCGTATTCTTTTTCACGAGTAACACCTGTTACATTAAATCGTTTAATAAAGGTTACACCTTTTGGTCCATCCGTATAAATCATATTATACGTGGTACGCTCATCGTTTTTCTTAAAGATAGCAATGTAGATAATGTCTTTTCCGATAAAAACTTTATCTGACACTTTAAACACTTTCATTTTACCATCTTTAGTAAACGCAATAAAATCATCTAAGTCTGAGCAATCGCAAACAAACTCATCTTTTTTCAAGCTCTTACCTGCAAAACCTTCTGCACGATTCACATATAACTTTTCGTTAGCCATAATCACTTCAGTAGCAACAATGGTTTCTAACTCTTTCGTTTCTGTTTTACGTTCTTTACCCGCTCCGTATTTTTTCTTTAAATTTTTAAAGTACTCAACAGCATAATCCACTAAGTTAGCTAAATGCCCTTTTACAGTTTCAATTTTAGCATCTAACTCTTTCATATGCTCTTCTGCTTTGATACTATCAAAACGAGTGATACGAATCATAGGGATTTGAGTTAAACGTTGTAAATCTTCATCCGTAATTTCTCTAATTAATTTTTTACGGTGTGGCTTAAAACGCTCATATAAATATTCATATAACGTTTCTCTGTTAGAATATTTCTTAAAGTCGATATACATTTCTTCTTTAATAAATAATTTCTCTAACGAAGAGAAATGCCATTTCTCTTGCAATTCACTTAACTCAATTTCTAACTCACGTTTTAATAAAGCAAGTGTTTGATGAGTAGAGATTTTTAAAATTTCACTAACACCAACAAAACGAGGCTTTTTATCTTCGATAATACAAGCATTTGGCGAGATACTCAATTCACAATTAGTAAATGCATACAATGCATCAATTGTTTTGTCTGGAGAAATACCAGGTTGTAAATGAATTAAAATTTCTACATTTTCAGATGTATTATCTTCTACTTTTTTAATCTTAATTTTCCCTTTATCATTAGCTGCAATAATCGAATCGATTAAAGTGCCCGTTGTTGTACTAAAAGGAATTTCAGTAATGATTAATGTTTTAGAATTTAATTCTTTAACACGCGCTCTAATTTTAACTTTACCGCCACGTAAACCATCTTTATAATCACTAAAATCTGCAATACCACCAGTTATAAAATCAGGATAGATAACAGCTTTACGTCCACGTAAAATTTGAATAGACGCATCAATTAATTCATTAAAGTTATGTGGTAAAATCTTCGTTGCTAAACCAACCGCAATACCTTCTACACCGTGCGCTAATACTAAAGGAAATTTAACTGGTAAGGTAATTGGTTCTTTATTACGGCCATCGTAACTCATTCCCCAATTGGTAGTTTTAGGATTAAAAATAATTTCTTGTCCTAATTTAGATAAACGAGCTTCAATATAACGCGGAGCAGCAGCGCTATCCCCTGTTAAAATATTACCCCAGTTTCCTTGCATATCAATTAGCAAGTCTTTCTGTCCAATAGCCACTAATGCGTCACCAATACTAGCATCACCATGTGGGTGATACTTCATGGTATTACCAATTAAGTTCGCTACTTTATTGTAACGTCCGTCTTCTAATTCCCACATACTATGTAAAATACGACGCTGTACTGGCTTTAAGCCATCTTCCATGGCTGGCACAGCACGCTCTAAAATTACATACGAGGCGTAATCAATAAACCAGGTTTTAAACATGCCTGAAACATGCTTCACTGTGCCTAATTCGTTGTGTTCGTTATTTGTATTTTCTTCCATTCTTTTTAAATCATTCTTTTAAAAAAATAGTCTTCGACTCCGCTCAGACTGACATCTATTTTAATTAGGCCTTTAATAACTCTTCTTCTGCATCCACCTCAACACGTAAATTCTCAATAATAAACTCTTGTCTATCTTGAGTATTTTTACCCATATAATAACTTAATAATTGTTGGATAGATGCTTGTTGATCTAGCAACACTGGCTCTAAACGAATATCTTTTCCGATAAAATGCTTGAACTCATCTGGAGAGATTTCACCTAATCCCTTAAATCGAGTAATCTCTGGTTTAGGTCCTAATTTAGCAATAGCGGCTTTACGCTCTTCATCACTATAACAATATGCTGTTTCTTTTTTATTACGTACACGGAATAATGGTGTTTGTAAAATATAGACATGTCCATTTTTTACCAAATCAGGAAAGAACTGTAAGAAGAAGGTTAATAATAACAAACGAATATGCATTCCATCTACATCGGCATCGGTAGCAATGACTACGTTATTATATCTTAAATCTTCTAAACTATCTTCAATATTTAAAGCAGCTTGTAATAAGTTAAACTCCTCGTTTTCGTAAACTATTTTTTTACCTAATCCAAAAGAATTTAAAGGCTTACCTTTTAAACTAAAAACCGCTTGTGTGTTTACATCACGAGTTTTAGTAATTGAACCACTTGCTGAATCTCCCTCACAAATAAATAAGGTTGTTTCGTGTGCACGAGGATTTTTTACTTCATCTAAATGCACTCTGCAATCGCGTAGTTTTTTATTATGTAAGTTTGATTTTTTAGCTCTCTCACGGGCTAATTTTTGAATACCAGATAATTCTTTACGTTCACGTTCATTAGCAACAATCTTAGCTTCAATCGCTCTTGCTGTTTCTGGATTTTTATGTAAGTAATTATCTAATTGCTGTTTAATAAAATCATTCACAAACGAACGCATGGTTTGTCCACCTGGAGCAACTTCTTGCGAACCTAATTTTGTTTTGGTTTGAGATTCAAACACTGGCTCTTGCACACGAACAGAAACCGCTGCAATAATTGATTTGCGGACATCAGCTGGATCAAAATCTTTTTTATAAAACTCACGGATGGTTTTTACAACCGCTTCTCTAAATGCTGCTTGATGTGTTCCTCCTTGTGTTGTATATTGACCATTAACATAAGAATAATATTCTTCCGAATAATGTTCGTTACTATGCGTCATCGCTAATTCAATATCATCGCCTTTTAAATGAATAATAGGATATAAAATTTCGCCAGTAATGTTTTTTTCTAATAAATCTTTTAAACCGTTATCAGATTTATAAACTTGTCCGTTAAAAAATAAAGTTAAGCCGGTATTTAAGAACGCATAGTTCCATAACATCTTATCAATATACTCATGTACGTAATGATATTTTTTAAAAATAGAATCATCTGGTCTAAATTCTACATAAGTACCATTTGCCTCTGTTGTTTTTTCGAGCTTTGATTCTTTGACTAAATTACCACAAGAAAAATCGGCTGTTTTAGATTGACCATCACGGAAAGCGGTTACTCTAAAGTTAATTGATAAAGCGTTTACTGCTTTAGTACCTACTCCATTTAATCCAATTGATTTTTTAAAGGCATCGCTATCGTACTTACCACCCGTGTTGATTTTAGAAACAACCTCCACTACTTTACCTAATGGAATACCACGACCATAATCTCGAATAGAAACGGCGCCATCTTTCACTCCAACTTCAATTTTCTTTCCAGCGCCCATCATAAACTCATCAATAGAGTTATCCATCACCTCTTTGATTAGTACATAAATACCATCATCAAAAGCTGAACCATCTCCGAGTTTACCAATGTACATCCCTGGACGCATACGAATATGCTCTTTCCAATCGAGGGATTTGATACTGTCTTCGTTATAACTTGCTATTTCTTTTGCCATACCAATTTGTTTTTTGAATCTTGTTTTTTGTTGTTTGATATTTTCCATTAAGCATTTTCAAACAACCAATAACTAATAACCAAATTCTTAACTATTAATCCCCATCTAATAAATTCCCTAATCCACCTAAAATACTACCTTCTTCTTTTCTTGAACCTGAACCGTATTGTAAAATTCTTCCTGCTAATCTGCTAATTGGCAATGTTTGAATCCATACTTTACCTGGACCTCTTAAAGAAGCATAAAAAACACCTTCACCACCAAACAAGGTATTTTTAATACCGCCTACAAATTGGATATCATAATTTACATCACTTGTAAATGCTACAATACAACCTGTATCTACTTTTAAAATTTCTCCTGCTTGCAATGTTTTTTCAATCACATGCCCACCACTATGCACAAATGCCATTCCATCACCTTCTAGCTTTTGCATGATAAAGCCTTCTCCGCCAAATAAACCCGTTCCTAATTTTTTTTGAAATTCAATGCCAATAGAAACTCCATTAGCAGCACATAAGAAACTGTTTTTTTGACAAATAATTTTATTTCCTAATTGTGCTAAATTCATCGGGATAATTTTTCCTGCATAGGGCGCAGCAAAAGTTACTTGACGTTTTTGCTGTGAGTTATTAGTATAAACTGTCATGAATAAATTTTCGCCAGTTAACAAACGCTTACCTGCTGAAAATAATTTACTCATAAACCCACTTTCATTGCCATCACCTAATAATGTTTGCATTTGAATCCCGTCAGTCATCATCATAAAACTTCCCGGTTCAGCAATAACAGCTTCTTGTGGATCTAATTCAATCTCCACACATTGCATTTCTTCTCCAAATAATTTGTAATCAATTTCGTGATTGTTCATGTTATTTATTTTTTCTTGTTATTTATTTTTTGCTGTCACTTCGAGCGTAGTCGAGAAGCGTTATAAAAATCTTTTGTTCTCGACTCCGCTCGAACTGACAATATTTTTATTACACATTAAATCTAAAGTGCATAACATCTCCATCAGCTACTATATATTCTTTTCCTTCAACTCTTAATTTACCAACTTCTTTACAAGCATTTTCTGAACCATAAGTTACATAGTCGTTATAACCAATAACCTCAGCTCTAATAAATCCTTTTTCAAAATCTGTATGAATAACACCCGCTGCTTGTGGAGCGGTCATTCCTTTTTCAATGGTCCAAGCTCTTACTTCTTTCACACCTGCTGTAAAGTAAGTTTGTAATTTTAATAAGCTATATGCTTGTTTAATTAATTTATTAACGCCTGGTTCATCTAATCCCATTTCTCCTAAAAACATTTGTTTTTCTTCGTATGTTTCTAAAGATGAAATTTCACTTTCCATAGCAGCCGTAATAACTAAAATTTCAGCTCCCTCACCTTTAACAGCTTCTTTCACGGCATCCACATATTTATTCCCTGTTTTTGCAGAAGCCTCATCAACGTTGCAAACATACATTACTGGTTTAATTGTCAATAAATGTAAATCTTGAATAAACGGCAATTCACTTTCTTCTAACTGACAAGCGCGAGCAGATTTTCCGCTCTCTAATGTTTCTTTTAATTTTGAACAAGCTGAATATGTTTTTACAGCCTCTTTATCATTCCCTAATTTACCAGCTTTTTCAAACTTCTTCAATTTAGCTTCAACTGCTTCTAAATCTTTTAACTGTAATTCGGTATCAATAATTTCTTTATCACGCACAGGATTTACATTACCATCTACGTGAATAATATTATCATCATCAAAACAACGTAATACATGCAAAATAGCATTACACTCTCTAATATTAGCCAAGAACTTATTTCCTAGACCTTCGCCTTTACTAGCGCCTTTTACTAAACCTGCAATATCAACAATTTCAACTGTTGTTGGTTGCACCGCTTGTGGCTTTACTAATTCTGATAATTTATTTAAACGTTCGTCCGGAACGGTAATAACACCCACATTTGGTTCAATGGTGCAAAACGGAAAATTTGCCGCTTGTGCTTTTGCATTACTTAAACAATTAAACAAGGTCGATTTTCCAACATTTGGTAAGCCAACAATTCCACATTTTAAAGCCATATAATATAATTTTTGATTGTGTGAGTTAAAGAATTATTGAATTAGTTACTAAATCAATAACTCATCAATTCTCTATCTCACGAATTTAATTTGCAAATATATTAAAATAGGTTACTCCACTTTGCTATAAATAGTAGCATTGTTGGGCAGTTTTTAACAATTAGGCTCTTTTTATTGTGTATAAAACCTAAACGCTTTTATTTTTTAACATACTGTTATTATTATTAACATTAACGTTATAAGCCTTAAGCAAATGCTATTTTTGCAGCAAAATCAATACTTATGGCAGATATTCAAACACTTCAAAAACTATCAACTCAAGTTCGTCGCGACATCGTTCGCATGGTTCACGCTGTTAGCTCAGGTCATCCAGGCGGTTCGCTAGGTTGTACAGATTTTTTAGTAGCCTTATATAATGGCGTTATGAATCATAATTCAAAAAACTTTACCATGGATGGTAAGGGTGAAGATTTGTTTTTCTTAAGTAACGGACATATTTCTCCCGTATATTACAGTGTACTAGCACGTTGTGGATATTTTCCAGTGGAAGAATTAAAAACATTCCGCCGTTTAAACACTCGTTTACAAGGTCACCCAACAACTCACGACCATTTACCAGGCGTGCGTATTGCTAGTGGTTCATTAGGACAAGGAATGAGCGTGGCGATTGGAGCGGCTTTAGCGAAAAAATTAAATAAGGATAATTCTATCATTTACAGTTTACATGGAGATGGAGAATTACAGGAAGGTCAAATTTGGGAAGCAGCTATTTATGCTGCAGCCAATAAAGTAGACCATTACATTGCAACGATTGACTACAACGGACGTCAAATTGATGGTGATGTTGAAAATGTATTGTCATTAGGGAATTTAAAAGCAAAGTTTGAAGCTTTTGGATGGCAAGTAGTTGAAACTGAAAAAGGGAATGATATGGCTTCTGTGATTGAAGGTTTAGCAAAAGCTAAAACGTTTATCGGCAAAGGAAAACCTATCGTTAATATTATGAAAACAGAAATGGGTGCTGGTGTTGATTTTATGATGGGCACTCACAAATGGCATGGATCTGCGCCAAATGATGAGCAATTAGCGAAAGCTTTAGGTCAATTAGAAGAAACTTTAGGAGACTATTAATAAAAACTCCGAATTACGAACGTAGAATAACGATTGATTCAATTGAAATTAACGAATAAATATTTTTTATTACTACTCATTCTAACTTCGTCGTTCGTCAATCTTCGCTCGCAGCCTACTAACCGTATCCTTTTTATTTTTGATGATTCCTATAGCATGTATGCTCCATGGAATAGCAATATCAAAATAGAAGTGGCTAAAAAAATCATGGGTGAGTTTTTAGATAGTTTAAAAACTATTCCCAATTTAGAATTAGCATTACGTTGCTACGGACATCAAACCTTTATTAAACCAAATAGAGACTGTAAAGACACAAAACTAGAAGTACCTTTTGCTACCGCTTCAAAATCGGCAGCGTTAATCAAACAACGTATTCAAAAATTAGAGCCTTTAGGGACAACTCCTATCGCCTACTCTTTAGGTGAAAGTGCTGCGGACTTTACACCCTGTAGTAATTGCCGAAACATTATTATTTTAATTACTGACGGTATTGAGGAGTGTGATGGAGTGCCTTGTGAAGTATCTGCCGCCTTACAAAAAAAGGGAATCTTCTTACGTCCTTTTGTTATTGGCGTTGGCTTAGATGTAAAGTTTGCCGACGTGTTTGGTTGCATGGGGAAATTTTACGACGTGAGTAACGAAGCCAATTTTAAAGATGTATTAAATTTAGTTTTAACAGAAGCTATTTCTCAAACTACAGTTCAAGTTGATTTATTAGATATCACTAAAAAACCAACAGAGACAGATGTTAACATGACGTTTTACGATGCGAATACAAAACAAATAAAATATAATTATTTACACACGTTGAATCACAGAGGTAATCCAGATACTTTGGTTTTAAGTCCAAATATTACTTACGATTTAATGGTTCACACTATTCCACCAATTGAAAAGAAAAACATTACTATTCAACAAGGTAAACACAATGTGATTCCAGTGGATGCGCCTCAAGGTTATTTAAAACTAGAGTTAGATGGTACTTTAAGTAAATATTTTCCTACTTGCGTCGTTCGTAAAAAAGGAGAAATGAATACTTTAAATATTCAAGATTTTGGTAAGACCGATAAATACATTGTTGGCAAATATGATTTAGAAATATTAACACTTCCTCGCATTAAATTAAATGATGTTGAAATTCAGCAAAGCACTACTAATACGATTAAAGTGCCAACTTCAGGTAATGTATACATTGTAAAAGGAGGAAATGGTTATGGAAGTATTTTTGCCGATGATGGAAAAAAAATGACTTGGGTTTGTAATTTAAATATGAGTTTACAAAACGAAATTATTTATCTTCAACCCGGCAATTACAAAATGGAATTTAGATACGAGAACGCTAAACAAACAACCAATACTATTGAAAGAAAATTCAGTGTTATATCAGCTGTAACGACTAATGTAAAATTGAATTAAACAAACAGACTATGAAAAAATATACATACACAGAAAAAAAAGACACTCGCTCTGGATTTGGAGCTGGTTTACAACAATTAGGTCAAACAAATCCTAATGTCGTAGCATTATGTGCTGATTTAATTGGCTCATTAAAAATGGATGCTTTTAAAGCAGAAAACCCTGATCGCTTTTTTCAAGTGGGAATTGCAGAAGCAAACATGATTGGCATTGCTGCTGGTTTAACAATTGGTGGTAAAATTCCTTTCACAGGAACTTTCGCTAACTTCAGTACTGGACGTGTGTATGATCAAATTCGTCAAAGTGTTGCTTACTCTGGGAAAAATGTAAAAATTTGCGCATCACATGCTGGTTTAACATTAGGCGAAGATGGGGCAACACACCAAATATTAGAAGACATTGGATTGATGAAAATGTTACCACACATGTGTGTGATTAATCCTTGCGATTATAATCAAACAAAAGCAGCTACAATTGCGATTGCAGATTATGAAGGGCCGGTGTATTTGCGTTTTGGTCGTCCAACGGTTCCAAACTTTACACCTGCTGATCAAAAATTTGAAATTGGTAAAGCAGTCATGTTAAACGAAGGAACAGATGTAACCATTATTGCAACTGGTCACTTAACTTGGAAAGCTATTGAAGCTGGAGAAAAATTAGCAGAACAAGGTATTTCTGCAGAGATTATAAATATTCATACAATTAAGCCATTAGATAACGAAGCAATTTTAAAATCTATTGCTAAAACAAAATGTGTAGTTACTGCCGAAGAACATCAAATGAATGGTGGTTTAGGTGATAGCGTAGCTCAATTATTATCTCGTCATACTCCTACTCCTCAAGAGTTTGTTGCGGTTGACGATAGCTTTGGAGAAAGTGGAACGCCTGATGAATTAATGACTAAATACAAATTAGATACAATTGATATTATCAATGCAGTACATAAAGTAATTAAGAGAAAATAATTTAATCTTCTGCAGATTGCACTGATTAACTCAGATAATACAAAAGGCTACTATCAGTAGCCTTTTGTATTATTATAACTATCACAATAAAATTTGTGAATATCTGCGAAATCTGCGGGACACTTACTCATGATGATATTTTTCATTCTTTAAAATAGAAAATCCTCTATACAATTGCTCACAAAAAAACAAGCGAATCATTTGATGAGAAAATGTCATGTTAGATAATGACAATACATAAGAACTTTTATCCAAAATAAATTTATCAATCCCAAAAGGACCTCCAATTAAAAAAACAACTCTTTTACAACCCGAAACCATTCTCTTATTTAAAAATTCAGCAAACTGCATGGATGTAAATTGCTTTCCATGTTCATCCATACAAACTAAAAAATCAGATGGATCTAGTAGTTTTTGTATCTCTAAAGCTTCTGCCCTTTTCTGCTCATCAAAAGGCTTTTGTCGAATATTTTTTGGCATTGATATGGTTTCTGTACTAAATGACACATAATTTTTTAATCGTTCAGTGTAAATTTTAACACCTTCCACGAGGTATGAATCAGTTGTCTTTTCTATTTGAATCAAAAGTATTTTCATTTATTAGCTTAATTTAGATAGTTTTAGGCACAATAATTGCTTTTAGAAGTAAAAAATTACACAATATTAATGAAACTATTCGTTATAACTTTAATTAGCCTCTTTAGTTTATCTTTTACCTTAAAAGATATTCCTGATGATGTTGCTAATGCCCTAAAACAAGGTAACGCATCGGAATTAGTTAAGCACTTTGCCGAAAAAGTATCTATTAAAGTATTAAATCAGGAAGATTTATTAAGTAAATCTCAAACTCAAGCGTTAATTCAAGATTTTTTCATCAAACACAAAGTAAAAAGCTACCAAACTTCACATACTAGTATTGTAAATGGCGACCAGCAATTTATTACTGGAACACTAGATACCAATAATGGTAAATTTAGAATTTCCATATTAGTGAGAGGAAATGTAATTTCGCAGTTCAGAATAGAGAACGACAATGACTAATTACATTTCAGTACACAAAAAACATTTCAATTTTAAAACTTTTGTCCAAAATGCCTTACAAGAAGATGTAGGCGACGGAGATCATTCGGCTTTAGCAACTATCCCTGCAAATAAAAAAGGCAAATGTCATTTATTAGTAAAAGAAAATGGGATATTAGCTGGCGTAGAAGCAGCAAAAGAAATTTTTAAAATTATTGATCCTAAATTTAAAGTTACCTCGTTCATTAAAGATGGTACTCCTGTAAAAGTAGGAGACATTGCATTTATTGTGGAAGGTAGTTCGCGAAAACTATTAACTGCAGAGCGCTTAGTTTTAAATGTGATGCAACGCATGAGCGGTATTGCCACTAAAACAAATTACTTACAACAACTATGCAAGGGTACAAAAACCAAGGTCATTGATACCCGTAAAACAACTCCAGGTTTTAGGTTCTTTGAAAAATGGGCGGTTGTGATTGGTGGCGGCTCTAATCATCGTTTTGGTTTATATGATATGATTATGTTGAAAGACAATCACATCGATTTTGCAGGAGGTATTATTGAAGCTTTAAATGCCACTCATGACTACTTAAAGAAAACAAAAAAGAAATTACCGATTGAAGTAGAAACTCGAACTTTAAATGATGTAAAACTGATTTTAGAGAAAGGTGGCTTTCAACGCATTATGTTAGATAATTATACTATTGCGGATACAAAAAAAGCAGTAGCCTTAATTGGAAATAAATTTGAAATTGAAAGTTCAGGCGGTATTACCGAAAAAACAATTGCTAGCTACGCAAAATGCGGAGTTGATTTTATTTCAGTTGGAGCCTTAACTCATCATGTAAAGAGTTTAGACTTAAGTTTAAAAGCAATTAAATAATAAAACAAAAAATCGTGTATATTAATTAGTGGCATCCACAATTATTGTCGTCACATTTATTTTTTTTTGTAATTTTTTTATAAGCTCGAAAGCCTAAATATAACAAAGCTGCTATTACACTAACTATTACTAAAATTTCCTGCATTAGTCTTGAATTCCTATTTGAGCTGGGTTAAGCACTGGTATATCTTGAGTTAAAGTTTGGTTTAAAAGATAAATTTTCACTTTATATGGTCCGGTAGGCAAAGCGCTTAAATCCATCACATAATGTTCTATATTTTGAAAACTAAAGCCAGCTACTTTTGCATCAAATCTATCAATAATATCCACTTTAATTTTCCCTAAATCCTTACCTGCCATTGTAAGACTGTATTTATTATAAAACACAGGTAATAAAGTGATCGTTCCAAATTCGTTGTTTAACTCCTTTTTATCATAAACGTAATTTACTTTTCTCTTCAACTCCGTTTGATATAAGCTTACGCTGTCAATTGTATAAGGTGAATATTCGAATAATTTATATTTATCCTTTAAGTCGTAAATGGTATCTTCTTTACTCCATACTCTCACATAATCCACATCAAAGGTATTAGGCCATTTCGTTTTTTCATCTGGACCAGGATTAAATGGCTCGCCATCTTTAGCAACGGAGGTATTAATAATTAAAGTTTGTGCAGTTTTAAAATTCCCTTCAAAATAACCTATTGGTTGACCGTTTAAAAAAAACTTCACATACTTTTGATCCCATTCTCCTGAAATAATATTCCAACCATCATTTAAGCTCTCTTTTGTTTTTAACCAAGCGCCCCAATTCTTTTTTAAATTTAAAAATCCTCCTCTATAGTTTTCACAGCCATTAGCACAATGAACATCCAAATGTATTTGATTATCTCTTTCTCCTTTTAATTCAAAAAAATCTATTTCTTCATTTGGCTCTCCGCCATATAACCAAAATGCTGGCCAAATACCTTTTTCTTCATTGGATTTAAATCGCAATTCAAAATATCCATGCTTAAAACGTTTTCTAGAAGAAATTAATCCAGCTGTATAATCAACTTCAAACTTTCCGTCAACTACTTTTTTTCCAGTTTTCTTTAGGTAGTCTTGCTTAATTTCCCATTCATTAATAGGATAAATACCTTTTTCCTTTTTAGCAATAAATGAAACGATACCATCTTTCATAACGACATTCTCTGGAGAAAAATATAAATCTTGTACCATTGTAAAATTCCCCCATGGCATACCTAAATGCCATTTTTCTTCATTAATGGCGTAACCATTAAATTCATCGCCATCCTGATAAAACCATTTTTGAGAGGAATCGCTTTTAACCTGCCACATAACTTGGGCTTGTGCATTAAATGCTATCGCTAATAAAAAAAATACCTTCTTCATTTTACTAAATATAATTTTACATCGTTTCTTTTAAATAATAGATCCGATACATGTCTTTGAAAAACTTGATTGGCATCTACCTCACAATCTGTGACGACAAAGGTAGCACCTCTTTTGATTCCTTCTTCAAAATCTTTATCCTTTATCCCAAATTGTCCTAAACTCCATCCTTTTCTTTGCAAATGATAAAGAACAATACTTCTCGAATCATCACCAAATACAATTACTTTGGATGAAACTGGAATTATTTCTTGTAATTGCTTTTTACAAGATAAAAACTCTTTAGTAAACCCTGGAGACTCAGTATTCCACCTACTATTACATCGTAAGTAGGCTGTGATTGGCGCTATTAAAAAACTTAACAAGATCAAGTATTTTAAATATGATGATGGATTAGCAAAAATTGATTGAATAGCGTATGCAACTATCAGGAAAAGTATTGGTAAAAACGGAAATAAATAGTAATCATGTACTCTATCAATCAAATGCATTTCATAAAAAAAGTAAATAATTAATAAAAAGCTTATAAATACAAAAGAACGATGAATGTTATTTTTGATGTTCAGTTTCTTAAACAAAAAATAAAATCCAATAATCAATAAAGGAACTGTAGAGTAGTTTACCAATAATTCAGGCATTGTAGAGAATAAATTGAATTGCATAATATCTAACAATTGCAAAATTGTTTTATCATTATCTATAATTCCTTTTACAACACCATTTCCTCCCCATGTTGGAATAACCCATACATACCAAACCAAAGTAGGAATCATTATAAAAAATGGGATTAATACATATTTTATGTTTATAGCTTTAAGTGCGTTCTTATCGTAAAACTTAGATAAATACATGGCTCCAAAAACAATAAATGGCAATTTAACAGCAACACTCAAAGTCAAAAAAATGCAGCTCAAAATAAATAGGTGATTTTTATAATACTTTAAATAACTAATCCAAAAATAGATGGACCAAACACCAAAACATAAAGCCAAATTATCTGGCAAAGGATTTACGGAATAATAATACAGTACTGGCGAAAACAAGAAAAACCATGCTATTAATAAACTGGTCAATTTATTTTGGGTTAATACAAACATTAACTTAAACATCCCAAAAACAGAAATAAAAGTAGTGATATAAAAAAATAATCTTGTAATAAATAAATGACTTTCAAATAATTTGTACAAACAAGCCACTAACCATTGTGCTAATGGGAACTCCATTCTATAAATGCCGTCTGGATAATGCAAATCATCTAATCTGGGGTTTAAAATATTGAAATCTACTTTATAAAAATTATCTATAACCGTTTGAGTTTGAGTTTGACGCCAGCTATGATACCCTATAATATCTAAGGAAAATACTCTATAATGCTGAAAAACACTTATAAAAATAGCCACAATAAAAAAAAGTATAGGAAACCATTTATTGTTAACTATGTGTTGTAATTTATTCATGAATTATCTTCAAAAGTAACCTAAAATTGGTATTTTCGCTACAAATTTATTAGCAATGATTACAGCAGAATCTCCAATTAAGTTTGATAGACGTAAACAAAAAGACGATACGTTATTACAACTTTATAAAAATATTTTAACGCCTCGATTGATTGAAGAAAAAATGTTAATCCTTCTTCGCCAAGGGCGCATCGCTAAATGGTTTAGTGGTATTGGACAAGAAGCTATTTCGGTTGGTGTAGCAACAGCTTTACAAAGAGATGAATTTATTTTACCAATGCACCGTAACTTAGGTGTGTTTACCACTCGTGGTATCCCAATGAACCGTTTATTTTGTCAGTTTCAAGGTAAACCAAGTGGTTTTACTCAAGGACGTGATAGAAGCTTCCATTTTGGAAGTCAAGAATATAATATCGTGGGAATGATTTCTCACTTAGGCCCGCAATTAGGTGTAGCAGATGGTATTGCTTTAGCAAATAAATTAAAAGGTGATAAAAAAGTAACCGTTGTATTTAGCGGTGATGGTGGAGCAAGTGAAGGAGATTTTCATGAAAGTATTAATACAGCAGCTGTTTGGGATTTACCAGTTATTTTTGTGATTGAAAACAACGGTTATGGTTTATCTACACCAAGCAACGAACAATTTCGTTGTAAATCATTTGCTGATAAAGCAATTGGATACGGTATTGAAGGCGTAACTGTTGATGGAAACAACGTTTTAAAAGTTTACGAAACGGTTAAGAATTTAGCGGAATCGATGAGAGAAAATCCACGCCCAATTTTATTGGAGTGTGTAACTTTCCGTATGCGTGGGCACGAAGAAGCTTCAGGCACTAAATATGTACCTAAAGAATTATTTGATGTTTGGGGAAGAAAAGATCCAGTAAATACATTTGAGAAATTTTTATTAGACGAAGGTGTTTTAACGGAAGAGATTATTGAAAAATTACGTACCGATATTAAACATGATATTGATGCTGGTTTAGAATTAGCGTATGCTGAAACGTTACCTCCACCAAATACAGAAAAAGAAATTACTGAATTATTTATGCCTTGTACGATTGAAGATACATCCAATCAATCAGGTACAAAAACGAATAAGCGTTTAATTGATGCTATTAGTGATGGTATGCGTTTAGCCATGCGCAAACATGATAACTTAGTGTTGATGGGACAAGATATTGCTGATTACGGTGGAGTCTTTAAAATCACGGATGGTTTTATGGAAGAGTTTGGTAAAGGCCGTGTGCGAAATACTCCTTTATGTGAATCCGCTATTTTAGGAACTGGCTTTGGTTTATCCATTAATAAACACAAAGCGATGGTGGAGATGCAATTTGCTGATTTCGTAACGGAAGGGATGACACAAATCATAAATAACTTAGCAAAATCACATTACCGTTGGGGACAAAATGCAGATGTGGTTGTTCGTATGCCAACAGGCGCTGGTGTCGCTGCTGGGCCATTTCATAGTCAAAGTAACGAAGCTTGGTTTTTTAAAACACCAGGATTAAAAATTGCTTATCCAGCATTTCCAAGTGATGCTAAAGGTTTATTGATAGCATCTTTTGAAGATCCAAATCCTGTGATGTTTTTTGAACACAAGGGATTATACAGAAGTATAGATGAAGATATTTTAGATGGATATTACACAATTCCATTTGGTAAAGCGCGTTTAGTAAAAGAAGGTGCTGATGTAACTATTGTAACTTATGGACTAGGTGTTCACTGGGCTTTAGAGTTATTAAAAAACAATCCGGAAATTTCGGCAGATTTAATTGATTTAAGAACATTGGCTCCATTAGATACACAAGCCATTTATGATTCGGTGAAGAAAACAGGACGTGCTTTTGTATTACATGAAGATACATTGACAGGCGGTATTGGCGGCGAATTAAGCGCTTTAATTACTGAACATTGTTTTGAATATTTAGACGCTCCTGTGATGCGTGAAGGAAGTTTAGATACACCTGTGCCAATGAATGCTGATTTGGAAATTAACTTCTTACCAAAAGAGCGTTTCAAAGAAAAATTAATGAAATTGATTAATTACTAATTTAACCTTAACGCCTGATGCTAAAACATCAGGCGTTTTTATTAGAACATGACTATATCAGAAGATTTTTTAAGAAGTGCTAATCGCCAGTTTTTATATTATAAAACCTTAGGCGAAAAAGCCATTGAGCAATTAGACCCTGAACAATTATTTGTCTCATTAAATGAGGACACCAATAGCATTGCCACTATTGTGAAGCATTTACATGGCAATATGCTATCGCGCTGGACAGATTTTTTAACGACTGATGGAGAGAAAAAATGGCGTAACAGGGATGGGGAGTTTGATGCTTCGACGGAGCTCAGCAACCAAACAAAAGAACATATTTTAAAACAATGGAATCAAGGATGGGAATGCTTATTTAATACGCTAAACAGTTTACAACCCGAAGATTTATCTAAAATTATATACATCCGTAACGAAGGTCATACGGTTTTAGAGGCTATCAATCGTCAACTCGCACATTATCCATATCATGTAGGACAAATGGTATTTTATGCCAAAATCCTTAAAAAATCAGAATGGACGAGTTTATCTATTCCAAAAAATAAGTCGAATGATTACAATGACGATAAATTTTCAAAAGAAAAATCAAAAAAGCATTTTACAGATGATGAATTGGATAAATTAAAGTAATTTTATGACTAGCTAAGACCCAATATTATCGCTCTTTTAAACCAATTTATCAGTTTTTAAGAACCAAAAATAGCTTGTTTTAAAAATAGTGGAAAAAACCACAATTCTATTCCAAAAAAATAACATACCTTTACATACAGTTCACAAAAAACTGTATGTCAATCAACACTAAATATATCTTTGTTACCGGCGGTGTAACATCTTCTCTCGGAAAAGGAATTATAGCAGCATCTCTAGCCAAATTATTACAGGCTCGTGGTTATACTGTTACTATTCAAAAATTAGATCCATATATCAATATCGATCCAGGAACATTAAATCCTTACGAACATGGTGAATGTTATGTAACGGATGATGGCGCTGAAACTGACTTAGATTTAGGTCATTATGAGCGTTTTTTAAACGTTGCAACTTCTCAAGCTAATAATGTGACTACTGGTCGCATTTATCAGGCAGTCATAGATAAAGAGCGTAAAGGTGAGTTTTTAGGGAAAACAGTTCAAGTTATACCTCACATTACTGATGAAATTAAAAACAGAATTAAAATTTTAGGTAAAACAGGTCAGTATCAATTTGTGATTACGGAGATTGGTGGAACTGTAGGTGATATTGAATCTCTTCCATACATTGAAGCTGTTCGTCAGTTGAAATGGGAATTAGGTGATGACTGTACGGTTATTCATTTAACACTTTTACCTTATTTAGCAACTTCTGGAGAATTAAAAACAAAACCAACTCAACACTCTGTTAAATTATTATTAGAGTATGGGGTTCAACCAGATATTTTAGTGTGTCGTTCAGAACACGCTATCAGTAATGATATTAGAAGAAAAATTGCGTTGTTCTGTAACGTTTCTCCCGACGCAGTAATTGAAGCGTTAGATGCCTCTACTATTTATGAAGTTCCATTGTTAATGGAAAAAGAAAAATTAGATGAGATTGTATTAAAAAAATTAAACGTTAACGATTCTTCAGAAATTAAATTAGATAAATGGAAAGAGTTTTTAAATAAATTTCACAACCCAACAAAAACAACAACTATTGGTTTAGTAGGCAAATATGTTGAATTGAAAGATTCATATAAATCTATTGCCGAAGCTTTTATTCATGCAGGTGCTGTAAACGATTGCAAAGTAAACGTTGAGTGGATTCATAGCGAAAGTTTAACTGACGAAAACGTTGCGGAAAAATTAAAAGGCTTAAAAGGAATTTTAGTAGCGCCAGGTTTTGGTAACCGTGGTATTGAAGGAAAAATTTCGGCTATTAAATATGCCCGCGAAAACAACGTGCCGTTTTTTGGTATTTGTTTAGGTATGCAATGTGCAGTCATTGAATTTGCTCGTCACGTATTAGGATTAAAAGATGCGCATAGTCGCGAAATGAATCCTGCTACTAGTGCTCCTGTGATTGATTTATTAGAAGCGCAAAAAAATATTTCTCACATGGGTGGCACTATGCGTTTAGGTTCTTATCCTTGTCGTATTGTTGAAGGAACTTTAGCTCATAAAATTTATGGCAAAACAGATATCAACGAGCGTCACCGTCACCGTTTTGAGTTTAATAACGAGTACACAAAATTATATAAAGATGCGGGAATGGTATTATCTGGTTTAAATCCAAATGCTGAATTGGCGGAGATTGTAGAAATCCCTACTCATCCATTCTTTATTGGCGTTCAATTTCATCCAGAATATAAAAGTACGGTAGAAAACCCTCATCCTTTATTTGTAAGCTTTATTAAAGCAGCTTTAGGATAGAATATTCTCATGCTGAGCGTAGTCAAAGCAAAATACAAAATGCTCACATAATATATGTGAGCATTTTTTTCACCTCTGCAATTCAAGCCTCACCGTTTTTAACGTATTTAAACATCTCTACATTCTCGCTAAATCGTATATTTAAAACTTACATGTTTTCAAAATATCTATATATTATATGGTGCCTTTGTTCGTTTTCGTTTTTACGAGCTCAAACATTTTCTGTGAGTGGAAAATTAATAGACGAAACGAAACAAGCTTCAATAGGCTCATCAATAATTCTTTTAAAAACAGATTCCTCCTTTGTAAAAGGAACCACAACAGATATAGAAGGTCAATTTAAACTTGAGAATATTAACGTTGATAATTACATCCTCAAAATACTCTCTTTAGGATATAAACCTGTTTTTAAATCTATTCAAGTTACTAATCAAGATATTATTATCCCAAACATTTCTTTAAAGCAAAACTCCACTAATTTAAAAGAAGTAACGGTTGAAGCTCAACAAGCATTAGCCACTCAAAATGGAGACACCACTAGTTTTAGCTCAAAAGTCTACAAAGTAAATAAAGATGCCACTGCTGAAGATTTAGTAACAAAGATGCCTGGTATTACTGTGGTTGATGGTAAAGTGCAAGCTCAAGGCGAAGAGGTAAAAAAAGTATTAGTAGATGGCAAACCTTTTTTTGGGGATGATGCCAATGCTGTTTTAAAAAACATTCCGGCGGAAATTATTGATAAAGTTCAGGTGTTTGATAAAAAGAGTGATCAATCTCAATTCACAGGATTTGATGATGGCAATGCTAGTAAAACAATTAATATCACTACTAAAGCTCAATTTAAAAACGGCGTATTTGGAAAAGTATATGGTGGTTATGGCTACGAAGATAAATATAAAGGTGGCGCGACAATTAATATTTTCAAAGGCAATAGACGTATTACCATATTAGCACAATCTAATAATATTAACGAACAAAATTTTTCTTCTGAAGATTTAGTAGGCGTTATGAGTTCTGGTGGCGGAGGCGGACGAGGTATGAGAGGTGGCGGACAAGGAGGTCCTCCACAAAACAATGCCGATAATTTTTCAGTAGGTGCTCAAAATGGTATAAATACTACATCTTTATTTGGATTAAATTATGCCGACAAATGGGGCAAAAAATCAGAAGTAACAGCTAGCTACTTTTTCAACTGGACACAAAATGATTCGAAATCATCTTTACTCCAACAGTACATTATTGGCTCTAATAACGGATTAGTGTATAACGAAAACAATACCACTAAAAGCGATAATTACAATAACCGTATTAATTTTAAAATTGAAACTAAATTGGATTCTATGAACTCCATTGTATTTCAACCGAAGTTATCGTTTCAAAATAACGATGGATCAAAATCGTTATTAGGAAGTAACGTTAAAGAAGCTTTTACATTAAGTAATTCTCAAAACAACACATCGGCAAGATTATTTGGTTATTCTATTTCTGCACCTATTTTATTTAGACACTCTTTCGCAAAAAAAGGAAGAACATTTTCCATCAATGTCACTCCAACAATAACAGAAAACACAGGAGAAAATAGACTATACTCATTTAATGACTATTATAGAGATACTATCATTGTGGGAGATTCATTGGATCAAAAAGCACATATTTCTAAAAATGGAAAAACTATTAATGGGAATATTTCTTATACCGAACCATTAAGTAGTTCTAGTTTTTTATTAGCAAATTATAATGTCAACTATAATGATAATTATTCCTCAAAAAGAACGTACGACAAAAATTATTTAGAGTATAATTATTCTGACTTAGATAGTTCTTTAACTAACGTCTTTAAAAGTCAATATCAATCACAATCGGGAAGTTTAGGATATCGATTTGAAAAAAAGAAATTTAATTTTTCAGTCAATGCGGCCTATCAATGGGCTATATTATCAAAGCAGCAAGAAATACCAAGCAGCTATCAAGTAAGTAAAACATTTGAATCTGTTTTGCCATCTGCTCAATTACAATATAAATTTTCTGCTAAAAAGAATTTAAGAATTAATTACAGAACAAGCAATAATGCACCGAGTATTGATCAATTGCAAGATGTCATAAATAACACTAACTCCTTACAATTAAGCACTGGTAACCCTGAATTAAAACAAGATTTTCAAAACAATTTAAACATGCGTTACTCGGGAGTAAATACTACAAAAGCAACTTCATTCTTTGCTTTATTGGGCGGCAATTACTCCGCTAATTATATTGGAAACAGCACTTTAATAGCCAACCAAGATACGGTTGTGTACAATTCCATTATATTAAAAAAAGGTTCTCAAATTACACGACCTGTAAATTTAGATGGATATTACAGTGTGCGTTCGTTTATCAATTACACTTTCCCAATTAAAAAAATTAAAACGAATTTAAGTGTGAACGTATCTGGAAATTACACCAACATTCCAGGATTAATCAATACACAAACTAACTTAGCCAAAACAGCCACAGGCGCATTAGGCTTAGTATTTAGCAGCAACATTAGCGAGAAATTTGATTTCACTTTATCTTCTAATTCCTCCTACAGTCAAATTAATAACACCTTGCAAACATCTTCTAACACAACTTACTTAACACAACAATCCAAATTAAAAGTAACAGCCAATCCTTGGAAAGGATTAGTATTACAAAGCGAATATGGCAACACCTATTACTCTGGTTTAACCAGTGCCTTCAATCAATCCATCTCTTTATGGAATGCAGGTGTTGGTTATAAATTTTTAAAAGACAAACAAGCGGAGTTAAGATTAACCGTTTACGATATTTTAAATCAAAATAATTCTGTGTCAAGAACCAACACCGATAGCTATATACAAGACTCTCAAACTAACGTTTTGAATCGTTATTACATGTTGACTTTTACCTATAACTTCAAAAAATATTTTGCGAAGAAAGAAGTTGGCACTTCTGAAAAAATAGAAGAAAAGAAAAAACAATCATAGTACTATCATTCTGCCCGACAGCTTGCGGATCAAGGGACACAAGAGATGCTGAATCAAGTTCAGCATGACTCTTAACTCATCCAAAACACCTGCTTACTAAATAATACTATTTACTTAAGGTAATTTCTTTATATTAGAAGTATAAAATCATCTTTATGAAAAAATATTTATTTACTTTTTTATTGACAGCAATATCTGTTATTGCTTTTTCTCAAATAACCATTACTTCAACAGTTACTAGCGCTACTTGCTTTGGGCAAGCTACCGGCAGTGCAACTATTACTCCTATTGGTGGCAATGCACCTTACACTTATTCGATAACAACCCCGCCTCTATCTAATGGAACTGGTATCTTCTCGGGATTACTAGCAGGAACATACACTGTTATTGTAAGTGATGCAATGGCCGCAACTAATTCAACAACTTTTACAATTACACAACCAACCCAATTAAATGCTACAATTACTAAAACGAACGTATATTGTTTTGGAACACCTACAGGTTCTTTACAAGCTTTAGTTAATGGAGGAGTCTCTCCTTATACATACCAATGGTCAACATTTTCTTCTACTTTAGCTTCTTTACAAAATATCGGTGCAGGAGTATATACGTCAACTATTACTGACTTTAATGGTTGTTCAATTGTTCAATCTGCAACTATTAGTCAGCCATCCCAACTTAATATCATTGCAAGCACTAACAATGCTTGTAATGGCTTATGCACAGGGGCAGCATACCTTTCAGCATTTGGTGGCACTCCAGCCTACTCATACACTTGGTCAAACGGAAGTATGACCACACAACAAACGAATTTATGCGCTGGCATTTATACAGTTTCTGTTACAGACGCGATGGGATGTGTAGCCTCAAACACTGCCGCAATTGTTCAATCACCACAAATGAATATTTCTATAACTCATACTAATAGCGTTTGTAGTAATACATGTAATGGTACTGCTTCCGCAACTGTAAATGGAGGTTCCGCTCCATACAATTTTCAATGGTATCCATCAAATATGACTACCACAAGTATATATAGCCTGTGTGCCGGGGTATATACAGTAAACATAACAGATATTAATGGTTGTTATCAATCTGCAACAACAACAATTACATCCGCAGGTACAATTCCGAATTTCTCTGCAAGCTTAACTCCTTATTCTGAAACTTGCTATCTAACAGGTGACGGGGCAATAGATCTTACAACTTCTGGTTCAAATACAGGGCCTTTTACTTATCAATGGAATACAGGTGCAACTACGCAGGACATTACAAATGTATCATCTAATTATTATGATGTTACTATTTTTGATGCGAGCATGAATTGTGTTACGTATACGACTTCAATTTCTTCAGTTGGAATAAATTGTGGCAGTATTTCGGGAAATGTTTTTATTGATAATAATAGTGATTGTATTAAAAATTTCGGGGATAGCAACTTCAATAATGTTCAAATAATTGTGAATCCTGGTAATAGGCAAGGGTATACTAATATGAGTGGAAACTACTACATAAACAATTTACCTTATGGCACTTATAGTATTACGACATTTTCATACAATAATATACAAAGCACATGTACTACAACATTAAATACAAATATAAGTTCAGGAGTTCCTAATTCGATAAACAATAATTTCACAAAAGAATACATACCTGTTACACAGCCTGATTTAAATGTAACAGCCTATAATAATGGTATTGTGCCAGGCTTTGTTTGTAGAATGAATTATTCACTTGCAAATACAAACACCTTTAATGCGAACGGTGTTTTTAAAGTAACATTACCGTCATCATTTATCCTAAACATAATTAGTTGCTCTCCTTCAACATATACTTTATCAGGAGACACAATAATTTGGAATTTTAATAACATAAGCATGTTTGGCTCATTCGCAAACTTCTATATAGATTTTACAACACCATTATCTACTCCTTTGGGAAGTATATTTACAAGCTGCATGTGGGCGCAACCAACTGTTACAGATTTAAATTACACTAATAACACTTATTGTTACTCACGAATCGTTACCGGCTCATACGACCCTAACGATAAAACAGTAAGTCCAGTTGGTGCTGGAGCAACAGGTGATATTGCAGCTAGTGTTACTGATTTAACGTATTTAATTCGTTTTCAAAATACAGGTAATGGCCCTGCAGTGAATATTGTTGTTAAAGACACTTTATCTTCAAATGTTAATGTAAACACTTTTGAAATGTTAGGCTCTAGTCATAATTACAATATTGAAATATTACCAGGAAATATTTTAAAATGGAAATTCAATAACATTATGTTACCAGATAGCAATAGTAATGAACCTGGTAGTCATGGTTATATTCAAT
>Ga0208628_1000232_pt1 | contig 32688 bp, 29 predicted proteins | sample LakWasMet16_LOW5_2_FD_183864 | JGI IMG/M metagenome (GOLD analysis project Ga0208628, IMG submission 183864) | Freshwater sediment methanotrophic microbial communities from Lake Washington under simulated oxygen tension - Sediment Metagenome... | ecosystem: Environmental > Aquatic > Freshwater >... | reverse complement strand
AAAACGCCCTGTCGCACTTACCCGCGTGGTTGATGATCTTGCTGTTTCTGATATGTGACGACTTGACGCAGTACTGGTGGCACCGCGCCTCGCACTCGCCCCTGCTTTGGCCCTTGCATCGCGCCCATCATTCCGCGCCGCATATGGGTGTCCGTGTTGTTTATCGCAACAATTTTTTCTATTACGCGATGATGCCCGGTATCTGGATCAGCGCCTATCTGGTGTTTCTCGGTCTCGGACCGGTGTTCCCCTGGTATGTGTTGATCAAGACCCTTGTCATCTTCGGTGCGCACAGCGAATTGCGCTGGGATAAGTTTCTGTATCGCTGGCCCTGGCTACACCCATTGGCATGGATCGTCGAACGCACCATCTCAACTCCGGCTACGCATTTTGCCCACCATGCAATCACGCAGGACGATGGCATCGGCCACTACAAGGGCAATTACGGCAATCTGCTTTTTTTCTGGGACGTATTGTTCGGCACCGCAAAGATCACGCGATGTTATCCACCGCGCGTCGGGCTCAAGGATGATCTGGATAACGGTGCGGAACGCTGGTGGATACAACTGCTGTACCCCATCGTGAAATCACAGCGCAGGCAATCGGCGTTGGCGAGACAGGCAACCATTGTCGATTGAAAGATACCTCGACACCGTAGGTCGGGCCCTGGCCCGACATGGGCTGCGTCGCAATCGGTTGAGCGTCGGGCCGCCCGACCTACGACTTAGCGCTGGTCCAACTCGTGGTGAATCAACACGACGCATTGCGATGCAAACAGCATTTTCGATCCCAGCGTGAGCTTCTTTGTGCCCAGGCGCTCGAGGGTGTGGAAGGTGTTCTTCGGCATCGGGATATGGTCGGTCAGCAGAAAACAGGGCTTGCCATCGAACGTCTGTTCGCGAATCGATGTGCCTTTGCGGTCCATCACGAACAATTGGTGATCGGCAGCAAGTTCCTGCACCAATCGCTCGAAGCTCACCGTGCGTACGGTGACGCCCGATTCCACCGGACGCGTTTCTTCCTTGCCCATTCCACGGGATACATCCAGCGCCTTGGCGATCTTGCCCAGCAGCGCTCGCTCGTCGAAGCCGCCGAGTTCATGCATCGCATTGACGTCAAAGCAAATCGTGCGGGAAAAATCCTGCGTGCTTTCCAGCACGATATAGACCACGACATCCGCACGATGCGACTGCGCCACGAAGATCGTGTTCATCAGCGTATGCGCCAGGATTTCGGTATGGGCTTCCTTGCCGACCGAAGCCAGCAATTTCTGGCTATCCGTGGGTGCCGCCCGCGCTCTGAGTACAAAGGTTCGCATTGATGTTCTGTCCGGTGATCGGCGTTGATGATATAGGGTGCGTTTCCAACGCACCATGCCGGATGCGTAGCCAAAAGCAATCACTGCCAAGTTCTCGAGATTATTAGCATGCGCGCCATTCAAGCATCTGGCGTTGGTGCGTTGGAAACGCACCCTATGTCATTCCACGCAACCAGACATTCGACACTGCAACAAATGTCTGGAGCACAAATCCGATACTATGCAAAATGTAGCTCACGACGACTTTCGGATATCCAGCATGCGACCGCAACGTGTTCAATCAACCGCCGGATCCGCTCCCGTTTCCAAAACCCGTGATCGGGTGTGCGCATGAGTCAGACGCCTGCCGGCTCGCCCGTGCGACTCGCCGTAGGCATCACTGGCCACCGTGGCGGCAACGCAACTCCTATTGCTGCCGTGCTGGCGCAAATTTTCACCGAAATCGAAGAAGCCCTGGCCGCGGAACGCTTGGCCGCACCGGGACTGAGTCTTGAACCGACGCGACTACACACATTGCTGGCCTATGGCGTTGATCAAATGGCGGCAACGGCGGCCAGTGAGTTGGGTTGGGAGATCGTTGCGCCACTACCGTTTGGCAGGACGCTCAACATCGCCATCAATGCACATCCAAAATCGCATGCTGACGGCATGGCCTTGCTTGCCGGCGGCGAAGCCTCCGATCCGGACGTGCAGGCGCAGGCGAATCGCATCCGGCACTGGAGCGACAATGCGCGCTTGTTCCAGTTGGCCGACCGCGACGCCGAGATCGCCGCACTGTTCGAGGCCACGCTCGCATCGCCGAACGACGCGATACGCTCGCGTCATTTTCACGCCGCCGTCGGTTCGCAGGCCGCGCTCGCCGGGCGGGTCATGGTGGAGCAGTCCGACCTGCTGATCGGTGTCTGGGACAACGCCTACCGCGACAGTGTCGGCGGTACCGGGCACACCATCGTCAGTGCGTTGGAGATCGGGACGCCGGTGCTGCTGATCAATCCCGCACAGCCGGAACACTGGTCGATTCTGTCCTCCACCGAGAGCCTCGCCGGATGGCAGACCCGCACCGGCAAAGATCGCGAGCGCCTTCATACCGTTATCAGCAATGCTCTTCATGCCCGCGATGGCAGCATGGCGCGCACACTGCAGGACGAGACCTGGCATCCGCGCAGCACCCGTGCAGCAACGCTTTACCGGCGAATCGAAGCGCTGTTCGGCGGCGAACCACGTCCATTTCGATCCTTGGTGCAGGACTTCGAACCGCCGGAGCGCATCGCCAGCGGTAGCGCTGCGCCGCTGGTGGAGGCCGCGACTGCGTTGCCCGGGGCCGATCGCGAGCTTGTCTCTGCCGTGACCGACGACATCCTGCCGGCCTTTGCGCGCGCCGATGGTATTTCGGCACGACTGTCGGATAGTTATCGCAGCGGCATGGTCGCCAACTTCCTGCTGTCCGCACTAGCAGTATTCGTCGGTGTATTCGGCGGCAATAGTGACAAGTGGCTGTTCTCGCTCGCCGAGTTCGGGCTGCTCGCCGCGATTGTCCTGATCACCTGGCTGGGCGGCCGTCGCCGCCTGCATGCGCGCTGGTTCGAAACCCGGCGCGCCGCCGAATACTTGCGGCACGCACCGATCCTGCTCTTGGTCGGCGTGGCCCGTCCACCCAGTCACTGGCCGCGGGCCACTGATACCGCGTGGCCCGAGTATGCCGTGCGCCACAAACTGCGAGCGCTGGGCTTGCCGGAAATGACAGTCACCCGCGCCTTCCTGCGCTCTGCCTTGCAAGGCCTGTTCGCGCCCCACGTCGCATCCCAGCGCGCCTACCATCAGGCCAAGTCCAAACGTCTGGAAACCATCAGCCATCACCTGGATCGCCTTGCCGTCGCGCTGTTCAAGCTCGCCATGGGCTCGGTCGCGCTCTGGCTGCTACTGCGTGCCGGCGCTGCGTTGCAATGGCTGCCGCACGAATGGCCGAATACCAGCTCCAATACCTTTGGCTTTCTTGCCGTGGCGCTACCGACCCTGGGCGCCAGCATCTCCGGAATCCGCTACTTCGGCGATTTCGAGCGTTTTGCGGCGATCTCCGAAGTCACTGCCGGAAAGCTTGCGCAAGTGGAAGAACGGATCGGACAATTGCTCGCCGGGCCGGACGCCGCCATTGATTACGAAGGCGTTTCGCGGCTCGCACACGGGATCGACGGCATTGTCGTCGATGAAATCGAAAGCTGGCAGGCCGTCTTCAGCGGCAAGCCGATGGCACTACCGGCCTGATCATGCACCGATTGCCTGCACACGAAAACGAAGCTGCCGGTACTGCGCCGGCGTACACCGTATTCCTGAGTTATTCCCGCGCCGACCGCAAGGCGGCGCTGGCCGTCGTGCGCGTGCTCGAGGATGCCGGCTACCGCGTGTGGTGGGACGGATTGCTTGAAGGCGGAGAGCGTTTTTCCGAAACCACCGAGGCCGCACTCCAGCATGCACGCGCGGTGGTCGTATTGTGGTCCAAGACTTCGGCGTCCTCGCACTGGGTGCACGATGAAGCAACGCGGGGCCGCGAAAGCGGACGCCTGGTGCCACTGTCGATTGATGGCAGCCTGCCGCCGCTGGGATTCGGGCAATTCCAGTCGATTGACGTGTCGCATGTGCTTGGCAAACCGACCAGCGAACCGATGCGAAAAGTGGTGCGTGCGGTGGCCGCCTTGCACGACGGCCCGGCGCCGTTACCCGCGACATCGCGCGATGTCGCACCATCGCGGACGCGCCGGCAATTACTGACGGTCGGCGGTCTTGCGCTGATCGCCGCCGGTGGCGGCGTATTGCTGTGGCGTGGGCGCGAGCCGGATGCCGCGGTCCAAAATTCCAATGGCTTGCGCCGCATCGCGGTGTTGCCATTCGCCAACCTGAGCGACGATTCCGGACAACGTTATTTCTCCGACGGTCTCACTTCGGAAGTCCGCATCCAACTGTCGCGCAATACGCTATTGCAGATCGCGGGGCAAACTTCCTCCGAACAGGCCAGCAAAGGCCAGGAAGACGAACGTGCGATCGCGCGCAAGCTTGGCGTCGACTTCCTGCTCGAAGGCAATGTGCAGAAAGCAGGCGACCGGGTAAAGGTGGCGGTCGAGCTAACCGATGGTGCGACCGGTTTGAGTCGCTGGGCCAATAGCTGGGAGCGGCCATTAGCCGACATCTTCGCGGTGCAGGCGGAAATTGCCGCTGCCGTTGCCAGCGCACTCTCAGCGGCAATCAAGAGTCCTAATGCCAAAGACAAGGAGCTGGTTGGCGGAACCACCGATGTCGCGGCCTTCGATGCTTACCTGCAAGGACGCGCGCTGTACGAGGCAGGAATCGACGAGGAAAGCGATCGTCGCGCGCTGGCCTATTTCGAACGCGCGATAGCACTCGACACGGGCTATGCCGGCGCGCACGCCGCGCGTGCACGCGCGCTGGTGATTATCGGCAATCTCTATGCCGACCATGACGAACGCGTTCGCGCATACGATGCTGCCGAGGCTGCCGCACGTACCGCGACCACACTGGCACCTGACTTTGCCGAGGGTTTTTCGGCACTCGGCTTCGCGCTGGCCAGCGGAAAATTGGATGTCCGCGGAGCGCGCGAGCCATTCGATCGCTCCTACGCACTGGCCCCCGGCAATGCCGACGTGCTTGCCCGCTACGCGACCTTTCGCACAAACCTGCGTGACGACGAACGCGCGACCGAAGTGATCAAGCGCGCGGCTACGCTCGACCCGCTCAATGCGCGTACTTTCCGCTCGCAAGGTGACATCCGTTACAACGCCGGCGACCACGCCGGGGCGATAGTGGCCTACCGCAAAGCGATTGCACTCAATCCGACCTTGTCAGGCGTTCAAGCTTCGATGGGCTTCGCTCAAATAATGGCCGGTGCCGATGACGATGCCCGCGCTTCGTTCCTGAAGGAACGCAGTGCGGTGCGCCGGCTGCCCGGCTTGTCAATCCTCGCCCACCGCGCCGGTGACACAAGAGCAGCCAAGGCCTCGCTAACCGAATTGATCAAAGAGTATGGCGACAAGAGTCACTACCAATACGCACAGGTCTATGCCCAATGGGGCGATATGGGCAATGCGCTGGCTTCATTGCAAGCCGCCTGGGAGCTGCGCGATGGCGGCATCATGCTGATGTATGCTGACCCACTGCTGGCACCGCTACGCAGCACCGATGGCTATCTCGTACTTGCGAAAGCCGTTGGCTTCGTTTAATCCACCAGAAAAACCAAGGAGAAGCACCATGCGTCACATTATTCAAATAGGGGTGTTGGTCGGTCTCGCATTAGGCTTGGCGGCATGCCAGAAACCGGCAGAACCAGTCGTCGAGGCGGCACCTGCGACGGTGGCACCCGAAGCTCAGACCGGCACGGTCGAACGCACCGGGCCAGAAGAGCAAACCGGAACCGTCGAACGCACGGGACCAGATGAGCAGACAGGTACCGTCGAGCGCACAGGACCAGATGAGCAGACCGGAACTGTCGAACGTACCGGGCCAGATGAACAAACTGGCACCGTCGAGCGTACAGCGCCGGTCGAACAGTAATTACAGAGCTATCGACTGGACCGGATCGCGCAAGAGCGATTCGGTCCGGTTGAGTGTCTAGGGAATCCTCACGACTTCGCCCTTGCGAGCCGCCGCCTTCGCCGCAGTAATCCAGTCGGCGTAATACGATATCCGGGTGTACACAGCCGGCTTGCCAGCACCGCAACCCTTGCCGCCCGAGACGACGCCCACCAGGCTGCGTGCGCCGCCATCATCTTCACGAGTCAACGGACCGCCACTATCGCCCTGGCAGCTGTCCTTGCCCACTTCGATACTGCCGTCTGCCACCAGCGTCCCTGCGCAGAGTGCGCCGGGGCCGTAGAACTCGGCGTACTCCTTCGCGCACTGCGCATCCGGCAAATAATTCAGCGTCAGCTGCTGCAGGTCCGCAGGGTTGCGCTGAAGTCGTTTCGCACTATCCAAGCGGCTGACCGTATCGCGCTCGTTACGCTGGCCCATCCAACCCCAGCCGGTAACGCGCAGCGCTTCGCCGGTATCGAAATCCCGGTCGTCGGCGCCCATTAGTGGCACGGCTTTCAGGCGCCCCTTCGCTTCGAATGCGGCGATGCGCGGATCGACGCTCACCCGCACCAGCGCAACGTCATCGAGTTTCGTTTCTTTCTTGTAGCCACTATGGATGACCACCGTATCAATCGCGAATAAGCCATCGTCCACGGTCAGATTCTGTGTGCCGAGCCGCAGCCGTCGGTCGGTCAATACATTGCCTTCCTTGCCATCGAAGCCGGGGATGTTGTCAACGCAATGCGCGGCGGTGGCGACCCAACCATCGCCGATGTAGGCACCGCCGCATTTGTGCGCGAGTTCGTATGACGCGCGCTGCGCGAGGTAAATCTTGCAGGCGTCGCCATCGGCCAGGGTTGCGTCATAGGCGCGGTCGGCGGCATCGTAACTGGGCGAGGACAGTATCTCCACCTGCCAAGGCGCCGAGCCGGGACGTGCCGGTTCGCCACCGACAATACGGCCGCCGGTGGCATCGGCTCGCTCGCGACGCGCTTCGCAACTTTCGCTGGGTGCCGATTGTTTCGCTGGCGGCTGCGGGGTTTTAGTCACTGCGGCGGGTTCCGGCGGCGGCGCGCGATCCTTGCACCCTGCGAGAGCGATGCATGACAGCAGACCGGTCAACAACAAGGGAAATGAAATGCGGTTCATTGGGCATCCTCGGGGGTGGTAATGACGGTGGAAACTTGCGCAGACCAGTCGCCGACGGCGGCGACACCAGCATCGCGATGACCTTCGCTACTCGCGCAAAGCAAGCGCTCGAGCGGTGAGGTGCAGGCGGCAAGATCGCGAGCGCCGGTGCCGGCCTGCTGGAATGCATCGGCTCGGATCGGTCGCGCGCTGGCGAGCACGACGAAACGATAGGCGCCGGGCGCGTCGAACGACATGCCCGATCGCCGGTATGGCTGGTTCGGCGGTAGCGGCTGGTCGAACTCGCCCGGTTTCGGCAGCACCAGATCGACCGCGTTTTGCGGGTCGATCGCAAGAACATAAACGTATGCCGGCTTCGCGCCGCGATTGATCACGGTGGCAGTAATGCGTTCGCCCATGCCGATGCGGCGGACACCACCAACCTGCAGCGGCGGACACGCGGTGGGCCGGTACCCGTCGGCCGCAACGCAGGCCGCAACGGGAAATGGATCTGCTTCATAGCCGCTGATGCCGCTCGTGCGCAATGCCAGTAGCTGCTGCACGCGAGCGACCTTGCGCAAGGCTTCGGTCAGGCGATCACCAAACGCGTGGTCGTCGGCGCGCCCGAGCGATGCGGCCAGCAGCGTGCCGTCATCGGCGCGCAGGGCAATCATGTTCGGGTTGTCTGCGGCCACGACAATACGGGTGGCGCCGGTCGTGGATGCGACGGCGAAGCCGGTCGCACGCAATGCCGCTTCGACAGCATCACGTGCCGGGCCGGCCGGCAGGTCGATGGCGACCGCAAGCGTGTCGCTTGGAAGAAAATGGGCGATCTCCTCCGCGACCAGCCGCCCCGGAAGCGCGCCCGACGGCGTGGCGTCGAGCGCCAGCTTCGCGCTCGTGCCGTCAACGTCGGTGACCGACGCGGTCGCGACCCGTGCCCGGCGCGCGACTGCATCGGCCTGACTGGCATAAATCGCGAAGCGCGAGCCACGGGTGATGCCGCCGGTCGTGCCGGCCTGCAGCGTTGTTGTGTTGCCGACATGCTCGATGTCGTAAAGCACGGCCGTCCGCGAACGTGCGCCGAGAGCCGCCGTCAAACTGCCTTCTGCCGAGGGCGTCTGCGCCGCATGGCCGCGTGCTGCAACCCGCAGCCGCACTTCGTGGATCAGGTCGCCGAATGTTGCATCGCGCATGCCGGGCATGTGCAAGGTGTCGATCAATGCAGTGGTGAACACGCCAGCGCGCGCGCCGACCGCACCGCCGCCGGTTTCCTGCGCTTCCTCGCCATCCTGGGCAGCCGCCAGATGAACCCAGTAGCCATCACCACCTGCAGATGTCTTGGCGGGAGCAGGCGGTGCCACGCCGACGAGTGCGGGCGCACTGCGCGATTGACCGGCGGCGCCATCCCGCGTGGCGGTCGCGGAGTTGCAGGAATCGAACACGCTGACGAAATACAGGCCCTTCTCGGTCGCGCGATCTTTCAGTGCCTTGAGTTCGACATCGAAGATATCGCCCGGCGAACCATCCGGGTTGCGGGCGTCGGTCGGCAGGATGGTTCCGTTGTAACCGGTGTCCTGGCTGCGGGCTTCGTCGTCGCGGTAACGCGAGCCGTGCCCGGCGAAATAGAACAGCAAAGTATCGCCGGCGCGCTGTGTTGCAATCCGCTGTTCGAGCGCTTCAAGGATTCGAGCTCGTGTCGCGCAGTCGTCGGTCAGCGTGGTGGTCACCGCGTTTGACGAATCACAGGCACCCTGTGCTGGTGCATCGACGTCAACGCCATACAGCTCGGCGAGCGCCTGCTTGAAGCGCAAGGCATCGCCGACCGCGCCGCGCAGGTCGGAAAACACCGCGCTTGGCTGGTGCGCATCGGAATACCGATAGCGATCAATACCGACGATCAGGGCGTGGATTCGGCGCGTGTCCGGCGCGCGTTGCGTGGGCGCCGACTCAGCTTGCGTCAGGTTTGCTTCGGGCGATGGCCCGCAGCCGCACAGCAGTGCTGCGAGTACGCATACTGTCAGAAAAATACGGGTCATAGATCCCCTTTACGTAGCAGCACCTTACTCGGCTGCGAGTTGAAGTCGAACAGTGCCGGTTGCTGCACGCGTCGCGCGGGCGCGTTGGCCGGCATGTCATGAAAGGTAATCGCCCGCGTGCCATTGCCCGCCGCCGTGATGCGACCGACGCGCGCATCCTTGGCCAGTGACGGCAAGTGTTGCACCGCATAGGTCAGCCATTCGTCGATGCGGATGCCGCCCTGCGCGTCGAGGTCGGCATGGCCGGCAGCCAATCCATCCACCACCAGTGCGTAGGTCAGCAGGCCCTGGCCGAGGCGAGCGTCCTCAAGCGCGACGTCGTCGGCCTGGGTCGCGGCCAGAATGCGGATGCCCTTGTCGAAGGCCAGCTGGCCAAGCCCGCTGTCGCCCATCGGTCCTGGTTTGAAGCGGCCGTCGGCCACGCTTGCCGCGGAATGGCAGGCATCGATCACCAGGGTAATCTCGGCTGCCTGCATCGCCTGAAACGGCGCCACCAAATCCGCAGTCGCAAATACGGTGGACAGGTCCGGCGTCTCCGAACCTTCCGGCCAGCGGCCGTCGCCCGGGATCAGGTAGAACTCACCTTGCGGATTAGCCCAGCCGTGGCCGGAGTAGCTGACGATTACCACGTCGTCCGGCGTTGCCGCTTGCAGCATGCTGGCATCGATGCCGTCCGCACGCAGCGCCGTCAGCGTAGCCTCACGGTCGGCGTTGCCGGCCAGCAGCGACAGCACACGCACCAGCGTGGCGCGGTCGACACGCTTGCGCCGGCCATCGGCACCGCGCTCGGCCGCGAGCACCAGCTGATGGGTTTCGTAACCCGGGATGGCGGATAAACGCGAGGCCATCAGCCTTGCATCGGCGACCGCATAGTTCAAGCGGAAGCGCGGCGTGTCGTAATCATCAATGCCAATTGCGAGCACGTACGCACGGCGGGGTCGCGGCGTGATCGCCGCTCGTGTCCAGGTGCGAGTCGCGGTCTCGCCCTTGATGCGGTCCTCGTTGAAGGCGTACGCGGTGAACACTTGGGATGCCTCGCCGTCCTGCGTCGGCAAGGGCACGGTGAACTCGAGTCGGTGCACACCGTTCGCTGCCTGCACCGCGTTGCGCGTGCGCCATTCGGCGAGACTGCTGTTGGCGACATCCACCTGCCGAGGTGTCATCGCGACCAAGCGGCCATTGCGGAACAATCTTGGGTTGTAGAGGCCGGAACGTGTCTTGCCGTTTGGTGATCGGATGTCCTCGCCTTCGCGCACTTCGATCGCGACCACCGCTTCGGCCGCATCGCGACCCGCATGCACATCGGTAATGCGCACCTCGGGCAGTACACGGTTAAGACTGGCGATGGCGGGCAGCGGTTTGAAGGCCGTCGTACAGGTGTTATTGGCACGGCAGTCGAGTAGTTTTCGGTACAGGCCTGGCTCGTAATAGTCGCGCATGAAAGTCTGTGCGGCCAGGCTCTGCCACGGTGCATCGGGCACCAGCCAGCGCACCAGCTTGGTATCGGCGTTGAGGTTGGTGTCGTAGCGGCCGCCGGGCGCGACTGCGAAGTAGCGATTGTCGGGCAGCGCATGCAGAGTCAGTACTAGCGTGCCGTCCCCGCTATCCCGGAACAGGATCCTGCCGTCTTCGGTGTTTGTCCAAAGCAGGCGACTGCGTTCGATCCAGCCGGCTCGCACCAGCTTGGCCTGAAGCGGGATACGCATGATGGTGCGCCCCGTGTCGAGGTCGAGCAGCGTGCCGTCATCGAGCCCCAATACACGGTCGTCGCCGATAGCGACCGCACGGCGTGAAAAGCCCGGGATCGTGCGCACCTTGGCTGCGGCATCGGTATCGAGCAGATACAAGTCGGCCTTTGCCCCGCTAATTTGTGCCGCTTTTTTATGGGTAAAGACGATGCGACGAGCATCGGCGCTGAAGGACAGCGCACGGATCGTGTCGTCGTCGGTGAAGCGAGCGGCATCGGCGAGTGGATCGACGATTTCGAGAAGCCGTCGCGGCGACGTCGCCTTACCGTCAGCGATGTCCAACAGCCACAGCCGCAGCACCTGCTTCGCTGCCTGTGCATCTGCTCGATCCCACACGCGTGTCGCGACAGCCAGCTGCCGATGATCGGGCGAAGTTTCGATCGCGGTGATCACCTGACCGGCCAATGCGTCCTGTACCAGCGGCCGCCAATCATTCGCACCGGCTGCGCGGAACGCGATACCTGTCGCCGGTGGATCAACGGTCTGGTTACCATCGTCGGGGCGAGCCTCGTCGTAATTACAGGCGATGCCACCCAAGCCCCATTTAAAACAGTAATTCGCGAGTGAACCTAATGCGACCAAGGCACCAGCGCCTGCGGACTGCATCTGCCAGCGGCTGTCGATTGCCGGGCAATTACCGCGCACTGTACAGGCGGAGTCGACCAACAACGCCGGCGGAAATCCGGCCATCGCGTCCTCGGTATCGTTGGAGGCAATGTAGCCCTCGCTAGTTAGCAGGTAGTAGGTTGCATCGTGCCAGCGTACATGGTGGTAAGCGCGCGTCGGCGCGAGCACGGGCTCGCGGTTGCCGTTGGACAGGTCGAGCGTTTCCACGCGCGTGCCTGGGCCTTTTTCAAGGTCGTACATGCTCACCACGCGCAGCAACCGCAAGCCATCGGGCGACAGGTCGGCATCGAGAAAGTAGTTGCGCGGGTCGCCGATCAATACATGCGATACGGCATTGCCGCCGGTCGCGAACACGGTGACGCCGTAGCGGCAAGGCTTCGCAGGCGTGCAGAGTTCGCCGAAGCGTTCGCCGCGGGTATTGGGCAAGCCTTCGGGTCCCGAGCCACGGTTCGCCGTCAGGCCCAGCCTGGCGTCCGGCGAAATAGGCCAGCGGGGCGACTCGCCGGCGGGTATCGACAGACCGGCTTCGGCCCGAACCGCGAACGGCCATTTTTCGACGACGTAGGTACACCAGCTTGTTCCGGGCTGATGTGCCCCCGGACAAGTGCGCTTGGCGACGTCTTCGTTGGCGGCGGAATACGCAATGATCAGGCGACCGTCGATGCCTTCGGTGAGGGCGTGGAAACGCAGCACCGGCTTCTTCTCGCCTTCCGGCAACAGCAGGCGCGGATCGAGCGGAACCCGGGCTTGCTCGGAGATGATGCCCTGGCTCACGTCCCAGCTGACGACGGAACCGTCGCTGGCGAGCGAGATCAAAGAACGGCCATTGCTGCCCCAATGCGCCGCAAGTACTGGCGACTGGTGCCCGACCAGCTGCGCAACGGTTTTTGGTTCGCGCGTGGCACGGGCGTCGTGTGCGAACAGGGCGACGCCATAGCGGCAGCGTTGCACCGAGGTGCAGGTCGGATCCAGGTCACCGAAGTGATCGTCGCTCGTATCGGGCAAGCCGCGCCGGCCGTTGCCGTGATTCGGTTCCGGACGCAACTTGCCGTCCGGCGAAATCGGCCAGTGGCTTACTTCGCCGATGGGTATCGGCAGCCCGGCATCCGCACGCACCACGCGCGTCGCCAGCTCGACAATGTAGGTACACCACGATGTGCCCGCGTGATGCGCGCCCGGACAGCTGCGTTTGGCGACTTCTTCGTTGACACTGAAGTACGCGACCGCCAGCGTGTCGGCAACGGGCCCGTCGCTGAATGCGTGGAAACGCAGCGCAGGCTTTTTCTCGCCATCCGATAAAAACAGTTGCGGATCGAGCGGCACCTGCGCATGGTCGAGTATCGTGCCACTGGCCACGTTCCAGATGACGATGGAACCGTCACTTGCTAGAGAAGCCACATGGCGCCCGCCATCGACCCAACGCACCGCAAGCACCGGCGACTGGTGCCCAAGCTGCACGACGATCTTGGGTTCGATTGCGGCATCTGGCGCTGCGGCGGTCACGGATACCGGCGGCGCGGCCGATTCCTGCTCGGAACATCCAGTGGCAAGCAAGGCAATGCAGCAAAACAGCAGCAGATCGGCAAAGCGCATCATGTTGCTCCGTGGCATGTTGCCCCGGAGCCCCCTGCTCCGCCGGCGGCCCAAGCATAGCAGCAGCGACGTCAGCGAAAGAATTCCGCGACATTTAAATCGAAAGCCATAGGGGACGTTTGTTACGCACCATGCCGGATGTATCAAGAAGCGATAATACGAACGTCGCGTAATTATTTGCATTCGACATCCATCCGGCATCAAGAGTTGCTGCGTTAGAAACACGCCCATGATTCTCGATAAATGAAATATTTCCCACGGACTTTATGGCCTTTCGTAGCCCGGGTCATGGCTTCATCTGACCCGGGATGCCGGATTCTGCAAAAACAGATTTTCAATCCGGGTTTTGCAAAAAACAATTTGAATGAACTGTATCGCAGGTTTGAAAACCCGGGTCAGATGAAGCCATGACCCGGGCTACATCGCAAATCCGCAAGCAACCGTTCACATGTATCGTGGCATCGTGACCAGCCAGACAATTCCCGCACGATGATCCGAACTCAAGGAACCCAATGCAAGCCTTCTTCCGCCTGATGTGTTTTGTTGCCGCCGTTTCACTTGTCGCCGGCTGCAGTTCAACTCCCCCGCCGAAAAAAGTCGTGCCGCCCGCAGTGGTGATCGAGGCACCGGCACCACCTGCCAGATTCACGATTCACGCCCCGGAGCTCGATGTCTGGAACGCGGTCGGGCAGCTGCTTGTTCGCATGGATGGTGTCACCTACGAAACCCGTGCACAGAAGTTGGGTCTTTATGCCGTGGAATACCGCGGCGAGAAATTCCTGATCCTGACCAAGGCCCTGTTGCTGAGCAGCGAGATCAAGAGCCTCACCACCGAGGTTCGCGGTGCGCTGCCAACCGGCAAGACCAGCAGCAGCGCCCCGGCGCGCGAGTTGCTGGATCTGCTGCAAGCGCGCCTGCCGGCGGAGTTGATTCGTATCGCATCGGAGAAGAAACGCCCGCCAGCGAAGAAGAAACAAGCGCCAACGAAAAAAACAACGAAAACCTCCGCGCATCGTTGAAATCCATAGGGTGCGTTTCTAATGCACGAATGCCGGACGCATCGAAATTATCGTAGGTCGTGCCCTGGCCCGACTTACCGCGTTAATTCATTTCGACAGGAATCAGAATTTCATTCCTTCGCAGGAACCAAGGCTTGAACGGCGGATCGTAACGCGCCCAACTCGCTTCGCCGCTGGCCTTCAACTTGTTTTTGCGAATCCAGGTTTCAAGCTGCAACTTGTGTTCTAGGTATCGCTTTTCGCTCCATAGTCCGGAATAGCGGATGGCCGCGATGCGTCTGGCCGGAACAGCGCGAAGCTTGACTTCGGAATCGTCGGGTTTGGGCAAGGTTTCCATCGTATAGCTGGCAGGCATCATGAAACTCACCGCCCATTTTTTTCCGATACTTTGTTGGCCTACCGGAGCGGTCATCGGGATTTTTTCGGAGGCCGGCGATTGCGACACCGGCGCCGTCATTGCCACTTTATTGCGGGATTTATTCTTGCCGGAAATATAGCCAAAAAGCTTGCCAAAAGCCTTGCTGGAAGCGTCATCGATATTTCCATCCACCACGATCTCGGCAAGGATATGCGGTTGGTAATCGCGAAGCTCGAAAACACCCTCTTTTATTGCGACGCTATATTTTGCTTCTTCGGTGGCCATCGCGGTCGTCGCTCCCGACAAAGTGAATGCAGTTAAAAAACCTATTGCGATTAATTTATTCATGGGTGCAATCTAAGTTGTTTGATCGAGCATAGTCACTGAAACGTCGTGAACCAGGCGCGAAGCCTAAAAAGAGGCGAGGTGATCTAAGCAATGCAAATCCTGACACCCGGTTGAACTAAATGAACCTGGGTCGCCCCCTTTTTCGTCGCAATCGGTCAAAAGCGTCGGGCCGGGGCCCGACTTACCGCGTCGATGCTTTTAATTGAGCATCCCGATTTTCCCGAGCCAACGGAGCGCATCATCCATCCAGCGGTCAGTGTCTTTGCCTTGCTTGCTTACCCCGAACGCATGCCCACCGGTTTCATAAAGGATCATCTCCACCTTGATGCCAGCCTTCTTCAATTCTCTTTCATACACCTCGGAATAATGAACTGGATCAATCGGGTCGTCTTTTGCGTGTATCAAAAGCGTTGGCGGTATCTGCGATGAAATCACGATATCTGTATTCAGCTCTTGTGCTGCAACTGCCTTTGGCGTTTTGTTCTTGTGCTCCATCGTCATGTGTCCCGGATAAACCGGAATCGCGAAATCGGGGCGGATGCTTACCCGGTCAATCTTGTCGATAGGATCGTATGCCCGTTTGTTGAAAGCCGTGCTGGACAACACCGCCAGGTTTCCTCCGGCCGAGAATCCCATCACGCCAATCTTGTTCGGATCAATTTTATATTTCTTCGCGTTGTAGCGAACGATGGACATCGCTCTTTGCGCGTCTTGCAGCGCCATTGGAATATCAGGCGTGTCATGCCTGCGGGTTTCAGCGTTCCAATTACAACCGGTATTGGGAACCCGATACTTCACCAGAATGCAGGTGATTCCGGCATCGGTCAGCCACTTGCATACATCGGCACCGTTTAACCCGATCGTGCTTTTCGGTCCAATCGCCACGGCTTTATATCCACCCCCGGGAAAAACCAGCACGGCAGATCGAGTCGAATGGATTCTCGGCGAATAAAGTAGAAATGACGGATGCGTTATGGGCCATTTTTCATTGGCAAGTATCTTTATTCCGTCCAGCAAAACCTGCGAGCCTTTCGGCCATAACGGCACTTCCTCTGAATAACCCGCCGCAAGCGAAGTATCGGCGGCAGCACTCGCTTGCGCTTGTGTGCGAACGGGGCTGACTGCCAACTGTCGCTCGCTGCATGAGGCAGACAACACAGAAAAAATGGCCGATACGAAAACAATACTCAGGGCCGGAAGACGGGAGGGATGCATTGGCTTCGTTTCCTGTGGCACGTGGAATCTTGAAATCATAGCAATATGATCTGGCTATTGTGCAGACAGACTACCCGTCGAAAAAGTGTCAGGATTATTTAAATTATATGAACCTGACCCTTTTTTCTGACGCGCCTTATGGACTTTGCGGTGTTAATCAGAGCTCGTCGTCAGCCACTCAACAGTCTTCTTCACAAGAGGCGCCAGCACGAACACGAGAGGGAACGCGACCAACCAGGCAGCCAGCCAAGCGCCGAACCACAATCCGGTGAATTCCGAAGTTAATCCACTGACGCGAAAAGTTGAAATGCCCGAGACCAGAAAGGACATCAATCCGGAAAGGATCAGGCTGAAAAGTGCCGGTGCGAATTTTTTCGGGATCATGCCGGCACTTCCTGGCGCTCTACACAGGTCACGCGGTGCAGAGTTTCTGCAAAATATTTGCCAAACATTCGTGCCGTCTTGATATCGCCCGGCACGAAGGAATCCGCAGGCGAGGAATGTCCTGCCTGCGCCATCAAGCCGGACCATGAGCCGAGCCGATTCGCCGCCTCGTCGTAAGGTATGCCTGCATGCTGTTCTGGCAGGATGGGATTCCCGACCCACAGCATCCCGTGTTGCATCGAAAAAACGAACATCGACATCAGCGTCGACTGCTTGTCGCCCGAAGGCAGCGAGGACACGGTGAAGCCGGCAGCCAGCTTGCCTTTGAGTCGCTGGGTTTGCCAAAGGCGTCCGGTGGCATCCATGAAATTTTTGAAGGGGCCGGAGACGCCGCCGAGATAGGTCGGAGATCCGAGGATGATGCCGTCGTAGGCAACAAGGTCATCCGGCCTCTTCGCTATATCGTCGGCTTCCAGTAGATGAACTGTGTATCCGGCAACGCTGCGTGCGCCTTCGGCGATGTGCGTCGCGATGTGTCGGGTGTGCCCGTGGGCACTATGGTAGATGAGGGCAATATTGTTCATGAGCCGAATTCCTTATTTTAGATGAAGCGTTTGTTTGATCTCTGATCAGCGCAACCATTGCACGGCGAGGAGCGAAGATAGATACAAGCCCAGTCCGAAGACGGCATGGTTGGCGACACTGCGTAAAACATTCTTTGCCGGTGTTGCCGTTTTGGAAGAAGCAAACCCGGCGCCCATGGCCGGCTGCATCACAAACAGCGGCATCAATACCGTGCATAAGCCAAACAACAGACACGGCCAGAGAGTCGGTTGCCGCGCCCACGACATGCCCTGTATTCCCAACAGCGCCCAGGCGAACGAGATGCCGATTGCATAGTGAGTTAACCAACCCAATGCCAGTTCGCCATGTATAGGCGTCGAACGGGCGATGCCTTCGTGCACTATAGTGCCGCGAGTCAGGTGCCCGACCCATCGCCCGACGAAAGCGAAATTCAGCGTCGGAATACCCATGCGTCCGAGCAGAATGAGCCAGATGTCCAGCACCGCCGTGGCGCCGATGCCGATAAGAAGAATGCGTTCGATATCTTGCAGTGATGACATTGTTAGCGCCCTTTGGATTGACCGGGGAAATTTCTGAGCCCACCATACAAGTTGAAGTCAACTTCAAGTCAAGGACTTTTTTTGAATGGACATTTCAGAGGTTGCCAAGCGCACAGGCCTGTCGGCGGCGACACTTCGCTATTACGAAAAAAGGGGGCTGATCACCTCTCTCGCCGCACCGGGAACCCGGCGCCAATTTGCATCCGCCGTACTCGATCAACTGGCGTTGGTGGCACTGGGTCAGGTGGCCGGGCTTTCACTGGACGAAGTGCATTCAATGCTTTCACCCAACGGCCAACCCAACATCGACAGGAAATTGCTGGCTGCCAAAGCGAGCGAACTTGATGCGACGATCCGGCAACTGAGCGCGGTACGTCGCGGACTACGACATGCCGCCGTGTGCCCGGCGCCCAGTCATGCCGAATGTCCGACGTTCAAGAAATTGTTGAAAGCCGCGGCTACCGGTGCGCTCGACCGCCAGCAGCGGAACAAGGAACTGATGCCTTCTCTGAGAAAGAAAAAAAAGTGAACCCACGTAGCCCGGGGCACGCTCCACCGACCCGGGAATGCCGGATTTCCAAACGACGTATTTCTAAAATACATTTTTCAAAAAGCACGATTCGAATAAGCTACATCGAATGTTTGAGAACCCGGGTCGGTGGAGCGTGACCCGGGCTACGGTGCTATTTCGTCGCAATCTGTCAAAAGCGTCGGGCCGGGGCCCGACCTACGAAATTTTCGCCCGACTTAACGCGTTGCTTTCTGACGCATCGCTTTCAAGCGTGCAGATGCCTTGTCGTCACCCAATTGCGTTGCACGTTCCAACAGTTTCAAGGCTGCATCGCGATCACCTTCGTGATTGCGTTCCAGAAGAATCAAGGCGGCATTGTAGGCGGCAATCGCATTGCCCATTTTCGCCGCCGCTTCGAAATCGGCTAGCGCGCCATCGGGGCAAAGCAGGAATACGTCATTACCGACTCCCGCGAGTAACATCAGCTCGTGATCTTCCGGACCAATTCTGTCTTCGAGTCCTGCGGCCCAACCGGCGGCCAGTGAAACAAATACTTCTTCGCCCGCCGGGACGCTATAGGGTCCGCCTCCTTCTCGCATAGTGAAAGCTTGCTTGGTAGTACGCATACCACCCTTCTTGTCCATCCAAAGAAAACCATCCTTCCCGGTCACAGGAAATCCATCCAGTGCCTGCGACAGCCTGGAAGCGTGTGAGAGCATGCCTGACGTGTAAGTGCCACCCGTCCAGGAACCAAACAGATCAATACGCTTGTGCTTCGGCTCGAGCTGCGAGCGAATGATCGCCGCCAATTCGTCGACAGTGATAATTCGATAATCCGGACCATACAAATGCCAAGGGCTGCTTTGCAGTGCAATGCTGAAACCGGCAGGGTCGTCTGGTTGCGCTTCCGTGTATTCGTGCAGCACTTCGCTCGCAGGGCGGCAGTCAGGACCATCCTCGAGACAAACGGGCACCTTCACCATGCCCGACAAAGGCTGCGGAGACTCGCACGCAGCCACTTCGTGTGAAGCGAAAATCAAGAACATCAACAAAGCGGTGTTTTTCATAGTGTGTCCAGCCCGTACCCGGATTTCGTTGGGCAATCATGACGCAATGCGATTTCAAAATATACGAAGCTTGGCTATTCGATGAAGTTCATAGGGTGCGTTTCTAACGCACCTTGCTGGATGTATCTTACGAAGCGGGCACGACCATCAAATTGCGATTATTTGTCATCTTGCGAAAACCCATCGCCAAGGCATTGGTGCGCCATAGGCGGCACACTATGAAAGTTACGCATCTTATGGCCTTGTCGGTAATTCAATTAGTTTCGTAGGGTGGAACCACCAAAAGGTGGTACACCGTTGGTGACTCCACCGAAGGTTGCGACGGTGTTTGGTGGATACCGCAAAGAGGGCGGGATCCACCCTACGTCAATGTTATTTTTGAATGCGGCTTACAGCCTTGCGTTTGCTCCGTTAAGAGCTTGAATCAAGCTTGTTGATTGCTTCCGCCAGCAACATTTCGTAAAGCTGTGCTCGCAGACGCATCAGGGAGATGGAAACCGTCACTGCGTACATCAGGATCAGGAAAAAGGCTAAGACAATTCGCCAGGAGGGCAATGAACCCAGCGCATGAAACTCTTGAAGTTGGGTGACAACAGCGACCAACGCAGGAACAAAACCGAGTTGCTGCAAACCGCCTACCAGTACGCCAAGTTTGTCACCCATGCGTGCTCTAGCATCGCGTATGAAGTGCATATATTCCTGCAACTCTTCTTTCGGAAACTGCATTAGCCATTGCGTGAGCTCGCGAAAATGTGCAAACCCGTGATCCGCGTTGGAAATAAACGTCCGGCGCCAATGCCACATGCCTTTGCCCAGATACCAGCAGGTGCGAAGAAAGCCCGGCAGAAAACCGATTATCATGATTACCAAGCCTATCAAGGCTAGGCCCTTCATCCAAAGTGCCGGTTTCATGAAGATCACCAGCATGGAAGGCAGCAGCCCCATGATGGTCCCGCCAACACCGACCATATCCCATACCCTGAATGCTTTCGGGAATAAAAGCACTTCGTCTGGCGCATCCGGAATTTTTTCGATGCGCTTATCGAGTTCGGTGAAGCTGAAAGTTTCAGAAGTCATGTGTTTCTCTCGTAGGTCGGGCCCTGGCCCGACATGAGCTGCGTCGCAATCTGTCAAAAGCGTCGGACCGGGACCCGACTTACCGCGTTACGTCAATATTATTTTTGAATGCGGCTTACCGCCTTCACAACCCAGGGTACCTTTCCTCGTTGTCAATGAAATACACCTGCTCCAGATACCAGCGTTCATGCTTACGCACAAGGGCATACTCATTGATCGTGGAGGAAAACGAGTTGGTAATTTCGGTGCGTACCACGGCCTTGTCACCCGTGATGCGGGTGGACAGGATTCGTTCTCGCGCAGGGTCGTGTGATGACTCGCCGCCAAAGGCAATTGACTCGCCTCGAAAACCTGGCAGTACGTATTTGTGCAGCAGTTTTGCATAGTCGCGCTCTACGGCCGCCATGGCCTCGAAACTATCTTGCAGCTCAGATGAACGTACGTTTGCCCGCTCGTTCCAGGCCAGGTAGTCGGCTTGAAAAGCACGCACGAGCACCTCCGGCGTTGCGTTCCATTCGGCCTTTTCCGGCGGGAAGGGCGGTAGCTCCGCAAGAAGCTCGGCTACGGTGGGCGTCGGCGCAGGCGGCGGAGCATTGTCGTCCACAACGGGCAACGGGAAGCAATACCGGTCGCCCTGCTTGGCGTAGTAGAGGAACGATTCGGCAACGACGACACCGTCGCCTTGTTGCGCGGTGTCAAAGCTTAATACCATTCGACCAAGTGGCTGCGCCGTGTATTCGCCCGAAGATTTGGACTCTGCGGTAATGCCCGCGATCTCTACTTTCGTGATCGGCAATGCAAAGTCGGACACCATGGCACGCTCGTACATATCGGTGATCCGCTGCTCAGTCTTGCCATCGCAATACAAGGCCATGGCACCTTCAACGTCGTTAGCGCGACGTCTTTCAAGGAATGCCTCCTTGAGAGCCTCGGGTGAAGCGACAGCCGTTGCAGTCGATGTGCTGGCCTGGCGACCACAAGCAACGCTAATCAGGCAAAACAAGGTGATGACAACGATTGACTTTTGCATGGACTGGATCGCGTTTGAAAAAGGCAGACGCGAGAATCATAACGTATGGCGCTGTTGTATTTTAGTTTCGTAGCCCGGGTCATGGCTCCATCTGACCCGGGGATGCCGGATCTCGAATACAAAAACGTTTTAAATAAATTCTGTTTGGGAAAAGTTCATAGGGTGCGCTCTAGCGCACCATGCCGGATGCTTCTCACAATGCGAACACAACAGTCAGATTTCCGTTATCTATCATTTCGGCACGAATCCAGCGCCGAGGCATTGGTGCGCCGGGTCGCACCCTATGATTTGGCGCACCTTATCGAGTTGCCAAAAGCGTCGAGCCGGGGCCCGACTTACTGCGTTACTCTTTAAACGTTGGAACTACCTTATACATTCCACCCCCGGTACCGGAAAATCCATTTGGGCCATAACCATGCAACCCATACACAGAAAATATTTCGATTAATTCGACTTTCATCTGCACTGGAATGTCATCTATATCAGCATAGCCGTAGGTAAAAACTGAAATGTTGTTTGGTTGTCCACTAAACATTGAATAAGCGATGACAAACCATTTGCCTTCATAAAAGAAGTGGTATTCGTTATCGAGTTCGCGCGGAAACGCAATCGAGCGGAAAAAATAATTACCTGCATTACGATCAATTGCCCATCTAAAGCTTTCCGCTGGATCATTTAAAACACCCCACTTTGAAAATCTTGCCGCCAGTTGCGGGTAAATTTTCACTTCGCCTTCTATCTTCAGGCGATCTTCTTGCGAGACGTTTTCCAACACGTATGTCATTGTAAAACTCCAATAAATATCTCTAGTTTGACAACCCGGCTTGGCGGGACGCGACCCGGGCTGCGGTGCTCTCGAACGCAGCTTATCGCGTTTAGTAATGCATGCTTTCAACGTACGAATTTCCGGTCACATGCAGACGCGTAGGTCGGGCCCTGGCCCGACTTGAGCAATGTCGTAATTTGTATGAAGCGTCGGGCCGGGGCCCAACCTACGATAATTCGCCCCACTTGCCGTGTTAAGCTCATCGCTCGTTGAGAGGGCACACTGTGGATGAGCCGGAAACAACTACTAACCTAGCTGAACGGATTTCGAGCCACGTCTTCGTTAGCTATGCCACCGAGGACCGAAAGCACGCATTGTCGATCTGCAAACAGATCGAAAGTCGTGGCACGAGCTGCTGGATTTCCACTCGCGACGTAGCTCCGGGCGAAAATTACCAAGAAGCGATCGTAGGTTCGATCCGTCACGCCCGGGCGATGGTCCTAGTATTTTCCGAGGCAGCCAACAAAAGCGACGAGATCAAGAAAGAGCTATCGCTTGCAAGCCGTTTCCGCGTACCGGTCATCACGCTCAGGCTCGAGAACATCGAGCCAAGTGACGCATTTGCTTACGAGCTATCGACACGGCAGTGGATCGATGCCTCGGAAGGTTGGGACAAAGCGATCGATTCGCTTGTCAGCCGCATCGAAGAACTCCCGGACATCGAGGCCGCCGCTGCGAAGGCAGCCTCGCGCGCTCTGAGCCGCACGGCTTTTCCCTCGAAACGCAAAATGGCGTTTACCACCGCCGGTTTACTTCTGTTGGCAATGGTTGCGGGAGCCTGGTGGTTTAATAAGCCCGATAGCGATGCGCCGCACAGCATGACGGTGCGTTTGGCCGGTTTCAAACTGCTTTCCCCCGACATGCCGGCTACTAGCCCCGATGCCGTGGATGCCGAGATTACTGCAGCGTTCAACGAAGACGGTGTCGTTGGCGTTTCCAATGCAGCAAGCCCGGCGCCCGGTTCGGTACCCGCCTATGCCATTGGCGGCACCCTCCAGCGAGATGGTCAGACGATCCGCGTGATCACTCAATTGACCAACGAGCGTTCCGGCACGGCGCTTTGGTCGTACAACTTCAATTACGACGGAAACGAGACCTCGAAAGTCCCGCGCCGCATTGCCGTGGATGCCGGAAATGTCGTTCGCTGCGGGCTATTCGGGGCCTCCACCTATCACAAACCTTTGCCTGACAATGTGCTCAGGGATTACATGCAATTTTGCCAGGGATATTGGGATCCCCATACGTGGGAGGGTCGCAAAGCCCTGGTTCCCGCACAGCGAGTCGTCGAAGCCGTTCCGGATTTCTCCTGGGGTTGGGCTGCCGTTGCCGGCGCATTCTGGAAAGTGTCGTTAGTTGCAGAAACCACTCGTTCCGCCGAGGACGCTCGCGCGAAGGGACGTGAAGCCGCAGATCGCGCCATCGCCATTGACGACAAGAACAGCGAGGCTTTGTACATCAAATCCCTCCTGATCGACAAGAAAGATTGGCTGGGCCGGGAAGCGCTTTTGAAGCGCGCCATTGCGTCACGCGGCCTCGATTGCGGGTGCGAGCATCATCAATACGGGTGGATGCTGGCCAACGTGGGCCGGATTGGCAACGCGGTCGAACAACTGCAGCAAGCCAACGACATGCTCGCGCTTTATCTTTACACGCCGCTTAATATGGCCGATGCGCTTGTCGCCGCAGGCAAGCCTGATGAAGCAAAACCGTATTTCGATGCCGCTATCGAACTGGCCCCGGACTCTGCCTTCGCAAAACGAATCGCGTTGCACAAAGCCATCGTGACCGGCGACATCGAACCACTGCACGACCCCAAATCACCGCTTTCTGCGGAGCAGCGCGCAGCATTGCTGGAAGGGTACCATGCAGTGGCGTCGGAAAGCCCTGAAGCGAAAGCACAAGCCGTCAGGACACTTGTCGCATTACCCTCGGACCAGCAAAACGATATTGTCGCATCGCTGCTTGTGCAGCTCGGCGCGAACCACGAGGCATTCCAGATTGCGGCCTGGATAGCGACCAACAAGTACGCCGGGCCATCGATATTCTGGTATCCGAGCATGCGCGCAAGCTTGGACGATCCGGGCTTCCCGGCCTTGGCAAAACAACTTGGCCTGATGGAATATTGGAAAACGAGCGGCAAAAGACCCGATGTCTGCAATGAAAAGGCCGCGCCGTCGTTTTGCAAAATGATCTGATCGCGTTTTTGGCTCGGCTTGTTTCCGGGTGTAGTTCAAGACGTACTATCGAGTCGCGTAGGTCGGGCCCTGGCCCGACTTATGCAATGTCGCAATCTGTATGAAGCGTCGGGCGGAGGCCCGCCTTACCGTGTCTTCAGTGATTCATCCCCGGCAATGCATTGAGGGTCGCAATCCACGCAATGATCACCAGCAAAATCCGAACGTGATTTCCCGCCGCCCATTGCCGTGCAGCGGCATGCAGCTTTGCCGCCGGCACCTCGAGTGGTGCGGTAAACATCAGTGCGTTGCGTGGGTAATGGAATTTGAAAGTAATCAGGTCGCAGATAATCAGGGCAAAAAACGCAAGCAGCAAGCTTGATGATGTGGTGGAGGTATTGAACCAATGCGCGACCAGGGAAAGCAGAACCAACAGTTGCGAGGCCGGTGACAGGACACGGAAAAACCGGGACGGCGTCGCAGATGCCATGAACTGTCGCCCGTGCTCCAGTTGGCCGGCACCACCACGCAGATTCCGGGCCAACACCGTTCCATCATAGAGCCCGCCGCCAACCAGTGCACCGACACTCAACAAAGTCAGCACTGTAAGAATATGTTCGAGTGAGTTCATGTTTTCAGTTTCCGGAAATGACGACTTCGCTGATCTGGATGGTCGACGCAATGTTGGTGTAATTGGGAACATCGTCCTTCAATTCCGCTGCGTGTTGTAGAAACGCCGCCATGAAAGCATCTACCGAATCGAAGCTGAAATGACACATGGCGATATACGCCGCCACCGTGCCGGGAGCGGGGCCTCCTATGCCACGCTCAACACTGACACCACGATAGCCGGGATACCGGCTCAACAGCTCGATGGCGCGAGGCATATGGGTTTGGGCGTAATAGTTGAAGTCGAAGTGTGTGCCGGGGCTATCGGGATAGAGAATGCTGATTTTGACCATGGGAAATGCTCTCGCTGAAATGAGTAGGAAGTGGCAAACAAAATTTCTGAAACGACTAGCGACGTTGCCGCTAAACGTCGGAATCGCGTCGCTCGATGACCAGGATTCGTGCTGCACCCCGCGGGTATGCCACGTGACGATCGCCGGGCCTGATCAGGGCAATCTGCCCGGCTTGCAGCGCCACGACATCAACATCGTGGTCGGCACGGCTGTAGTGCATATCGACGATGCCATCGAGCACCACAAACAATTCGTCGCCAAGGTTCACGTGCCAACGATAGGGTTGGTCGGTCCAGTGCAATTTCGCACTGTAGTCGCCCATCGCCATCAGCGATTGGCTGCCCCAGGCACGTTCCGCGGTAAAACGAGAAGCGTCAACGACATCCATGATTCAACTCCGGAAATTTTGTCGGGGCGACGGGAAAGAGCGTGCCCAGTCGCGTAATTCGGGTAATGGCGTCTGGCCAGACTTCGGCGAAAAATGGCCGCGATCAGGCACCAAAACAATTTGAGCCCCGAGTTCGGCGAGCAAGCGTTGAGAGAGCTGCAGCGGATCCGGTCGCAAATAAGGATCGAGTCGTGAAACAATTACGTTGCTCCGAAGCGCGCGCTGACCCGCCTTCACAAGATCCGGTGCCGGATCCAGAAACCGATCCACTTCGGCAATGCCCGTGGGCGTAATTGGCGGTGCTATTAACAGCAGGCCGCCGATGCGGGTACTCGGCTCGGCACGCGCCAACCAATGCAACAAGGCGATGCCACCAAGGCTATGCCCGATAAGTAGTAAAGATTCATCCGCGACGCCAATGGCATCGGACAAAGCGGCAAGCCACGCATCGAGTTTCGGATTATCCGAATCCGGCAACGCCGGCACCTCTGCGTCGATGCCAGCATCGGTCAAGGTCTGTGCGGCTTGTGGATACCAACCGGCCTCCGGACTTCCCGTCCAGCAATGTGCGAGCACGGCACGCCAGCTCATGCTTTCTTCTGCCGCGTGGCGCGCACTTGAAAACGTGCACGGTAAGCCGTGGGCGATACACCGAAGTGTGTTTCGAAGCGACGGATGAAAGCCGAGGCACTGCCATAACCGCAACGGCGTGCAATCTCCGACACCTGCGCTTCGCTGTCGCTGAGTAAACGCTGTGCCAGTTCCAATGTCGCATCCTCGATGAAGCGCCGCGGGCCGATATTGAGTTCCTGTTGGAACAATCGACGCAGATGCCGTTCCGACATATGCACTTGTTCGGCCAGCATCGCGACCGTCCAGGCTTTTTCCGGATGAGCGAGAATCGCGCGACGTGCGCGTTCAAGCACGGGCTGTTGTGCAGACTGCAATTGCAGCGGCACGCTGAATTGGCTTTGTCCGCCCGGGCGTTTCAGATAAAACACCAGGCCGCGTGCCACTTCCAATGCGAGTGTCTGGCCGTGATCGGCTTCAAGCAGTGCCAGCGCCAGATCCAGTCCCGAGGTAACGCCGGCCGATGTCCATACCGATCCTTGTTGAATGAAGATCGCATCGCTGTCCACTTGCACACGCGGATAACGTCGGGCCAATTCAGCAGCATGGCGCCAGTGCGTGGTGACGCGTTTGCCATCGAGCAGGCCAGCTTCTGCCAACAGAAAAGCGCCGGTGCACACCGATACCACGCGCTCGGCACGTGCCGCCCAGCGTCGTATCGCCGACAGCAAAGCCGGATCCTGCAAAGCCGTTTTCAGGCCACTGCCGCCGGGCACCAGCAAGGTTTGCAAACTCGTCGGTGCCCGCCGCAGGCTGGCATCGGCATGCAGCACAACACCGCTGTCACTGCGGACCGGGCCAATGGCCATGGCACACATACGAAGCTTGTAGCGTGCCCGCGCATCATGCTGACCGGCGGCGGCAAAAACCGATGCGGGGCCGGTGACGTCAAGTACGTCAACACCGTCGAACAACACGATGGCAATGGAAGGGGTGGTTTTCATGGGAGGCATGATGCACCGTTTTGCAATGTCCGAACGGACAGTGTATTGATTATTTCGGACATCATGGTGAATGTCACCTGCGGCACGAACCTGGCCTCATAGGTCGTGCCCTGGCCCGACGCTGCAATATCACAATGTGTATTGAAGCGTGGGTTTTGCATTTAGAAACGCAGATCTATGTGATCGGTTAAAAGCGTCGGGCTAGGGCACCGATCTGCACTGAGTTGCCCGACTTACCGTGTTACATGGATTTGCCCGAATTGGCGTGTCAACAACATGTTCACGATTCAATGATTCTTGCGGTGCCGGATACCCGGATAGAGCTACCTGGCTCGGGAGTAATATCGGCGCGCAACAGCGAGCGCATACCCATATCTTCGCCTTGCACAATATTGATCACGCCGCCATGCGGCCAGGAAATTTCCCGCAAATAACCAGCGAAGGCGGCTGTCGCAGCACCGGTTGCCGGGTCTTCGTAAATGCCGCCGGAAGCAAAAGGATTGCGGGTGTGGAATAGCTGCGGCGTTTCGGCAAATGCCAGCAAGATCGTGACCAGGCCATGGTCATTCATCAAACTGCGGCCTGTATTCAAATCGTATTTCATGTCAGCCAGTGCTTGGCGATTTTTGAGGGCGAGCACCAGATGATTGGCGCCGCCATGGGCGATCACCGGTGGAATACGTGGATCAAGATCCGCCGCGGTGTAGCCGAACAAGGCAAGCGCAGCGGATAGCAATTCCGGCGATACCGCCACACTGCTTGTCGGCGGCGATTGCAGTGCCGCGCTGATCACGTCGCCATTGATTTTGCCTTCAACGGTAATCGCGGCCTGGTTCAATTGGAGTGGGAACACACCATCGCCAAATTTCAGGGCCAGCGCCGCGCCCAGTGCAATGGTGGCATGACCGCAAAACGGAACTTCCGATTCCGGCGAGAAATATCGCACTCGCCAACCGCTGCCATCGGCTACCGCGAAGGCCGTTTCCGAGAAACCGACCTCGGCGGCAATTTTTTGCATTTCCGCATCACCGGGAAAGCTCTCCGCAATCATCACGCCCGCAGGATTTCCGCCGGCATTGCCATCTGAAAAAGCGGCTATTTTTTGAACGCCCATTATCATTTCCTTTATTGCGAAGACCGCGAACCGATCTTCATCGAATTGTCATCTTCTAAAAATGGGTAGATAGCCGGAAATTTCAAGACGAAGCGACATAACAAAAAGTGATGCCTTAAAAACTTTTAGGCGCGTAGGTCGGGCCCCGGCCCGACTTGGGCAATCTCGCAATTTGTCAAAAGCGTCGGGCCAGGGCACCGACCTACAAAAATCTGCCCGACTTACCGCGTTGGCGATATCTACCATCCACATGGCTGGTGTGATAAATAAAACGATCAGCGAAGGAACCAAGCCAAGTATCGTTCCGCAAATACCGATGAACTCCCACACCATTAGTGATTTCGGGGACAACTCCAGCTCGCCAGGCGCATCCGGAACTTTCTCGATGCGTTTATCAAGTTCGGTAAAAGTGAAACTTTCTGAAATCATGATTCTGTTTATCCGTAGGTCGGGCCCTGGCCCGACATGGGCTGCGTCGCAATCGGTTAAAAGCGTCGGGCCGGGGCCCGACTTACCGCGTTAAGTCGTAGGGCGCAATGCGCTCCACCATTGCGCCGAAAGGCTTGCCTTCAGTTTTCTCGATGGTCCATTTTTTCAATGATGGAAATGCGGAAACTTTTTCAAATCGATTTGTTGTTTGTTCGGCGCAATGGTGGAGCGCATTGCGCCCTACGTCCCTGCCGGCGACACCTTTGAACCAATGACATTTATAACTCGAAAAAAATGAGGTGGATTCATTTAAGCAATAATGAACCTGACTTTTTTCATTGCATCGAATATTTGAGGGCAATCTCGCAATTTGTCAAAAGCGTCGGGCCAGGGCACCGACCTACAAAAATCTGCCCGACTTACCGCGTTACGAAAATTGCCCGACTTACCGCGTTGGCTAAAGGGCATTGGCACGGCGATGCGATTCGCAAAAATCAAATAAGCATCGGTTGAAGCGCATCAGCCCGAAAGGGAGAAAGAAGTGTGGGCGATGATTTTTTCAGCGTTCCCAAAAGCACAGAAACTGCCATCGAGGCTGTTATGTCGAGGCTGTTATGTCGAGGCTGTTATGTCGAGGTTATTAAGCGTGGACTTTTAATCTGTGGGTGTCCTTGATTTTTAATCCCGCACGACTCGCACAATGCCGCACACGCCTGGGGAGTTTGTCCTGGCTAATGAAATGCCTGGCTGAACCGATTGCCCGTCAAGCCAATGCCGAGGATGCTTGCAAAGGTCGCTTTTGGGAAGGCCGATTCAAGTCGCAAGTGTTGTGTGATGACAAAGCCGTGCTCGCCGCCATGGCATATGTGGATTTGAATCCCATTCGTGCCGGCATGACATCCAATTTACGATTCAGCCATCACACGAGCATTCTGCACCGAATTAGCTCTGCAAAAAAGGATAGCCACTTATTGCAACAAGCATTAAGACCATTGCACGGCACCTTGGTTGCCTGCCTTCCTGTTCGTTTGAGTGATTACATAGAACTGGTCGAATGGACAGGCAAGCAAGTACGCTCTGACAAACGCGGCGCCATTCCCAAGCACGCTTCCCCAATACTCAAACACCTACAGATCAACGAAAAGCGCTGGACGACTCAGGTCAAAGGAATAGGCTCTACTTACTGGCGGGTTGTGGGGGATGTGGATGATCTGCTGGAAAAAGCCAAGCAACTCAACCAATGCTGGCTAAAGGGCATTGGCACGGCGATGCGATTCGCAAAAATCAAATAAGCATCGGTTGCATCAGCCCGAAAGGGAGAAAGAAGTGTGGGCGATGATTTTTTCAGCGTTCCCAAAAGCACAGAAACTGCCATCGAGGCTGTTATGTCGAGGCTGTTATGTCGAGGTTATTAAGCGTGGACTTTTAATCTGTGGGTGTCCTTGATTTTTGTTATGGCTTCACCATTTGTAGTAACGCCATGAATTATTGAATATCTTTGTTCTTCATCAAAGGAAGTAACGTCTTTCATTGGAAAAATTGGTCTATCCAATGACAACGTGGACTTACCATTTATGCACTTAATTCTGCCTGCAATCTTTTCATCAGGAGCGCTTGGCAAGAACCAACACCCTGACACATCATAATCATCATTCAACAACTTCGCTGCCATCGCGCAATTACCTCTCACAGTATGTAACTTTACAAGTCGGTTTTCAGAACCGCGTCGCAACCATTTTATAGCGCTGAAGGAATCCTGCTTGCCGCATTATGGAATCTCTTCGAAACATAGCTCGTAAGAATCAGTTTCACGGCTTGCTTGCCATATCTTCGCTGACGGATATCGATGCTTAACTAGCGGAATTAGCAAATTCCTTGTCCCTTGTGATGCACGACATCCAAAATAAACACCGAAAAGCTCTTCTGTGAAAAAACCAGCGTATTCAACAAGATCATTAGGCTTACGGCCATCACCAGACTGAATTCTCCATTCCTTCTCATATGCCCACTCTTCAGATTTTGTATAGACCATTCGATCTACAGAGTCATGTGAAATATTTTCATCTCCTGCTATGATTTTAGCGAGAGTTTCTGTATCAGAAAACTGCGGCGGGTGCTCACTATAGAAAACCGGTTTAGCAAGTCGGTATACACTGTCACAACCTTCAGCATTTCTGAATTCAAGTACAAGTCCAGCATGGCTTTCTGCATAATGCGACCACATCAGGTTGCTTGCTTTGCACTCACTAAAACAAATAATTTTTGTCGTACTTAGTTGCGGTCTTACTTCAGCAGAAAATTTCCTCACTAAGTCAGGCAGTTTTTCTAAGCTATTTAAAAGCCCAGGGCGAAACTCTTCCTTCAATTTAAATTCGCCCAACGATGCTAGCTCTTTGGCAAAGGCATCAATTACTTTTCCTACTTGGTTCACGGCTGGCGGTGCTGATCCGACGCACCTAGCCCAAATCAAATCCAAAGCCAACTTTATAATTGCTTCTTGATCAACGCATATTTCAAGATCGACCTGCATATCAGCAGGGTCATTAAAGGTTAAGGGGGATGCCCATCTCAGTGTCTGATTGCTCAACACTGCTGTTGCACCTGCAACTGATAGATATTTATAGAAAGAAGTTGGAGAGTCCGCTATTAATGACATGTAATATTCACCAATTATAATGACACGCCTATAATGACACGCCGACAAAAGCGGTTAGATTCAATTAATTTGCATGCCAAGGCATTAAAAAGGACCAGCCTCTTAGGACTCATGCGTCTTATCTCCACTACCACCCAGGGTGGATAACAACGCGGTTACTTGCAAGTAGCTCAACCTATTTTGTTATCTAGAATGTCTATATGGAATTTCGGAAGCAACCACGCGGCCAAAAAAATGTTTCTTGCCGATTTTTTCTAACATGCGATGAACTGTACTTACTGCAAATACGCCAGAAATTGAAGGGCCAAGAAGAATACGATGTATGAGCTTCTCAAACGCGACCTCACTTCCCGCCAAACCTACAACATGTGTAAACCTATATTTGAATTTTGGTTCAATGCCAACATTACTAACGTGATAACCGAGCAAGTGGATTAGTAGTTTGTTGCTATCGCGTTCTCTCATGTACACAGCACGCCACTCATCTTCTTCCGAAAATCCAGAATGTTTTGTAAATAACGCGAAAATAATAATTCTTTGCATTAAAGCAAAAGCTGCCAAGGGTAGCTGTTCATCTGAAACCTCGCCAGTTTTAAGAAGTGCTGAAAACTGCAACATTAGAGCCTTCAACCACTTCACCCGGTCTTCTCTGGAAGAGTATTTTACTTTTGATACGATGATAGGAGAATCTTCATTATTTATGAGCGATGAAGTATCAAAAATTATTGCGGCACCGTTTCCATTTCCGCCGTATCCACGCCACATCGATAGTTTCCCATGCGGCTCCTCTACTTTAAATTCGGAAAGACTCAACACATATGTATCGAATGCATCTACCGTATTAAATCTGTTCATGAAAAACTGAAAAGCATCTAGAAATATTCCATATCGAGCCTCGCTCCCGCAGCTTTCGAAAAATGTTTCTTGATTGCTAAAGAATGCCTTCGTGCCCTCTGAGACACCAAAGCTCAACTCTTCAAAATCATTCATATATAGAGGATTAGAAAACCAAATCTCCTCATTTTTCAAGATCAACTCCACCGTTTCTAGAGTTGTGTAATGGGCAAGCATTGGCCTTTCTTGAGGAAAGTTAGAGTCCTTCTTTAAATCTTCCCAAATTGGATCAAAATGACCCCATATTTCTTCTGTTTTCATTTTTTCTTGACCCATAAAAAATAAACGCTAAGTAGTTTTATTTTTCACCAACAAATGCATCACAAGTTACCTAACAAAAAAGCGACGCCTCTCAGCCCCGCTTTTTTAATTTCACAAATTCAAAATTTATTTCTCAACCACACTTCGAATACCCACAATTCAAACAAGTCTGACACCCGTCCATCAGGATCATGGCCTTGGTGTTGCACTTGAAGCACATACTCGCTGAAGCAGGAAAAGAGG
>Ga0208628_1000231_pt1 | contig 32707 bp, 18 predicted proteins | sample LakWasMet16_LOW5_2_FD_183864 | JGI IMG/M metagenome (GOLD analysis project Ga0208628, IMG submission 183864) | Freshwater sediment methanotrophic microbial communities from Lake Washington under simulated oxygen tension - Sediment Metagenome... | ecosystem: Environmental > Aquatic > Freshwater >... | reverse complement strand
GGAAGGGGCGCTGCAAGTCACCCGCATCATGCGGACTATTGGACCACGTTTGGCCGCACAATTCCCCAGCCTGCGGATACTGGAGGAACCGGCCTACGCATCGGTACGCCTGGGCGACAATGAAACCCAAGCCGAACAGGAAGCGGCGGAAGGTTTCGGCCTGATTCTGCGCCAGGGCTTGGATCCACAAGACACCCGCGAGACGATACCGCTGCTTGCCGGTTCACTGTTCGGCAATCATAGCCGAGGCCAGGCACGGCTGGCGGACATTATCGGCCGGTTGGCGCGAAGACAAGCTTCGCCGTGGGATACGGTAGCGGAAGATTGGTTCTCTGCCTATGTCGAACAGCTGCTGCCGCCGGTGCTGCACTGCTTTTTCGACCACGGCATCGTGTTCGAACCGCACTTGCAGAACGTGCTGGTCGGCTTGACCCATGACTGGCCCAGCCACGTCTGGCTGCGCGATTTCGAGGGCGTCAAGCTGGTAGCCGGACGCTTCAACGCGGTTCCGCTCGACGGCGTCGACGCAAGGGTGCGGCAAGCGCTGTTTTATAGCGACGATCAGGGCTGGAACCGCATCGCTTATTGCCTGCTGGTCAACAATTTTTGCGAAGCGGTAGCGCAGTTGAGCGCTTTGCATCCGTCCCTGGAGCCGCGTCTGTGGCGTATCGTCGGCCACCAGTTGCGCCGCTATCTGATGCAGCACGGCAATCCGAATGCGACACGGCGCATCAATGCCCTGTTGACCGGCGCGCCCTTTCCCGCCAAAGCTAACCTGATCAATCGCTTTTACAAACGTCCCGACCGCGAGTCCAGCTATCTGCCGTTGCCCAGTCCGTTGGCCTATCTGGGAGATGCGTGACATGAACCGGGCATTAACCCGCGTGGCCGAAGCCGCCCGGCGCGCCTGCACCGATGAGCCGCTATGCGCCTATATCTACGATCTGGCGGCACTGGATCAGCACGCCGCCGATTTGGCCGCTACGCTGCCGGACAACTGCGAACTTTTTTATGCGGTCAAGGCGAATTCCGACTTGCCGATTTTGCAAACCCTGGCGCCGCATGTGCACGGTTTCGAGGTCGCCTCCGGCGGCGAACTGGACTGGATACGCCGCCATTTTCCCGATACGCCGGTGATTTTCGGCGGACCCGGCAAGCTGGATATGGAACTGGCCGCCGCGTTGGAGCAAGGCGTGGAATTGCTGCACGTTGAAAGCCTGGGCGAGTTGCGGCGGCTGGCCTGGCTGGCCCGAAGCATGAACCGGCAGGCCGATGTGCTGCTGCGTATCAACCTGGCGCTGGACGGCGCGCCGACCACCACCTTGACCATGGGCGGTCGGGCCACCCAGTTCGGTATCGATTCCGACGAACTGCCTGAATACTTGGCATGGCTGGCACGACACCCGGAAATCCGCTTACACGGTTTCCACTTCCACCTGATGTCCCACCAATTGGATGCCGAGGCCCATCTGGCTTTGCTTGCGCGTTACTTCCGTCAGGCGCGGCAATGGCGGGAGCAATTCGGGCTCACTATTAATCATCTCAACGTGGGCGGCGGCATCGGCATCAATTACCGCGAGCCCGAGCGGCAGTTCGACTGGAAGGCATTCAGTACCGGATTGGCGGCATTGGTCGAGAGCGAAAACATGCAGGACTGGCGCATCCGTTTCGAGCCGGGCCGCTATCTGTCGGCTGCCTGCGGCTATTACGTGATGCAGGTGTTGGATATAAAACAATGTTTCGGCCGTCATTTTGCGGTCGGCCGCGGCGGCACCCACCATTTCCGCACACCTTACGCTCAAGGGCACAGCCATCCGTTTTTCGTAGTGCCGCGTGAGCATTGGCCCTATCCGTTTCCCCGGCCCGGCGTGGAACATTCCAGCATCACCGTGGTCGGCCAGCTCTGCACGCCCAAGGACGTTTTAGCCACTGACGCGCCGGTCGAACGGTTGCGGGTCGGCGACCTGCTGGTGTTTTCCTATGCCGGAGCCTACGCCTGGCATATCTCGCACCACGATTTTCTGCGCCATCCGCACCCGCAGCAAATCTATCTATCTGCGCAGGAGCCGTGTCATGCTGCAAGCCAATAAACTGAAACAGGCCTTGCGCAACGGCAAGGCGGTGTACGGACTACTGAACTGCGTGCCGTCGCCATTGCTGGTGGAAATGCTCGGTTATGCCGGATACGACTTCGTCATCCTGGACCTGGAACATGTGAACACCAATCCGGAAACCCTGGAAAACATGATCCGGGCCGCCGAATGCGCAGGCCTTACCGCCTTGGTGCGCGTGCCCGGCATGGATGCCGCTGTGATTTTGCGCGCTCTGGACAGCGGCGCGCAAGGTATCGTCGTTCCTCATGTGCAAAGCCGTGCCGACGCAAAAGCCGCCGTCAGCGCCAGCCGCTACCACCCGCTGGGCCAACGCGGTATCAGCGGCGGCCGCACCACGGGTTTCGGCCGGCTGGACTTGCCGAGTTATTTCGAACTGGCCAACGCCGAGGTTCTGGTCGCGGTTATGATCGAGGACCGGACCGGCGTGGAGAACATCGATGCGATCGTCTCCGTGCCGGGTATCGATCTGGTGCTGGAGGGAGCAATCGACCTGTCCCAATCTTACGGCGTGCCCGCCCAGGCTCAGCATCCGGACGTGCAGGCCGCCATCCTGACTATCGCCGACGCCTGCCGCAAACACGATGTGCCGTTCTGTGCCGTGCCGCGGCTGCCGGAACAGGGCGAATACTGGCTTCAGCGCGGCGTTCATGCTTTTCTGCTCGGCGATGACCGGGGCGTTGCTTTCCGGGCATTTAAAGCGCACCTGCAAAGTTGGAAAAATCCGTCTCTGCGATGAGCACAATTTCTTATTACCGGTCGGCGGTATTCAAGATCAAATCAGTTAAACAGGTTGATTAAAATTGGTCGATCCCATGCCAAACCACGCTGATGAATATTGCCAAGATTCAGATCGAAATTACCGGCCTACTCAATAGCACAGTTTATGTGTTGACTCCACACGCCCTACCCGACAAATTCCGACCAAGTGATAAATGAAGCTCAACCGGAATGAGTGAACAAGACATCCTGCATATTCCGGATTAGAGCAGGACTAGAAATGACTGTACTAAAACCCCTTCCTACCGACCTGCTTGACGCCTTGCTGTCAGGCTACCAAAAACCCGAAGGCTTAATGGGTGAAAACGGCCTGTTGAAGCGGCTCACCAAGGCCGTGGTGGAACGTGCCCTGGAAGCGGAACTGGCCGAACACCTAGGCCATGGCAAACATGGCTCCGTTACCAAGCCCAGAGGCAACACCCGCAACGGTAAGAGTAAAAAGACGCTCAAAGCTTTGTGAGCTGGAAACGGCGTGCCGAGGCCGCCACGGATCTGAAGGCGATCTACCAGGCGGCAACCGTCAATGAAGCCGAACAATGCCTTACTCAATTTGAAGCTAAATGGCATGAAACTTATCCTCCGATTGCCCAGAGCTGGCGACGTCGCTGGATCGCATTATCCCATTCTTTGGCTATCCGCCCGAAATTCGATGGATGACACCATCGATGCGGTTGAGTCGATAAATAGGAGCCTGCGCAAAATCACCAAGAGCCGAGGCTCGTTCCCTAACGATGACGCCTTGATGAAATTGTTTTAGTTGGCTCTGATGAACATCAGTAAAAAATGGACCTTGCCATTACGCGATGGGAAAGCTGCGTTGAATCGGTTTACCATTCAATTTGAGGATAGGATGACTAACCGATAATCTAATTCACCGGTTACACAAAATTCAGGACACCCTCTATAAACTTTCATTCCTACCACGCAATTATCACGCTGTTGTCGATAATCAGAAACGCATCCTCGGTATTGTGGATCAGCCCCTTGACCAGTTCCCGCACATACCGCGCCATCATCCGGCTCTATTTCAGGAAGTTGCTCACCACATCATGGCTGACGCCGTCCAAATGCCCGGACAGGTTGCAGCGGTAGTTGATTGGTGTGCTGATCAGATACTTTACCTAGGGAAACGCTGATTTATTCCGTTCGTGGTGAGAGCTTGTCGAACCATGATCGGAATAAATCAAATTAAATTAGTAACTTAAAAAGCCCTTCGACAGGCTCAGGGCGAACGGAGTGATTTAATCAGCGCTTCCCTAGCTCTGCTGGGTGATTATGTCCGCCAACATAACTTATTTGGCCGGGCTTGCAAGAGTCCTACATATGCTTTTTTTCTCTAAACGGATGAGATGACATCATCCATAAAACCCTAGAGAAAAAGAAATTCACTTGACACTCAAATAAGAATCATTATCATTAACATCAAATAATACTTGATCGGCTTTGATATGAAAAATAACTTGGTACGCGTAGCGATTCCCGTCAATACCTTAGCCGCACTCATTGAAAGCGGATGTATTCATGCCGTGGATTTTAAGTGTCTGGATATTGACTCGAAAAAAACGGTCTGGAAATTATTCTTATCCACTGTGAAATTAACAATAAATAACCCCGGACATCAGGAGAACTACCATGTCTGAAAAAGATCAGCAAGAGACGATATTAATGGCAATTGAACATTTGAAAAATCAGTATAAATCTGTGCAAAGCCCCTGTATTGCCCTGCTCATTTCCCGATATTACCGCTTACTTGTAAATTTCAATGTTACTAAAAGCCAACAGAAAAAGTATGCAAAGTACGCAAAGTATGCCAGGGCATGGATTACTTGCTATATAAACAACCCAAGGCATTCCCGAACAATGCAACACCAGCTTAATGATTTTATTCGACCTTCTGAATTCAAGCTATAAAGGAAAACAGTAAAAAATCCGGATAGCATCGCGATGCTTATCAAAGAGAAAAAGACTGATGATTTCTCATTTTGAAGATGCGGAACTTGTCTCGCAAATGATGCCTAATTCAACCTCATACCCAAGCCAGCCAATAAGCCCTTGTTGCTTGTATAGCCAGCCAACAACAAGCTATACATTACAAACAAGATTATTTATGAAAAATCACAAGAACAAGAATCGGCCGCTGATGCTGGCTATTGCCGCATTACTGAACGCATCGCATTCTGAGGGCGCAGAGATTGCAAAGTCAGTACTACCCGAAGTTAAAGTCAAGGCCGCCGCTGAAAAAGAACCCGCCTACAAGGCAGACACCTCCAGCACCGGACTTAAATTTGAAGCCGCCATACGCGATATCCCGCAGTCCGTCAGCGTCGTGAAAGAGGAGTTGGTCAAATCGCAAAATGCCTTCAACCTGCGCGATGCGCTGAAGAATGTCAGCGGACTGACCATTGCCGCTGGTGAAGGCGGACGCACCGGCGACTCGATCACCTTGCGCGGGTTTTCGGCGAATTCGGACACTTACCTTGACGGTGCGAAAGAAAACGGACAATACGTCCGCGACACTTTTTTCCTGGATCGCGTCGAAGTGCTCAAAGGCGCATCTTCGGTACTGTTCGGGCGCGGATCGACCGGCGGCGTCATCAATCCGATCGCCAAAAAGCCGGTCATGGGCAAGTCATTCGCCACTGCGGACTTTACTTACGGCAACTACGACTTCAAACGCACCACGCTGGATGCCGGGACAAAACTGACCGATAACATAGCCGTGCGGCTCAACGCGCTGTATCAGGATGCCGATTCCTTCCGCGATTACAACTACACCAACCGTTGGGGCGTAGCGCCGTCAGTCAAGGTTGACATCACCAAGGACACCGATCTGACCCTGCTCCTGATGCATCAGGAAGAAGACAGCGTGTTCGATTATGGCGTACCGATGATCGGCGGAAAGCCCGCCAATGTGCCTGTCAACCAATTCTACGGTTTCAAGGACGACCTGCTGCAAACTTACGATACGTCCGTAGTAACGGCGATATTCAACCATCGCTTTAACTCGGATTTTTCGGTACGGAATACCTCCCGATACGGCACTTATGAACGCAACTACCGTTCTTTACTGTTCTCAGGGGCAGCCTCCGGCACCGGGCCGGCGGCGACGATAGCCCGAACCCAGGCACTGCGAGAAAGCCCGCAAGAGAATTATTACAACCAGACCGACTTCACCTTCAAGAAACCGCTGTTCGGTTTTAACAATACCTTCCTGTTTGGCGCGGAAGTCGGCTGGGAAGATTATACCTTCCGGTCCAAAAACTCGACCGGCGTCAGTCGAGTATCCATCTATAACCCCAGATCAGCGTCAACCGTAGGTTTGGGGCGCGCCAACGATTTTTCAGGCGCATTGGCAACCGACAGAACCACCAAAACCAATACTGTCGCCGGTTATGTGCTTGATCAGTTCGAGATTACGCCCCAATGGAAACTGCTTGCCGGAGGCCGCTATGATGTCTTCCAGGCAAAACAGGATGATAAGCTTCTTAACAGCAACGACTTCGAACGCACCGATCGGCAATGGAACCCGCGTGCCGGTCTGGTTTGGCAACCCAAGGATTGGCAAGCTTACTATTTCAGCTACGGCACATCGTTCAACCCTTCCGCTGAAACTTTTTCCCTCGCCAGCAATACCGCCAACCTTAAACCGGAGCAGAACCAGAATCTGGAAGTCGGCGCGAAACTGGATTTCTTCGACGGACGGCTCAGTGCCACCGGCGCGCTGTTCCGTCTGGAAAAAACCAACGCGCGGACAGCCGATCCTACCGATCCGACCCGGAATATCCTGGCCGGCGAGCAAAAAACCGATGGCTTTGAATTGGGCTTAGCCGGAGAACTATTGCCTGATTGGAGCCTTTCGGCCACTTACGCTTATCTTGATGCTGAAGTGACTAAATCGAATACCTTTGCAACAGGCACGGTCAGCGGGCAATCCAAGTCGCTCCAAGGCAAAAACGCCGTGAATGTCCCGGAAAACAGCGGCGTGGTCTGGACCAGTTACAACATTACCCCGCAATGGGAAGTCGGCGGCGGGGTATTTATGTCGGGCTCGCGCTTCACCGATTCGGTCAATGAAGTGACGTTACCCGGCTATGCGCGTCTCGATGCGACCGTAGCTTATCATCCGACCAAATACCTGGACATCCAGGCCAATGCCTTCAACCTGCTGGACAAGGTCTATTACGAGTCCGGTCAGACCAATTCAGCCCTACCGGGGACACCGCTTTCAGGGCAACTCACGTTACGGGTTAAATACTAGCAATAACCGTTTTTTAGTATTTCCGAATAAAACTACAACCACATACTGGAGAAGAAGATGAATATCACTAAAACTTTTGTCATGCTGATCTTGGCAACAGGCATCTGGGCCTCATCCCCGGCGCAATCGGCGGTAAGAGAATATTGGGTAGCGGCGGAAAAAGTATCCTGGAATTACGCGCCCTCCGGCCAGAACCTGATTCATCCCGAAGACGGTCTCGGCGTGTGGGGAAAAACGCAGGTCTATACCAAATACCGCTATATCGGCTACACCGACGGCAGCTGGTCGACGCCCCTGCCTCAACCGGAATGGATGGGAATATTAGGTCCGCAGTTGCAAGCCGTGGTCGGCGATACCATCAAGGTTAATTTCCTGAATAAAACCGATCGGCCGCTGTCCATGCATCCGCATGGCGTGCTTTACGACAAGGACAACGAGGGCGCGGACATGGATGGCGCCGGGGCGAGCGTGCAGCCGAATGAGACTTTTACCTACATCTGGGTTGTGGACGAAGACGCCGGTCCCGGTCCGAGCGATCCATCGTCTATCGTCTGGCTCTATCACTCCCATGTCATGGCGGAGGAAGAAATGAACCTCGGTCTGGTCGGCACTCTTGTCGTAACCCGCAAAGGCATGGAGCGTTCTATGACCGACCCTACCCCTAAAGACGTAGACCAGGAATTCACTTCCTTGTTCATGATTTTCAACGAAGAGAACGACAAGGAAAAAGGCCTGAAACATGCCATTAACGGACGCCTGTTTGGCAATCTCGAAGGCTATGAGACTAATGTAGGTAAACGGGTGCGCTGGCATCTGGTCGCGCTGGGCAATGAGGTGGATAACCATACCGTGCATTGGCATGGGCAAACGGTACTCGATCACGGGCGCAGGACCGATGTAGTCGAAGTGCTGCCCGCCAGCATGAACTCGGTGACCATGGTTCCGCGTTCGGCCGGAGACTGGCTGTTGCATTGCCACGTCAACGATCACATGATGGCCGGGATGTCTACACGCTGGCACGTCCTGCCGTAGCAACGGAACCGGCACAGCTCCCGAATACAGTCACATCACAGCATCGTAGGGTACGCATTGCGTACCTTTTTTGGGATTGGATCCAGTTGAAAACGGTACGCGATGCGTACGAGACTGTGAAAGTATTCGATTTAGAACAAAATCTAAGCGGCTCACCACGAAGACACGAACGACTGCATGGATGCAGGAGGTAGAGCAACGCAGGAGCAGTTGCCGAGGACACGAAGTTTTCAATACATTGAATTAAAAACAATTATTTTTCTCTGTGCTCTTCGTGCCTTCGTGGTGAATATGCTCTTAAACTGATTTGGTTAATTCTTTCACAGTCTCGTACCCTACCGGACTACCGGACTACCGGACTACCGGACTTTTCGGCTGACGCGTTGCCGTACCCGATTACAGTCACATCACAGATAAAGGACCACCATGCTACTGGCCATTGAAAATGTTTTAACCGGCGAAGAACTCGCCGGTGCGCGAGAACTATTTGCCAAAGCGCAATTCGTCGATGGCCGGGTCACCGCAGGCGAGCTGGCCGCCAAGGTAAAAAACAACCTGCAACTGCCTGCGAATGCGGCGGAAACGCAAGTGCTGACCGACATCGTTCATAATGCCTTGCATTGCAATCCGCTGTTTGTTTCCGCCGCGTTGCCGAGAGTGGTCTGCCCGCCGCTGTTTAATCGCTATGTTCCGGGCATGGAGTTTGGCATCCATGTCGACAATGCGATCCGTGTCGGCGCGACAACTTTCCGCACCGATATATCGGGAACGCTGTTCCTGTCCGAGCCGGACGAATATGAAGGCGGGGAATTGGTCATCGAAGACACTTACGGCGTGCAGCAAATTAAACTGCCTGCCGGAAGCCTGGTGCTTTACCCGTCTAGCAGCTTGCACAAGGTGGAAGCCATCACCGGCGGCCACCGCGATGTCGCCGTGTTCTGGGTACAGAGTATGATTCGCGACGTCGCCCAGCGCTGCCTGCTGTTTCAGCTGGATGCCGGCATTCAGAGCCTTCGAGCCCGTGCCCCGGAAAGCCCCGAGATTGTGCCGCTGGTCGCCACTTATCATAACCTGCTGCGTATGTGGGCGGACATTTAACCATAAAGGAGATCATCATAATGACGAATGTACCAAACCCGGTGATTTTGATCCGCCAGCCTAAACGGCTGCCATGGCTTAAATGGCTGCGCCGCATCCATGCCTGGGCCGGGCTGTAGGGAGCAGCACTGGGTTTGTTATTCGGCGTTAGCGGCATTTTACTCAACCACTGGACGATCATGAAAATTCCGGCTTGACGAATGGAGCAGTCGCAAGTCGAACTGGCCTTGCCCACGCCGCTTCCAGCCGATGCCAAAGCCTTGGCGGAATGGCTGGCAAGCACAGTTAAACATCGACCGGGAACCCAATAAAATAATCACGGACCCGGCAAAAACAGTAACCTAGAGCATTTCTTTGTTAGTTAGAAACATAGCCCGAATTTTCAAAAACACTTGTCTCGTTCCCCTGTGCTACGTGGGAATGTCGTCTGAGAGGTGCCACGTCCCGTCGTTTTCGCTAGCTCCCAAGCTCCAGCTTGGGAATTCAGTATCGGAAGCTCCAGCTTCCCGTCTTGATGCATTACGTTGTTAGGGAGTCGCTGCCGCGACGCTGGCTTGAATCAGGGTCTCGCACCCGACGGCGAGCTACTTTTCGCTACGAAAACCCTCCCTGGTTTTCGCCCTACGGACCAGCCTTATCGGCTGTTCAAATTCGCTCCAGGCGAATTTGTGCGCCGCCTCGGCAACCGCTCCTTGCTCACGCTAAGTACCTACATAATCCACAGGGATGTGGTGGCCGCGATTGCTCCCAGCAATCTTGCGGCATTTCCTCCATCCCTGGAGGTCAATGCAGATATTGCATAACGCCATGGATGGCGTGTAGTAGAGCAATGCAGAAGCAGTTGCCGACGACTGCACGGACGCAGGAGGTAGAGCAATGCAGGAGCAGTTGCCGACGACTGCACGGATGCAGGAGTTAGAGCAATGCAGGAGCAATTGCCGAGAACACGAAGTTTTAAATTTTCCTTCGTGTTCTTCGTGTTCTCTGTGGTAAATGACGTTTTAATCGCCATGCGCTTGCAGCAACAGCCGGTGTTCCGACTTTCCTGCCGTCAATGCCATCGGCAGGCCCTCTAGCCAGTAATTCTGTTGGTCCCGGTAATAAGGCGACATCGGATGTCCCGATTGGCCGCCGGGCATATGCAATATAGCGTCTTCAAAATGATTCGGTGAAACCACCAGCCGCTCGCTGGCGCCGAAACCGGGAGCGGCGGCGCGAACGCAAAAAGCACAGCCCGGCAGGGCTTCGGCCGGCATGTCCAGCAACTCGCTCAGTATCGGCAGCGCATTAGAAAACGGATGGGATTGCCGGACTTTGTTGTACATGCCCCAGTTCAATGCCATTAACTCAACGTCCGGATGCCGGGCCTTCAGCCGCTGAAGGCTGTGCTTTAACTGTCCCAGGATAAAATCATCCCAATTTCGATAATTTGCGGTATCGGGCTGTAACTGCAAGGGTTTTTCATTCAACAGCGCTTGCAGCGGCGTATCGATATAAGTCCAGGCATAGCTGAAGTTTTTATCGGCCTGCCGACTGGCCGATAAAAACGGCGCAAAGACCGATTCGGCCAATTGCTTGCGGAATTCGACCAGCAACGCAAATCCCAAGCTGCCGACATCGGCCCGGCCGTCCCAGGCCAGCAGATAGTCGCGCACTTCGGCCAAATCCGGCTGGGCCGCAATCGCTTCGTTGCTCAGGGTGTTCAAAGCCAACTGCTGATAAAAAGCATAAAATTCGCTGCCGGTATCCAGTTGCAGATTGAACATGGCCGATTCGTTAAACTGCGACATTTGCCCAAGTTGTTGGGTAATCCGATAGGCGCGGTAACCGTTGCCGAACTGGTGGCCGATCACGTACGGATAGTTTTTGTCGAATTGACGGTCATTGGCCGACACCAGCAGACCCTCGGACGGATCGATGATCCGCGGCAAATTCTCAGGTTCGACATAGCCGTTCCAGCCTACGCCGCCGTCCGCCCAGGAGCGGCTGACCAAACCGTCATTGCCGAAGCGCTTGGGGATTTTGCCCATCAATGTCCAGGCGATGCGGCCCCTGTCGTCGGCCAGCAACACGTTCAGCTGCGGACCGCCGGTGCTGTTGACGATTTTTACCGCCTGTTCCAGGGTTTCGGCTTGCTCCAAATCGAACAGATTGAAGTTGACGGCATCGGCATCCAGCGCCGCCCAATGAATGGCCACCGGCTGATCCAGCAACGGCTGGCTGGCAACCGGCCCCCAGCGCGTTTGCTTGACTACGATCTGCTTGGCTTCGCTATCTTTTATCCGGATGGTTTCCGGGTATTCATCGAAGCGCTGCCATTGATCGCCTACCCGGTATTGATCGGGATGATCGGGATTGATGTCGAGCCGGACCAGATCCAGGAAATCGCCGGTCAAATTGGTTTCTCCCCAAGCGATATGCCGGTTGCTGCCGGCAACCAGCAACGGCGTGCCGGGCAAGGTCAGGCCTGCGGCATGTTTATCGGCGTAATTCAACTCAACGCGATACCAGACGTTAGGCACCGATAGCCCCAAATGCATGTCGTTAGCCAGAATTGCTCGCCCGTCCTGGGTAAGCTTGCCGCTAATCGCCCAGGCATTGGAGCCGACCATAACATCGGATTGCTGCACGGTCTGCGCCAACGCCGCTTTATCCGACGGCTGGCGGACTAATGCCGTAGCCATAGCCGCGACAGGAACCGGTTGCGCCGGACGCCGCGATTCAGCCTTTTTCTGCAATTGCTCGGTGTAAGCATCGGTATCCGGCGTCAGAAAACGCACCACCTCATCCGGCAAGGTTTTTTCCATCACGCTCAGCATCCGTTCGCTTCGCTCGCTGCCCACCGTCAAGGTTTCGAACATGCCCAATACCACCAGCAGCGTGTCCTCGGGAATCCAGGGTTCCGGTTGATAGCCCAGCGCCTGAAACTCGAACGGCAATTTGCCGGACTCGACAATATAGCTGTTGACGCCCTCGGCATAGGTTTGCAGGTAATGTTGATGGTCCGCCGGCAGTTTTGCCAGCACCGCTTTGGCCACGCGATGAAAACCGTAAGTTCGGGCTTTGATGTCGCTATCCAGCGCCCTATCACCGAAAACTTCCGCCAGGCGTCCGGCGCTTTTGCGCCGCATCAGGTCCATCTGAAACAAGCGGTCGCGCGCAGTGATATAGCCCAGAGCCCGAACCGCATCGGCACGGTTAGCTGCGTCGATGGCCGGCATGCCATGCGCATCGGTGCGTACGCGGACTTCGTCCGTAAGCCGGTCCAGCTGTACCGTGCCATCCAGTTGCGGCATGGATTCATGCAAAAACCAAAAACCAGCGCCGAGAGCTATCGCCGCCAAACCCGCCAGTGCCAGAGCGGTATATACAATCATTTTCCGAAGTTTCGCCATTGCCTTGCCATGTCATGAAGCTGCTACTACAGCAATGGGCCAATTTTATAATAAAACGAACAACACATTTAAACGGATTTCGTGCTGTGCACTAGTGACCTGTTTGGTAATTGCCTGATCCCAAGCTTGCCTTGTCGGTAATCTTACTTATTGCCTCAAGACCTTGACTTCTCTAATCTGCTGATATGCATAAAGTCCTATTCTTGGTGTAAACCTATTTATTTTGCGGGAGGCTGGGTTAATTACCCACTGTATTTCATATAAAACATAAGAAATATCCGAAATCACTCGGTTGACAGAGCGGAAGCCCAAACGGGGGGGAATACAGATGATAATGAAACTACAGGAGCAGAGACGAAATATCAGAATTGCCGACCCGGGCGGTGAAGAAGAGCCGATTCGGTTTGAGTTGTTTAGCGATGAACGGATGGCACAGCATGCCGCCAGTTTAGCAAAAGAACAAAAAGCCCGCGTTATTCCTGAGGGACTCGATCTGATGCCGCGAGTTCGCGAAAACTCCCGGTTGTTGGTTGAGGCTTACAAAGCCATAGGCAAATCGGCGCGGGAACACCGAGCCATTACTCCGGCCGCCGAATGGTTGCTCGATAACTTCCATGTCATTGAAGAGCAAATCAATGACATCAATGTCTATATGCCGGAAAAATTTTATAAGCAATTACCCAAACTAACCACCGGCTTTCTGACCGGTTATCCGCGTGTTTACGGCATTGCCTGGGCATTGGTCGCCCATACCGATAGCCGTTTTTCTCCGGAACAGCTAAATCTGTTCATGCGGGCGTACCAGGAAGTCCAGCCGCTCAGCATCGGCGAGCTTTGGGCCATACCGATCACGCTACGCATTGTGATGATAGAGAATTTGCGGAGGCTGGCGCTAAAAGTCATGCGTTCGCAAGTCGGGCGACGGCTCGCTGACGACCTTGTCGACCAAGCGGACAAGCTTGATCTTTCGACCCAGATTGCCGCTTTACCTGACCCGCCGTTCCGCCAGGCCTTTGCGGTCCAGCTGGTACAGCGTCTGCACGAACCGCATCCGGGCCCGGCGCCTGCACTTGATTTTCTTAATGATTGGCTGGCCGAACAAGGCGTCAGTCTGGATGAAATAGTACACCGTGAACATGTCGCCCAGATTGCCGCCAATCTGACCGTACGCAACATTATTACCAGCATGCGCGCGCTATCGGCATACGATTGGCCGCAATTTGTCGAAGATTCGAGTCTGGTCGATAAACAACTACGCAGCCATGGCTCATACAGTGCCATGGATTTTCTGACCCGCGACCGCTACCGGCATGCGATTGAAGATCTTGCCAAACGTTCGCCGCATTCCGAGGTGGAAATCGCCCAAAAGGTCATCGGCAAGATTGACCGTATCGCTAAGGAGCCGGATACCAGTCTGCAACAACAAGAGCCCGGTTATTACCTGATCGGCGCCGGGCGAACCGAGTTCGAGCAAGAAGTCGGCTTTCAGCCCACCTTCACCCAAAAACTACTGCGTGCTTATATCGCTCATGCGGCCTTCGCTTATCTGGCCAGTATTGGCTTGGGTACCTTGCTTTTGCTGGCTTTGACCGTGAATGCCGCTGCCAACGCCGGACTTGGCGGCTTCCAGATTGCCCTGATTACGCTATTCGCCTTCTTTCCCGCCTCGGATATTGCCACGGCTTTGGTCAATCGCTTTGTCGTCACATCGGTGCCGCCGCGTCATTTGCCAAGGCTTGACCTGAAGGACGGCATCTCCGATGAACTGCGCACTTTTGTCGTGGTGCCGACGATGTTTATCAGCGAATACACGGTCAAAAAGCAAATCGATGAATTGGAGGTTCAATATTTATCCAATCCGGTCACCAATGTTTATTTTGCGTTATTGTCTGATTGCGTTGATGCAGACTATGAAACCCTGCCTGAAGATGATGAATTATTAACCGTCGCCGTTAACGGAATAAACGCGCTTAATGACAAATACGGAGAACAGCGGTTTTTTCTGTATCACCGCAAGCGTTGCTGGAACCCCAGCGAGGACAAATGGATGGGCTGGGAACGCAAGCGCGGCAAGCTGCATGAGTTTAACCGGCTGCTGCGCGGAGCAAACGATACGACCTATGTGTCGCTTGATGGGCGCCCCGTTTCCGCTCCGCCAGGCATTCGCTATGTGATCACACTGGACTCCGACACCAAACTGCCTATCGGCGCCGTGCAACATCTAGTCGGAACCGCCGCTCATCCGCTCAATTGGCCGGTCATGGATCCGGTCACGCGCCGTGTCACCAGCGGCTACAGCATCCTCCAGCCCAGAGTGACGCCGACCTTGCCGCAAAGACGAGAGCATTCGTTATACCACCAGCTTTTTTCCGGCGCCTGCGGCGTAGACGCCTATTCGACCTCCGTGTCTGAAGTCTATCAGGACCTGTTCGGGCTTGGCACATACAGCGGCAAGGGTTTGTATGAAGTCGATTCGTTTGAGGCCGCCTTAGCGGGACGGGTTCCCGAAAACGCCTTGCTCAGCCATGACTTATTCGAGAGCGTGTACGCCCGTTGCGCTTTTGTCAGCGACATCGAGCTGTATGAAGAATTTCCCTCCCACACGGAAGTGGCCGCATCCCGTGCGCATCGCTGGGCGCGTGGCGATTGGCAGTTGCTGCCCTGGATTTTCGGCCCGCGCGGCAATGGCATGCCGTTGATCGGGCGCTGGAAAATGATCGACAACCTACGTCGAACCCTTTCAGCGCCGGGCGCATTTTTGACCTTGCTGGCAGCCTGGGCGATTCCCGGCGCGCCGCAATTTTTTCTGATGGGACTGGTGCTGGTGGCGTTGGCTTACCCGGCTTTCCATTCTTTTGTCGGCGGCATGAGGATTCGCGCCAATATCCCGTTGCGTAACCAGTTGCGCGACACCGCAGAAAATGTCATTCAAGGCTTGAATACCAGCCTGGTCACGCTGACGCTGCTGGTGCAAAACGCTATGCTGATGACTGATGCCATCGTCAGCACTTTGGTGCGGCTGTATATCACCAAACGAAAATTGCTCAAATGGGTCACCGCACTTCAAGTAAAAACGGAAACGGGACACACGATGAAAGAACTCATCAAACCGATGGGCAGTGTGAGCCTTGTGTTGTTTATCGCCGGTTTGATCGTGCTGGTATTCAATCCGGCTTCGCTTGGCATTGCCGCGCCGTTCCTGCTGCTGTGGCTGTTATCGCCGGTTGCCGCCCATATCCTGAGTTTGCCGCCGACACCGGATCCGGCTGAATCCTTACTTCCTGAGGATGCTTTGCAGCTGCGAGAAGTCGCGAGGCGGACATGGCGGTTTTTTACCACCTTCGTCACGGAACAGGAAAATTATCTGCCTCCGGATAATTTTCAGGAAGACCCTAATCCGGAAATTGCCCATCGCAGTTCGCCGACCAATTTCGGTCTCTATCTGATATCGACGCTTGCCGCCCACGATATGGGCTGGATTGGCCTTATCGATACTGTTGACCGCTTGGAGGCCACTTTAACCACGATGAACAAGATGTCGAAACTGCATGGGCATTTTTATAACTGGTACGACACCTGTGATTTGCATCCATTGGAGCCCAAATATGTCTCGACGGTGGATAGCGGCAATTTGGCCGCGCATCTGCTGGTGCTGGGTCAGGGATGTAAAGAGTTAACACAGCAACCGTACCCGTTTTCCACGCTGTTGAACGGCATTGCCGACAGCCACCGGCTGCTCGAATCCGCGCTTGCCAAAATCGCCGAGACTCAGCGCATGCAGCTGGTGACGCTGGATGATCTGCGAAAGAAGTCGGATAAACTGGGCAGTTTATTGGCCTGTACGCCTTCCACTCCGGAGGAATGCGTGCGTTTGTGGCGGCTGATAAAACCCTGCGCCGATAACCTTCTGGATTTAGCTCGCGCTTATGCCACTGAGCGCGGCGACCCTGTAGACACTAGCGAAATGCTGGCCTGGGCCACGTTGCTGCACGACGATATCGCTTCTCACCAGCGTGACATGGAAAATTTCGGATCACTGATACATTTCGAACTGCCGATTGACGACAGCCAACAGCCTGAAGCCCATCCTTGGGAAATGCTGACTCGGCGGGTCAATGCCCTGGCTGAACTGGCGGAACAATTGTTCGTCGAGATGGATTTTCGTTTTCTGTACGATCCTAACCGGCACTTGTTTTCGCTCGGGTATCGCGTTGAAAAAGGCGTTATCGATGACAGCTATTACGACCTGCTGGCCTCGGAAGCCCGCCTGACCAGCTTGATCGCTATCGCCAAACGGGAAGTGCCGAGCGCTCACTGGTTTCATTTGGGACGCAGGTTGACGCGCACGGCGAACGGCACCGTGTTGTTATCCTGGTCGGGCTCGATGTTTGAATACCTGATGCCGTCCTTGGTAACTTATACGCCGCGCTACAGCCTGCTGGATCAAACCTGTCGTTTGGCAGTGCAGAGTCAGATTGATTACGGCGAGCAACGCAGAGTGCCGTGGGGGGTTTCCGAATCGGCATTTAACGGCCGCGATCGTTGGTTCACCTATCAATATTCCGCTTTCGGCGTACCGGGTTTGGGCATGAAACGCGGACTTGCTTACGACTTGGTGATCGCTCCTTATGCTACGGCCCTGGCGGCTATGTACCATACTCATGCGGCAGCGGAAAATTTCCAGCGTCTGGAAAAGCTTGGCGCTTTGGGCCGTTACGGATTTTTTGAAGCGCTCGATTTCACGCCATCGCGGCTGGCTGAAAATCAAAAGGTGGCCTTTGTGCGCTGCTATATGGCCCATCATCAAGGTATGTCGTTGGTGTCTTTGGCAAACGTCACCCTCAATGAAGTCATGCGCCGCCGTTTCCATCGCGTACCGATGATCCAGGGCGCTGAATTGCTGTTGCAGGAACGTGTTCCGCGCGGTTTTGACCGGGGCATTCCTCACTTCACCCACGCCGAAGCCGAAGTGAAGGAAATCATACAGCCGCCCATACGCCGCTTGCTTTCACCGATGTCGATAGTGCCTTCGGCGCATTTGCTGTCCAACGGCCGTTATGGCGTGATGATCACCGCCGCCGGATCAGGATACAGCGTTTGCGAAAAGCTGGCGGTTACCCGCTGGCGTGAAGATGTGACCCGCGATTGCTGGGGCAGCTTTATTTATTTACGCGATTTGGCGAGCGGCAAAATTTGGTCGGCCGGATATCAGCCGACCACGGCAGTGCCGGATAAATACGAAGTGGCTTTCCACGAAGACCGGGCGCGCATCTCTCGCGAAGACGGCGCCATCACCAGCAACTTGGAAATCATTGTCTCTCCTGAGGATAACGCAGAAATCAGGCATTTGAGCTTAATCAATAACGGCACGCACACCCGGGAAATTGAACTGACTTCCTACTCGGAAATTGTGCTGACGTCCCAGATGGCTGACATGGCTCATCCGGCATTCTCAAATTTATTTATACAGACCGAATTCCTGCCTCAGGCGTCTGCGTTAATCGCGCAACGGCGGCCTCGGTCGGAAAAGGATCCGCAGGTTTGGGCAGCCCATGTGCTGGCCTGTACCGGCTGCAGTGCCGGGCTCCAGTATGAAACCGACCGGGTCCGCTTTATAGGCCGGGGACAAACACTGCAGGCGCCTGCCTCAGTGACTGACGGGCACCCGCTCAGCAATACGGTCGGCGCGGTACTTGATCCGATATTCAGCCTGCGTACGCGGGTCAGTATCGGACCGGGCTCAACGGTTCATGTGACTTTTACGACCTTAATTGCCCCGACGCGGCAGGCTACTGAAGATTTAGCCGACAAGTATCACAACGCGGCCACTTTCGACCGGGTTTCCGATCTTGCCTGGACTCATGCGCATATCCAACTGCGCCATCTGCGCATCAAATCCGATGAAGCCCAATTGTTCCAGGCCCTGGCTAACCGCTTGCTGTTCGCCGATCCTTCACTGCGGGCCAATGCCAAACTGATGCACATGAACCAATTGAATGTCACAGGCTTGTGGCGGTTCAGCATTTCCGGCGACCGTCCGATTGTGTTGTTACGGGTATCGTCGACAGAGGACAGGGCTATTGCCGACCAGTTAATACGCGCCCATGAATATTGGCGCATGAAACGACTGTCGGCCGATTTGGTGATTCTAAATGAAAAAGAAGTGACCTATGCCAATGAACTACAGATTTTAATGGACAACATGGTTCGGGAAAGCAAAGCGTTTTCGACTCTGCATGAATACGGCGAACAGGGTGAAGTCTTTGTGCTCCGTGCCGACCAGCTCAGCGAAGAGGAGTGCGTGTTGTTGCAAACCACCGCTCGCGTAGTGATTTTGAGCGGCCGCGGCACCTTGGCTGAACAATTGATGCGCCATCCCAAGCAGGCGCCGAAGTTTATCCAGCCCAAGGCTTTATCCAAACGCGCCATCAACGGCCAAGAGCCTTCAATCGTCCCGGCCGGTCTTGAATATTTCAACGGCCTGGGCGGGTTTGCCGATGACGGTCGCGAATATGTCATCGTCATGGACAAGGGCCAGTGCACCCCTGCCCCCTGGATTAACGTGATCGCCAATGCCGAAATCGGCTTTACCGTATCGGAACTGGGCAGCGGCTACAGCTGGTGCCTTAACAGTCGCTTGAACCAATTAACGCCGTGGTCGAACGATCCGGTCGGCGACCCTCCGGGCGAGATTTTTTATTTACGGGATGAGGATACCGGCGACTTGTGGAGCCCGACTGCCTTACCCATTCGAATTAAAAACGCCGTTTATGTCGTTCGCCACGGCCAGGGCTACAGCCGTTTCGAGCATGTTTCTCACGGTATTCACAGCGAGCTGCTGCAATTTGTCAGTGAAGACGACCCGGTCAAAATTTCATCACTGACTTTAAAAAACATTTCCGGCCGTCCCCGTAAATTAACGGTTGCCGCCTATGTCGAATGGGTGCTCGGGGCCTCTCGAACCGTCACTGCGCCTTATGTTGTTTCCGAGCTGGATCAGGCGACTGGCGCCTTGTTTGCCTATAACAACATGGATGTAGACTTTGGCCGGCGCATCGCCTTTGTCGATCTGTCCGGTCAACAAACTGCCTGGACGTGCAACAGGACTGAATTTATCGGTCGCAACGGTAGCCTGAATGCACCGCTAGCCTTACGTCAAGCCAAAGCGCTTAAGAATCGTGTCGGCGCGGGTTTGGATCCCTGCGCGGCATTGACGACGCAGGTTGAACTTGCGGCCGATGCCAGCATCGAGATTGTTTTTCTGCTGGGACAAGGCAATGACCGCGACCAGGCCCGCGAGATCGTCAATCGTTATAGAACTGCGGATATACAAAAAACTTTTGCCGCCGTGAAACAGTCTTGGGCTCAGACCCTCGGAAAAATTCAGGTCAAAACGCCGGATCGGTCGCTGGACCTGATGTTGAACGGATGGCTGCTGTATCAAACCCTGAGCTGTCGTATATGGGCGCGAGCCGCGTTTTATCAGGCAGGCGGAGCCTTCGGTTTCCGCGATCAATTACAGGACAGCATGGCGCTCGCGGTGGCGCGGCCCGATCTGGTCCGCGCCCATATTATACGCGCGGCAACGCATCAGTTTGTCGAAGGCGATGTGCAACATTGGTGGCATCCGCCGTCCAATCGCGGCGTGCGCACTCATTTTTCCGATGATCTTATCTGGCTGCCGTATGTGGTGTCCCACTATGTCAAAGTCAGCGGCGATACGGCGGTACTCGATGAAATGATGCCGTTCCTGGAAGGGCCGCTCCTCACCCAGGAACAGGAAGATGCCTATTTCGAACCGACCCCTACGGAACAACAAGCGAGCCTGTTTGAGCACTGTGCGAGAACGCTGGACGCGAGTTTAAAGGTCGGAGCCCATGGCCTGCCGCTGATGGGTTGCGGCGACTGGAATGACGGCATGAACCGGGTGGGCCATCAAGGCAAGGGAGAGAGCGTCTGGCTCGCCTGGTTCCTGATTGCTACGCTGTCGGAATTTGCAGGTATAGCCGAAGCGCGCGGCGACACCGAACGCGCTTTGCGCTGGAGCGAACACGTCGCCAAATTAAAAGCCGCTGTCGAAGCTGAGGGATGGGATGTGTCCTGGTACCGCCGCGCCTATTTCGATGACGGAACGCCGCTCGGATCCGCTTCCAATACCGAATGCCGCATCGATTCGCTGGCCCAAACCTGGGGTGTGATTTCGGGCGCCGCCGATCCTGAACGGGCACGGCTGGCGATGAATTCGGTTCGGGAATATCTGATCCAATACGGCGATGGTTTGGTGCTGTTATTTACGCCGCCTTTCGATAAAACCCCGCTCGATCCGGGCTATATCAAAGGCTATTTGCCCGGCGTACGGGAAAACGGCGGGCAATATACCCACGCGGCGGTCTGGTGCATTATTGCTTATGCGATGCTGGGAGACGGCGATCAGGCGGGAGAACTCCTGCATATGCTGAACCCGATCAATCGCACCGTTAACCGTACCGGAGTCTATGCTTACAAAGTCGAACCTTACGCCATTGCTGCCGATATTTATGCCGTACCGCCGCATGTGCGGCGCGGAGGCTGGACCTGGTATACCGGCGCTGCGGGATGGTTTTACCGTGCCGGCCTGGAATGGCTGCTGGGCCTGAATATCCGCGCCGACAAGATGCATTTCAATCCTTGTATTCCGCGTGAATGGCGCAGTTATACGTTAAGTTACCGGCACGAAGACACTCGCTATGAAATTACCGTCAACAACCCCGACGGAGTCTCAACGGGCGTGGTATCGATTGAATTGGACGGAACAGCGCAAGCTGTGGAAGACGGTATTCCGCTGCTGCAGGATGGACAACTCCATCAGGTCTTGGTGGTAATGGGATGATTTTTGTGTATGCGATTTGCAGCGTTACTGGTCCTGGCAACGCTTAACTTAAAACATGCGGAGCGCGGTAATGCAGAATTAGAGCATTTCTTCGTTAGTTAGAAACATAGCCCGAGTTTTTAAAAACACTTGTCTCGTTCCCCTGTGCTACGTGGGAATGTCGTCTGAGAGGTGCCACGTCCCGTCGTTTTCGCTAGTTCCCAAGCTAGAGCTTCCCGTCTTGATGCGTTACGTTGTTTCCGTGCCACTGCAAGTGCCTACTGCTCAGTAGATAGAGTTTAACAATGGCAGTGATCTTAGATAACCGAGATTTGCTCTAGCCTCAGAAGGCAACCAGTAGCTTCTCAAATTCATCAGCGGCTACCGGTCTTGAAAACAGGTAACCTTGTCCATAATCACAACCGGCAGCGATCAGTAAATCGCATTGCTCCTGCGTTTCTATGCCTTCTGCGATAACCTTGATGCCCAATTTATGAGCCATCACAATGATAGCTTCGCACAGCGCCAGGTCATTGGCAGTGGGACTGAGGTTACGGGTAAACGACTGGTCAATCTTGAGATAATCAATGTCGAATTTTTGTAAATAAGACAATGAAGAATAGCCGGTACCGAAGTCATCCAGCGATACTTGAACACCGGCATCGCGGAGAGCCAACAGCTGGCTTGTAATTATAGGCCCGGCATCCATCAGCAAGCCCTCGGTGATTTCTACGACTATATTTTGTCCAGACAGACCGAGTTCGCTCAGATGCTCGAACCAGGCAAGGTGCCCGCTCCCCTCTTTTTGGAATTGCACAGGCGATTTATTAATGCTGATCTGAAAATCGTGATGGTGCTCCGTGCACCATTGCACCGCTTGTTTTGCGGCCTCGCGAAATACCCATTCACCAATGTCGATGATCATGCCGGTGGCTTCGGCGACCGGAATAAATTCAGCCGGGTTGATTAAACCTCGAGTCGGATGTTGCCAGCGAATCAGCGCCTCTGCTTTATGGATAGTACCGAGACTTAACTCTACAATCGGTTGGTAAGCAAGCCAGAACTGGGATTCAGACAATGCACTGCGCAGATCATTGATCAACCGCATTCTAGCCAGTGCGGCTTCCTGCATTGAGATGGTGAAATAATGGCGACAGTTACGGCCTTGATCCTTTGCCGCATACATAGCTTGATCGGCATTTTTTATCAGCGTGTCGATGTCATCGGTATCTTCCGGAAATAAGGTGATGCCGATACTGACTGATACATAAGCAATTTCGTCCGCTAACTCGAAGGGTTTAGTAAGCCGGCACTGGATGTCCTGAGCAAGACGTTCAATACTGTCTTGCTCTTGTAATTCAGGCAGAATAATAGTGAATTCATCGCCGCCCAAGCGTGCGACGGTATCGGTGCTCCGCACGCAACTGAGCAGCCGTTGCGCCATCTCTTTGAGCAGTAGATCGCCTTTGCCGTGTCCCAGCGTATCGTTAACATCCTTGAAATGATCGAGATCGAGAAACAGCAATGCCAACGGCAGGCCCATGCGCCTGGATTTTTTCATCTCCTGCGCCAGCCGTTCGTAAAACATATGGCGGTTGGGCAGTCCGGTCAATGAGTCGAAGTTGGCCTGTTGCCAGATGGTTTGTTCCGCATGTTTCTGGTCGGTGATATCCGAGAATGTTGCGACTCTGTGCCGTACATTATCTTGCTCATCGTAAACAGTATTAATCGTTAACCATTCCAGGTATTTTTCGCCGTTCTTACGCCGGTTCCATATTTCACCCTGCCAATGCCCGGTTGTTTCCAGGGCATGCCACATAATCTGGTAAAACGCTTCGTTTTGATCTCCTGACTTAAGCAATGCTGTGGACTGGCCTATAGCCTCCTGCAATGAGTAACCGGTTAGTTCCGTGAAGGCCGGATTAACAGTGACAATCCGGTTATCGGCATCGGCCACCATGATCGCCTCGCCAATCGCCTGATAGACCAAGTTGGCCAGTTTCAGCTTCTCTTCATTACCTTTACGCTCGGTAATATCGACGAGTACCATCCGGCATATCTGTTCGTCCTCATCGGCAATGGCTTCGATATGTACAACCAGCGTTGGGCTCCGGTCGGCAGGAAGTAAAATCAGCTCACAGCTTTGAGTCGTCTTATCGGTAAATACGACGGACAGGAACTCGTTGAAAACAGGCAAAGAATCGACACTGATGAAACTTGAAAAACGTTGCTGTTTTAACTGTGCGCGGAATATTCCCAACTGTCTGGCAGCCTTGAGATTGAGCTGATGGATAGTGCCGTCGCGCGCCAGCGAAAGATAACCGACCGGCGCCATGTCATAGAGTTCGGTGTAACGCTCCAGTCTCGCTTCCGCCTGAGCTCGTGCTAAGAGCAACTCCTCGTTTTGCATTTCCAGCTCGATCTGATGAACCTGTAATTCGTGCAGCAGTTTTTTTGCATCCATTTCAACATAGGCTACTGTTGACTGTTGTTGGGCAAGCTGTTGTTCTGCCTGTCGACGTAGGTTGTCGGTGTCGATAAAAGGCTTGATTCTTTTAATCACTCGTTATCTCTGCACATCATAAATACCCAACATTTTAACTGAAGTCATTCACTCTAAGGAGCTTTAAACATGAGAGGTTAAAAATAAAACATTTTTTGTAATTAGTCAGCACATAGAGAAAACAGAACACCGATGGCACGGATTAAGCTGATGAGGCTAAAGGCTAAAGGCTAAAAATTTTCTCGTTCCTACGCGCCGCGTGGGAATGCGGTCAAGGCGCGCTGCGCCGCGAGTCACGGTTAAATACAGGTCGGACGAATCGGGATGCGGCGCGTCCCGCAATGCATTCCCACGCGGCGCGTGGGAACGAGGAAAACTACTACAGATATATTCCGGAATCGGAATTATTATCTGTGTCCAAATTTTCCTGCTGCGCAGAGCCAGCTTTTATCTTATGGCGCGTAATGACTGTGCGGATAACCACATACTGATACGGCTTGCCTTTCTCATTAAGAAAAGGAACGATAGTGGTGTCTACCCAATAAACAGAACCGTCTTTGGCGCGGTTACGGATTTCTCCTTTCCAAACATGCCCATGTCCAATAGTTCGCCACAGATTATGCATGAATTCCTTGGGATGATAGCCCGAATTGATGAGCCGGTGATCCTGCCCGATCAGTTCCTCGCGCGAATATTTGGAGATAGCGCAGAACTTGTCATTCACATAGGTGATTGCGCCTTTCCGGTCTGTAATCGCTACAATCGCATGTTCATTCAGTGCCAACTCAAGGTTTTTGGTCAGACTAATGTCAACAAACGTGATCACCACGCCATCTATTATATTATTCATCGTGAGGTATGGCATGATGCGCACATCAAACCAGCGTCCGTCATGAGTCTGGATTTGTTTATCCGAAACCACCAACGTTCGCAACACTTCTATTGCGTCTTTTTGCAACAACGGATAGTCCAGATCGGTCACGATATCGGATAACGGTCGCCCTTCGTCTTGAGGCAGCAGTCTGAATATCTGTGTGGTATGAGCAGTAAAGCGCCGTAAATGCAGTTTATTGTTGAGAAACACTGTGGCGATTTCGGTGCTGTTCAGCAAATTCTGCATGTCGTTGTTCGCCCACTGCAACATATCCAGTTTGGTTTGCAGTTCCGCGTTCACAGTCAGTATTTCCTCGTTCACTGACTGCATTTCTTCTTTGGAAATAAGCATTTCCTGAATGGCCGACTGACGCTCTTCATGGCTGGCTTTGATTTCTTCCCGCAAGAAAAATGTTTCATCGCGCAAAGTCTGTACTTCCAGCTGGGCCTGCTGCAGTGCCTCCGACTGGGGTAGCTGGGCGGTGCGCTTGCGGATGCGTGTTGTTGCGACATAGGTAAACACGATAATGACCTTGCCGCGTAATGACTGCACCTGCTCGATAGCTTGCACAATCACATTAACGGTATGCACCTTGTCGTCTTCGCCGGTTACTTGCAGACCGTCCAGGTGTACCGCTTTATTGTTCTGCAACGCCAGACGGATCGACCCTGTCAGGGCTTGGCGTAATCCATCGCGCGCCATCGCGTAGATGTTCAGATTGGCTTTTCCGGTAGAAGGCTCCAGATACTTGCCGGTATGGCCGCTAAAATAGAGGATGTCGCCATCGGCGTTAACCAGCACCGCTGCCGGAGCATAATGCGTAAGCAACAATTGATCCATCAGTTGTTGCAGATTGGCATGATCAACCGCTTGCTCGGCCTGCTGTGCCTGCTTGACAGCAGACCGAGCGGTAAAATGCTTATTCGGAAAATCCACTTCAGGCTTCGGTAAAGGATTGTCAATACGCCGGTAAATCCGTGCTTTAACCGTTAATGGAGTAAAAAGATGACTGAAATTACCGGTGTTTTCAGCTGAACCCAGTAACAGTAAGCCATACGGATTTAGCGCATAATGAAATAGCGACAACAATTTTTCCTGTAACTCAACGGAAAAATAAATGAGCAGGTTACGGCAGCTTATTATATCCAGCCGAGTAAACGGCGGATCATTGATAATATTATGCTGCGCAAAAATAATCATTTCGCAGATTTCATTTTTTACCCGATAGCCGCTGTTTTCAACGTCAAAGAAGCGGGTCAGACGTTCCGATGAAACATCGGCAACGCTATTGTCCGAGTATATTCCCTTGCGTGCATGAGCTATCGCATCGGCATCAAGGTCCGTAGCAAAAATCTGTAACGAATAGAGCGCTTGAGGCTTGGCTTGTTCGATCGCTTCGATAAAGGTCATTGCCAAGGTATAGGCTTCCTCTCCGGTGGAACAGGCCGGTATCCAGGCCCTTATTGTTTTACCGTCAGGATAGTTTGTCAGCAGCTCGGATATGGCGTCAGCCTTTAGAGTATTCCATATCCCCGGACTTCGGAAAAAGCTGGAAACACCGATCAATAACTCCTTGAATAACAAATCCTGCTCTTGCGGGTTTTCACGCAGATAATGGATGTAAGTGGATATATGCTCGAGCTGGTGCAGCGCCATACGTCTTTCAATACGACGATAAAGCATACTTTTTTTATATAACGAAAAATCATTCCCGGTCCGGACGCGTAGCAAAACGATAATTTTGTCCAAAGCGCTCAAAGAAATATCTTCCAATATCTCTGAGCAGGCCAAAGTATCTTTGGACGATTGCTGGAAATAATGACAGATATAGGCTGCCAGTTCTGCCGCAGTGCCGATCACATCGGCTAAATTGGCGCCAATAGCACTACGCGGCATACTGTCAAATTTGGCTTCGGCAGGATTCTGCACCATCACTAAGCCGGATTTTTCCTTGATGATGCGCAAGCCTTGCGTACCATCAGACCCCATACCTGAAAGCAGGATACCGATGCTTTGATCGCGCCGGTCTTCAGCCAGACTACAGAAAAAACTATCAATAGGCAGCCGCAACCCGCGCGGTTCAGCCAGGTCGTGCAAATGAAGCACGCCTTGCAGGATGGACAGCTCTTTATTCGGAGGATTTACATAAATGCAATCCGGTCTTATCTTCATACGATTTTGGGCTTCCAATACCGTCATCGCCGTGGTGCGTTGCAGTAATTCCGGCATCATACCTTTTTGATTGGGATCAAGATGCTGAATGACGACGAAAGCAATCCCCATGTTATCAGGTACATGATGAAAAAACCGTTCGAGCGCTTCAAGCCCACCGGCCGAAGCGCCTATGCCGATAATAGGCAGTAATCTGTCGGTAAAGAAGGGAGCAAGACCCGTAGTGACGGTCTTAGAGAATGGGCCGGGGGGAACGGCAGTTGCTTTACCCATGAAGGGCTCCTGTTAATTGATGGGCTGTTGACTTCAAAACCCGTTTTTATATCGCCTCTCCCTGCTAGAGAGGAAAAAGATGCCGTCATTGATGTGCAATAATTATATATTACATCCGCCCTTCCGAAGCTGTTCTAAAATAGGAAAACTCAAGATTGCAAGGCTGTTAACGCTCGCCAAAAGCCATTTCAATCTTACCATCGACCAGCTTCAGGTTGGCTTCAAACTCCGTGCCTTTTCCGGACTTGAAGCCTTTTATCATGCCCGTCTCTCCATTACTGAGTAATTTTTTAGCCATCGTTGCGGTGATTTTTTTATGGGCGACGGTTTTCCATATGGTCATCTTGCAGCCGTTGCGCCATTCGCTACAACTATAGGCTTTTGCCGTTTCAATGATTTTGCCGTTGCAGAGCGGGCAATCGCCAATGGCTTCTTTGGCTAACCGCAGCGGCACCTTTTCGGCTTTGACATAACCGATTTCACCTTGTTTATTGAGGGTCAGTTGCGCATTAAACACTTCATCGACCGGCTTGATGGCGTAACTTTGCAGGGTTCGGCCGTTTTGCAGCAATTGAGAGGCCATGTCCTTCGAGATCGGCACACCGTATATTTCCTTCCATAATACAAATTGGCAACCGGCTTTCCAATCGCTGCAACCATAGCCTTTTCTGCCTTCGATCACTGAGTGTCCGCACAACGGGCAGTCGCCCAAACAGCTTGGGTCATAAAGCGGCCGATCCGATTCATCTTTAATTTTTTGCGTAAACTGGATGATTTCGGCCATGAACCGGTCGGGGTCATAATCGTTATGTTCTATTTTTTTGAGCTTGGCTTCCCATTCGCCGGTCATGGCTGCCGACTTCAGTCTGTCATCGGCGATAATCGAGATCAAGTGCCGACCGGACTCGGTGCTGATCAGGGTCTTTTTTTGCCGCTGGATATAGTTGCGCTTGATGAGCACCTCAATAATCGAGGCTCTTGTTGCCGGTGTGCCTAGGCCCTTTTCCTTTAGCGCCTCCTTGAGCTGTTCGTCATCGCAGGTCTTGCCGGCCGATTCCATGATGCTCAGCAAACTCGCTTCGTTATAAGGTTTGGGCGGCGTGGTTTTGCCCTGATTGATCGAAGGCTGCTGCGGGCCGGTTTCATCCTTTACAAAATTAGGTAGGATTTTTTGCGTTTTATCGGATTGACTCGGCGCATCGTTTTTGTACAAGACCTGCCAGCCGGGCGATTCGATGATCGTGCCGGTGGTTTTGAAGTTTATTGTGGAAGCGGCTTTAGCCGCGCTTGTCGAGACTAAAGTCTCTCCCGCAACACTGCCCAAAACAGTAGTAATCTGCTTGATGCAAGGCGGGTAAAACGCGGCAATAAAGCGCTGGGTTATCGCCTCGTAGACTTTGGCTTCATTGCCCGATAGCGAACCCGGCAATGCGGTTGTGGGGATGATCGCATGGTGATCGCTTACTTTGGCGTCATTGAAGATACGGCTGCTCAGCGCCAGTTTGTCCAGATCGAGCGGCTCGATTTGCTGCTCGAATTTAATGCGTAATTTCGCCAATAAGGGCTTCATGCCCGGCTTCATGTCATTGCTTAGATAACGGCTGTCGGTACGCGGATAGGTGATGTGTTTTTTCTCGTACAACTGCTGGGCGGCACTCAAGGTTTGATCGGCGGTGAGGCCGTAGCGAATGCTCATGTCTTTTTGCAGATCGGTCAGATCGTACAATAACGGCGGACTCAGCGTTTCCTTCTTGCCCTTCACGTCGGTAATCCGGAAATCCTGCCCGACGATTTGGCTTAGCAAGGCTTCAGCATCGGTTTTATTATCAAACCGACCACCGACATATTGAAAATCGGCCTCCCGGTACAAAGTGTGCAATTCCCAAAAATCCTTGGGCTTGAAATTGCTGATTTCCGCATCCTTTTGCACGATCAGCGCCAGCACCGGCGTTTGCACCCGGCCTATCGTCCATAGGCTGCCTTGTCCACCGAACTTGAGCGTATATAGCCGCGTGGCATTCAGGCCGACAATCCAGTCCGACTCGCTGCGGCATTTGGCGGCGCGATACAGGCCGTCGTAAGCATGGCCTTCTTGCAATTTTGTAAAGCCGCTGCGTATCGCATCGTCAGTCAAGGAGCTGATCCACAAGCGTTTAAACGGTTTTTTCAGACACCCGCTCCAGGTCAAGATATACCTGAAAATCAACTCTCCTTCCCGTCCCGCGTCGGTCGCGCAGATGATTTCATCGGCGGCCTTGAACAGCTTTTTGATGGTATTCAGCTGTTTTTGCGCCGAAGCGTCGCCCTTGGCTTTTAAGCCGAATTGCTCCGGAATGATGGGTAGGGAATCCAACGACCAGCGTTTCCATGATTTGTCATAGTCGTCCGGTTCCTTTAATTCGACCAGATGGCCGAACGCCCAAGTGATTTGATAGCCGTTACCCTCGAAATAGCCGTCGCGCTTGGCGTTGATGTTCAGGCATTTGGCGATGTCGCGGGCGACGGAGGGTTTTTCGGTCAGAATGACTTTCATGTTATGAGATAAATTGATGAACCACGGAGCACACGAAGAACACGAAGGAAGAGCAATGATTCTTTCGGATGCAGTAATAAATGATTGAGCTAAAGTTTTCTTGTGTTTTGGAGTGCAAGCTCTGCTTGCAAAGCAGGCGAAGCTTCCGCTCCTGCTCACGCCCCTCGCCAGCATCCATGCCGGCGAAGCCTGCACTCCGGCTTTGAACCTTAGCTAAAAATTTAGTACTTATATTCAAATCTCTGTGTTCTTCGTGTCCTCCGTGGTGAATGATACTATTTGATGATCTTATAACACGGCGTATATTTTTTGCCCGGCAGTTTCATGCGGTGTTGCACGACAAATGAGGCCAATAAGGAATCCATCAATGCCATGATGTCTTCATCGCCGTGAATTTCAAAAAGCCCGTGTTTTTCGATAGCGCGTATGCCTTCGTCTTTTACGTTGCCCGCGACAATACCGGAAAACGCACGACGCAGATTGGCGGCCAGATGATGGGGTTCCTGGTCTTTGTGCAAAGCCAGACTGCTCATGTTGGCGTGGGTAGGTGTGAACGGCTGTTGAAACACGTGATCGACCTTAAGCAGCCAGTTGAAATAATAGGCGTCCCCGGTTTCTTTACGAAACTCGCGTACCTGCTTAATACCGGCCAGCATTTCCTTAGCGACCTGCACAGGATCGTCAATGATGATTTTGTATCGTTGCTGCGCGGATTCACCCAAGGTGCTGGCAATAAATTTGTCTATTTCCTTGAAGTAATTCTTCGAACAATCCGGACCCGTAAATATCAGCGGAAACGGCATGTCTTTATTGTCAGGATGCAACAGAATACCGAGGATATAAAGTATTTCTTCTGCGGTACCCACGCCGCCGGGAAACACCACAATGCCATGCCCGGTACGGACAAAAGCTTCCAGGCGCTTTTCAATATCCGGCAAAATCACCAGCTCGTTGACGATAGGATTGGGCGATTCGGCCGCAATGATGCCGGGTTCGCTGATGCCTAAATATTGGCCGTTTTTTATGCGCTGCTTGGCATGCCCGACAGCCGCGCCTTTCATTGGGCCTTTCATCGCGCCGGGCCCGCAGCCGGTGCAGATATCAAGGCCGCGCAGCCCCATTTCGTGGCCGACCGTCTTGCTGTAATCGTACTCTTTACGGCTGATTGAATGCCCGCCCCAGCAGACCACCATGTTCGGGTTAGTCATCGGGCGTAAAATCTTGGCATTGCGCAAGATGTGGAATACAGCGCTGCTGATGCCGTCCGAAGTGTCCAGATTAAATATCGGATTATTATTGATCTCGTCACTGACATAAATAATGTCGCGCAATACCGCAAACAAATGCTCATTGATGCCTTTGATCATTATCCCGTCGACAAAAGCATGGGCGGGAGCCGACTTGACATCCAGCTTAATTCCGCGCTGTTCCTGAACGACGCATATGTCAAAATCGGGATAGCGTTCCAGCAGCTCTTTGCCGTCATCTATAGTGCTGCCGCTATTCAATACCGCAAGCGAGCAATTGCGGAACAACCGATACAACCCGCCCTGACTGGTGTCGAGCAGTTTGGTTACTTCGGCCTTGGACAGCACATCCAAACGGCCTACAGGAGTGATGCGTGCGTCAACTACTTGGTAGTCCATTTTGTTCCTTTTGATTGTGTCGGTGTGATTACCGGCTGTATTTAGCGGTAACAATGTCGGTTCATTCAGCATTCAGCGACCTACAGATAATCTTTAGTTCGGGTTAACTATCATGGGCTATAAAAATGAATTCAATCACTAAAAAAATGCTGCTCATCGGTTCTACGCTACTGCTCTGCGCTTGCGCCCATGATCCACATCAATACGCGTATTATCCCAGTAACACTGCCTATAGCAGCGGCTATACCATTATGCACAGAAACTATTACGGCGAAAGGCCGGATCACTATGATAATGGCTATCGTCATGAAAACACCTATTCTCCACATCCTCACCATCATGATCAATACAATATCAGGCCACGCTGGGGCAGTAATTATCAAGGCCATAGTCATCAGCATGACAGGGACCATGATCACTCTTCGAATGATAACAACCGCCTTAAATACGGAAACAGTCGCTCTCATAATGATGGCGACGACCGGCACCACAACAGTTTCTATCGCAGGGACTATCATGACTGATTTGGTTGTCAATAAACGTCCACGTTAGGTTTCCGTTTTTATTTTTGTTGTAAAGCACTCGCTCTAAATTATCAATGGCTATACTGGGAATTAGCCTCTATAATGATAGCCAGTAGACAGCACTCCGCACAAACGCGAGGCTTATACTTAAATTTTTCATGTTATTCAGCACTTTTCAGAAATTCCATTCGCTTTTCTTTTTAAATTGCCCGGCATGATTTGCAATCAAACATTTTCATTGATTTATATAGGTAATTTATATGGCAACAGGTACTGTTAAGTGGTTTAACGAAGCAAAAGGTTTTGGTTTTATTTCTCCTAGCGATGGTAGTGCAGACGTGTTTGTACACTTTTCTGCAATCGCAAGCGACGGCGGCTACCGCACATTGGCCGAAGGCCAAGCAGTTAAGTTTGACGTAGAATCAGGCCCTAAAGGCCCACAAGCATCACAAGTAAGCGCAGCTTAAAACTCGCCTTACTTTTCAATACCCAACCCCGTCTTTGATAATTAGCGGGGTTGTGGCATATCCGGTTCATCCGGCCAATCAACTCACCCCCTAATTTAGGACATGTCTTTTGAAACGAATTTTTGTAGGAAACTTACCTAGCGAAGCCACTGAAGAAACTGTACAGGCTTTATTTTCTGAATACGGCAAAGTC
>Ga0208628_1000224_pt1 | contig 33783 bp, 28 predicted proteins | sample LakWasMet16_LOW5_2_FD_183864 | JGI IMG/M metagenome (GOLD analysis project Ga0208628, IMG submission 183864) | Freshwater sediment methanotrophic microbial communities from Lake Washington under simulated oxygen tension - Sediment Metagenome... | ecosystem: Environmental > Aquatic > Freshwater >... | reverse complement strand
CCAGCGAGCCGATGCTCGGGTCGTAGTAGGCGTCGCTCGCAATATAGAGCGGCTTGCTGATTTCCAGCAGATGCAGATTGTTTTCGGAGATGTGCGCGCTTGAGTTCGAGGCAAGTTCGGAATTTGTCTTGCTTAACTCCGATTTTTTCCAGGCATGCGAGTGGGCTTGCTGGGTTTGCAGCAGCTCTTTGACCGCGGTTGCCGCCAATGCCGATGCCTGCGGTGAGCCATCGCGGATTTTCAGCTGCGTTTCGCCCCCGTCAATCCTGATGGTTTGGGTATCCGGTTCGTATTGATTGCAGCCGGCAAGCAGGCATACCGTCGTCAAAAAAAATATTTTGACGGAGCCCATGCTAGACGTAATGGCCACCGGGTGCGTCAACCCATTCACGTATGAAAGCAACGTGGGCTGGAGAGACATCGATAAAGCGGAAACCTATCCATATCTGTCCCGGTGCCGCGGCCTCGTCGGCCCAGAGCTCATGCGCTCCGACATCTATGGTTTGTGCAACGCCGAGATGATCCGGCAAGCTCAGTCGCAACTGGAACAAGGCGTCGTTCATCATCGGTTCGTTCATGATCAGCAGCATGCCGGTTTCGGACAAATTGCTCAGCCGGCCAATGACAGCTTCGGTCATCGTGTCGTAAACCTCGACGTTGTAACCCACCTTGCGACGGCGTGCGCGGCGATATTCGTTATTCATTTTGCCTCCGCTACGGATTGGCCGGCGAACGAGCGCAATGCGTTCATTACGGATTGCCAGGCACGATCAATAATTCCGCCGGTTTGTTCTTCAACGATATGCAACTCTCCGCGCACGAGCATCTTTGCCAGCACTTCAAGGTGATATTCGCCCACTTTCTGCCCGCGTTGGTTCACGAACAGGCTATGGCCGGTAGTGGTGCTGAACCAGGCCATGCGACGACGAATACGGTCGCCCTGCTGATTGGTAACGAATTCAAACCAGGTGCCGAATGCCAGCAATTTCAGTTGTTCGTAGCGTGCCTGTTCTTCGGCGGTGAGCTTTACCTTTTTGGCTTTTGTAGCCGTCACGTCTTCACCGAAACGCGCACGCGATTTGAGTCGCATGGTCAGTTCGGTACGGCTTGCCGAATCGCCTTCCTTGCCAGACTGTGGATCAATCAGGCGTTCGGTAATGGCAGTGGCTTCATCGCCCTGATAACCCACTTGGGTCAGCGAACTTTCCAGCTCCTGTCTCAGTTGTTGCGCTTCTTCTTCCGAAAAAGGCGATTGGCCCGGCGGAGCCTTGGCAACCTGGATCAAGCGTTCTGCAACTTTCAGATGCTGGTTCCATGCTTCCGAATCTTCACCCGAGCGCAATGCCGTCAAGGCCATTACATCGGTCCAGGCTTGGCTCAGCAATGTATGGGTAAAACGGGGCAGTGATTGGTCTTTCAATAAACCATTGACAGCGACCGAAGCCTGGTCGCGTGCCATGGCAAGTTTTTCCTTGCCACGCGCAGCCTCGATATGACGTTTTTCGGCGACTTCGGCTTTGCGCGTCAGAATTTGCAAATGCGAGTTGATGTCGGTCAACAACTGTTGGAACAAACCCATGTCACCGTCGAACTCACGTACGGTGCGATCAACCACGGCATTCATTTTTCCGAGCAATGCCGGGTCGGCGTCGTCATCGCCGAGCCAATAGGCACCGGATTCCGCAATGGCGCCGAGCATTTGTCGTGCAGGGTGGTTTTGTTTGGTGAAGAAACCCTTGTCCTGCAAGGCTACCCGCAACAATGGCACCTGAAGCTTGGCGAGCAAATGGGCGGCAGGACTATTGGCTTTGACGTCCTTGTTGATACTGTCGAAAAGCATGCCGACCAGATCAATGGCGTCATTGTCTTCTTCGTTTAAAACGGGAGCTTCCTGACTATCCGAATTCATCCGCAGGTGAGACATCAAATCCTGCTTGATGTGCTGGATGTTGCGTGCGACCGGTTTGCCTGCACTCAACACCGGTGCTGCCGGTTTGCCCTGCAGCATGTGCAGGGTTTTTTGCAGAAGTGATGGTGCTACCGGCTCGGATTTGTTGACTCCGAGCTGTATTTTTTCCGGGTTGAGTTTGCCAAGAAGCTGCTTTCGACTCGCAAGCAATTGACGCATCATGTTGAAACTGGCTTCGTCGAGTTCGCCGCCGGACTCTCCGGATTCATTGTCGTTCGATGCCGCGTTATTGTCCGGTAGCGGGCCGCGAATACTCAAGCCGGCACTGTTGCCGATGCCTCGCTGAACGCCAGCGCTATTGCCGATGCCGCCGGTGAACGGATTCCCTGACAGATTTTTGGCGCCGTCCGGAAGGCTGTTTTGATCGGTGTTCGGATTTTCGCTCGCGCGCAACGACGAGCGTGCGCTGCCTTGATGGCCATCTTCGGCCAGAGACAAGCCGATGTTATTTTCGGCATGGCCTTTGGCGGCCTGCTGGGTGCGTTCGGTCAATTTTTCAACCGGCACATTCTGCGATTTGGGTCGAGCCCGAATCGGCACGTATTGCAAATTCGGCAGAACATTGTTCTTGGCCAGGTAGTTATTGACCGATTCAATCAGGTTGCCATACATCGGCATCACCTGTTTTTCAAATATCTTGAAAAACATCAGGCGGTGTTCTTCGCTCAGGCCGAGGCAATCGGAAGCGTCGCGTAACATGCGGCACAAAGCCTGAGGACCGATCGGCAAGGATTCCGAATCGAGGGCGGGTTTGCCGGCGAGTACGCCGAAGCGCTGGCCCAGCAAATACAGCGGCAGACTGTTGCGCATTTCGGCACGATTGGAAATCTCGATCAGGATCGTGGATTCGTCGATTTCCATATCGTTGACCAGCGACAGCTCGCTACCGAGGCCGACGCCGCTGCGAGACATGAACAATGGTTTTGGCTGGTACGGATCACGCAAGATGGAAAGTTCGGCTTCCAGTGCAATCAGGAATCTGGGAACCAAATCGTGACGGGTGCGTTTGATCAGGCGTTGGGCTTCCAGCCAGCGGGTCTGTACGGTCGCACTGCGGGCCTGTTCGGCGAATTTGAATAACTGCTGCTCGAATTCATTGAGGCTGGACATCAGCCCGCGCTCGAATTCGTCGGAAGCAAATTCCAGAATACCTTCCAGCAGGTGCCGGACACGGCGAGGCAGGTTTTTCGAGGCCAATGTCGGCGCAGTGTTATGCGACGCAATGCTTGATTCAGACATGCCAGGCTCCCGAGATAATCCCCCGCCGTGATTTTAGGCACAGCGGGGCATGCGAAGCCAGTCAAAACACATCTTTTTACATTTAAACGGGCTTTAATCCGGGCGGTGGCCGGTTTTCTAGTTTTTCCCGTTCCAGCGCAGCGTCACCATGCCGCTGCGGCCCGGTGTGTTGTAGCCGGGTACCAGTTCGTAGTCGCGGTCAAACAGGTTCTCGATCCGCAGATCCAGATTCCAATCGTCGTTCAACTGAAAGCCTAGCCGGGCGTCCACACGCGCATAGCCGCCTGCAGACTCGGAGAAATCCGGACGTTGGGATGCGGCCTGCAGGTCCATGCCGAAACTCACCATTTCAGTTAGTTTGGTGTCTAGGCTGAAAGCCAGTTTGCGGTCGGCGCGGCGCAGCAATTTCGTGTCGGTATCGGCATCGCGCGCGTCCTGCCAACCTGCGTTGATTTTGAAATCCACGCGTTCGCCATCCCAGCGATAATCCGCCTCGACACCATCGAGCTCGGCCCGATTGATGTTGATGGCCTGGCTATTGCTGCCCTGGAATGCCACCAGATCGTTAACGCGGGTTCGGTAGGCGGAAACTTCCAAAGTCTGCTTGTCGGAAAGTGTAAACAGGCCGCCCAGCTCCGCGCTATTCGAACGTTCGGGGTCAAGGTCGGGGTTGCCCGCGTAATACGGGGTGCCGCCGAACACAAAGCCTGGGTAATACAGTTCGTTGAAATTCGGCGCGCGGAAACCCTGGCCCCAGCTCGCACGAATACGCGCGTTGTCGGTGATGCGCAAACCCCAGGCAGCCTGTGCCGTTGTCGCGCTGTCGAACTGCGAATTATTGTCGTGACGAACCGATAGTTCGAATGTGTTGATGTCGAAATCGCCGCGCCAGGATGCAAACAAACCGGTATTGCGGCGGGTTTCGTCGAATTGCGGGCCTTCGAAAATATCGGTCGAATGCGCGGTTTCGCGGCTCCAGTTCAAGCCAATATTCAAAGTATTCCGGTCATTCAGGGAAAGGGTGTTGATCCAGTCCAGCGCCAGTCGGCGGCTGCCGTAGGTGCTGCCATAAAATTCCGACACTGTTTCCAGGTTTTCGTAGCTCTGGCCCAGCGTCAGCGAGTGCTGCCAATGTTCGGCGAGTTGGCCGCTCAAGCCGAGCGAAAATTCATTGTTGCGGACGGCGGTTTCGCCCTGGTCGAACTCCACGTCGGCATCGGTGACGATGCCGGTGAAGCTGATTTTCTGCGAACCGAGCTGACTATTGCCGCGCATCTGGATATGGCGGTTGTGGTAGCCATCCTTGTCCGGATAAAAACCGGAAGTGTTGTTGATATTGGTCGCCGAAAAACCGGTCAAACGGTCATAACCGGCGCTCAAGCCGAAGTTGTTGTCGCCATCGCCGAAACCGACGCCGGCATCGATCGCTGCGCGCCCATAACTGCCCAGACTAAATTCGGCAAAATCGGACGGTTTGCGGGTGAAAAATTGAATCACGCCGCCAATCGCATCCGAGCCCCACAAGGCTGCACGCGGTCCGCGCACGATCTCGATTCGTTCAATCATGGCGATCGGCAAATGCGCCAGATCGAACACGCCTTGCGAAGCCGAGTTTGAGCGAACGCCATCGATCAAAATGAGCGTGTGATTGGAATTGCTGCCGCGCATGAATACGGCGTTGTTGGAGCCCGGCCCGCCGCTGCGTGCAATATCCAGACCGGCCTGTTTGCTCAGCAAATCGATCACGTCCGGCGCCTGGCTTTGTTCGATTTCCTCACGTGTAATGACGGTGACGGATGCAAGAGTCTTTTCGCGTGAAATTTCGGTACGGTTTGCAGTGACCTGCAAAGCGTCGAGAGTGGTCGCTTCATCGGCAAATGCCGGCAATGAAAACGAGATGGCGACGGCCAGCGCCGTCAATTTGAAACTGTTCGACATATTGTTCTCCGAAATGCTCACCCGCAGTAGCAGCAGGGCGATGGAGAACGGACAAACATGCACATTCGCAAATGTGCAAACTCGCCAAATCGCCCACCGCGATTGCTGTTGGGTCGAATGACCCGGCAACAGGCCGGTCTCCGGACTCATCAAACAACCAGGCAATAGCCGAAGTTGTCTCTTTCTCCTTCCCAGAAATCGAGATTCCCAGTGGTCACTGAAAGATGCATCGTTAGCGATGCTGACTTACCGTTGCGGGGGCAGTGTTGGAATCTAACCAACTTCCCGACACCTGTTACGGCGCGTATTGTAAACGTTGCGTGAAAGGCAGGCCAGCTAAAAGTCCTGTTCTGCGTCCAAGCCGTCAAATTCGCCGTTTCCATCGGTGCGGCAGTGCATCATGATGGGGCGGCAACATACCGCGCAATCTTCGACGTAATCCGAGTCGCCGCCGGAAAGGTCCAGCAAAACCTCGAATCGTTCGCCGCAATGGGGGCAACGTATTTTCAGTGATTCAAGCATCGGGCTTCAGTCTGGTTCAATGACCGAGGAATGATACGGCAATGGAAAACGCTGCAAGTGAGGAAAATGGCAAGACGACTTGCTAACTAATCCGCAAGAAACAAACCCATCACATCATTGCTGAAGCGTTGCCCAAGTTCGGTCGGCGTTACGCGGCCATCAAGCTCGGTCAGCCAACCCATCAATTTGGCATGCGACAGTTTTTTGTCGATCGCACTGCGGTCAAGCCCGGTTCGCACTTCAAAGTCCTTGATGGAAAAACCTTCCGACAGGCGCAAGGCGTTCAGCATGTAATCGAACGGGCGGTTATCCATCGTGATAAGTTCATCGCCGCCAATGCGTTTTTCCGTTTTCGCATGCTGCAAATAATCTCGCGGATTCTTCAGTTTCCAGCGACGCAGGATTTCACCGCTCGCACCGGATGAAATCTTTCCGTGTGCACCGGCGCCGATGCCAAGGTAATCGCCATATCGCCAGTAATTCAAATTATGGGCGCATTGCTTTTCTGTTTTGGCATAAGCTGAAATTTCGTATTGACCGAAACCATGCTCGGCAAGCAGCGCCTGCCCTTGTTCCTGCAGCGTCCATGCGGCATCTTCGTCCGGCAAATTTGGCGGCGGTTTCGCGGCAAAAACGGTATTGGGCTCAAGCGTCAGATGGTAGTAGGAAAGATGCATGGGTGATAAGGCAATCGCACGTTCGACATCATGTCGTGCCATGGCGATGTCTTGCCCCGGCAACGCAAACATCAAATCCAGATTGATGTTGTCGTAACCGGCATCCTGCGCCATCTTGACGGCCGCTTCCGCTTCGTTCGAATCATGGATTCGTCCCAGTGTTTTCAGGCAATCGTCATTGAAGCTTTGAATACCGAAACTCAGGCGATTAACTCCTGCACTCAAATAGTTTTCGAAGCGACCGTGTTCGGCGGTACCGGGATTGCACTCCATCGTGATTTCGGCACTGGGTGCGAATTTCAATCGCGCGCGGCAGGCATCGAGAATGCGTTCGATCGCACCGGGAGGAAACAGGCTCGGCGTGCCGCCACCGAAGAAAACCGAATGGATCGATCGGCCCCAAACCAAAGGTAAATCCTGTTCCAGATCGTTCGTCAGCGCATCGATATATTCATCAATTGGCAGCTCGTCTTTTTGCTGATGTGAATTGAAATCGCAGTAAGGGCATTTGCGAACACACCACGGGATGTGGATGTACAAGCTCAGCGGCGGTGGAATCAGGGCAGGCATTTTATTTGTTGCCGGCGTTCAAAAGCTCGCGTAGTTTCAGCAAGGCGCGGCCGCGATGACTGATGTGATTCTTGATCTCGGCCGGCAATTCGGCGGCGCTGCATTGATATTCCGGCACGAAAAAGATCGGGTCGTAGCCGAAACCGTTTTCGCCGCGCGGCGCTTCCAGAATTTCGCCTTGCCAAATGCCTTCAGCGATCAAGGGTTGCGGATCTTCGGCGTGTTTCAACATCACGATCAGCGAATAAAAACGCGCGCCTCGTTGTTCTTTTGGCACGCCATTCAATTCCGCAAGTACTTTTTGGATATTGCCTTTGGCATCGCCATGCACTCCGGCATAGTGGGCGGAAATCAGGCCTGGCGCACCTTTCAGAGCGTCGATGATCAATCCGGAATCATCGGCGATCGCGGGCAGGCCCGTCGTCGCACTAGCATGACGAGCCTTGATCAGCGCGTTTTCGACAAAGGTATGGCCGTCTTCAATAGCATCGCTCACGCCCAGTTCCGTTTGCGTGATAATCGTGTAGCCGATGTCCGACAGCAAAGGCTGCATCTCGGTCACCTTGCCGCGATTGGAAGTAGCGAGAACCAGTTTTTTCATGCGAGTTTTTTCGTGGAAGAGATCTAAGCCGCGACTCGATGGGTCAAATGCCGGCCAGCGCCTGCTGCTGCAACGCCAGCAATTCGCGAATTCCCTTTTCGGCGATGACGAGAAGCGCATCCAGTTCGTCGCGTCGGAAGGCATGGCCTTCTGCGGTGCCTTGCAGTTCGATAAAACCGCCGCCGTCGTTCATCACCACATTCATGTCGGTATCGCATTGCGAATCTTCCGCGTAATCCAGATCGAGCACAGGATTGCCTTGGTAAATGCCGACAGAGACGGCGGCGACTGCGCCGAGAATCGGATTTTTCGTGATATCGCCACGTTTTTTCAGCACGGCAACGGCATCGCAAAGCGCAACATACGCACCGGTGATGGCAGCAGTACGGGTGCCGCCATCGGCTTGCAGAACATCGCAATCAAGCGTGATCGTGCGCTCGCCCAATGCCTTGCGATCAACGCATGCGCGCAGTGCACGGCCGATCAGGCGTTGTATCTCCAGCGTGCGGCCACCTTGCTTTCCGCTGGCAGCTTCGCGATTCATGCGGTCGTGGGTCGAGCGCGGCAGCATGCCGTATTCGGCCGTTACCCAGCCTTCGCCCTTACCTCGCAGAAAACCCGGAGCCTTGTTCTCGATACTGGCGGTGCACAGAACGCGGGTATCGCCGAAGCTGATCAGTACCGAGCCTTCGGCATGCTTGGTGAATTGGCGTTCGATGCGGACATCGCGCATTTGGTCGGGCAGGCGGGCACTGGGGCGGGTCATGGTGTTCCAATCATTACGTCAAGCAGGGTCGAATAGATTACCATTGTCACCCAATGTTTCGGGAGTTGAGCATGATTCGTAGTATGACCGCGTTCGCCGGCAGTGAAGCACCCGCCACCGGCGGCACTCTGAGTTGCGAACTGCGCGCGGTGAATCATCGTTACCTCGAATTGTCGGTGCGCCTGCCGGAAGAATTGCGCGCACTTGAAACGTCTTTTCGTGAACGCGTTGCGCAAAAAGTGTCGCGCGGAAAAATCGATTTAAGCTTCCGTTATCGACCTAGCGCCGGTAACACGACAGACCTGAAAGTCAACGAACGTCTGCTTGAGCAGTTGTCGCAGCTAAGCTTCCGTCTTGCCGATAAATTTCCGGAACCAAGAACCGAGATTACCGAGCTGCTGCGTTTCCCCGGTGTACTTGAAGAAGCGCCGCTTGACCAGGCCGGTTTGCAATCGGAAGCACTTGCGCTACTCGATCTCACCCTGATCGAATTCGTGGTGTCGCGCGAACGCGAAGGCGGAAAGCTCGCGGCCGTAATGCAGGAAAAAATCGATGGCATCGAACGTATCGTTGCGCAGGTGCGCGAATGGTTGCCGGAAATTCGCGTTGCATTGCGGAGCAAGATGGAAGTGAAATTGGCCGACCTTAAATTGCCGCTGGATCCCGGTCGTCTCGAACAGGAAGTGGTTTTGAATCTGCAGAAAATCGATGTCGATGAAGAGCTCGATCGTCTGACCAGCCATGTTTCGGAAGCCCGCCGTATTTTCAAATTGCCTGAAGCAGTGGGGCGCCGCCTTGATTTCCTGATGCAGGAATTCAATCGCGAAGCCAATACGCTCGGTTCGAAATCGGTCGACAGCCGCACGACGCAGGCGGCGGTGGAATTGAAGGTGTTCATCGAACAATTACGCGAACAAGTGCAAAACCTCGAATAAACCGGTGACAAGGGAATCGATCATGCGCGGAACTTTATACATTGTCGCAGCGCCTTCAGGGGCGGGAAAATCCAGCCTGGTGAACGCGGTATTATCGCGTGAAACCGGAATTGCCCTGTCGATTTCATTTACCTCGCGCAAGGCGCGGCCGGGCGAGCGCCATGCCCAGCATTATCATTTCATCAGCAAGGAAGAGTTCGAGGCGATGATCGCCAACGGCGATTTTTTCGAACACGCATTGGTACACGGCGACTACAAAGGTACGGCAAAGCAATCGGTCGAGCCGCAATTGGCCTCAGGCAAGGATGTATTGCTCGAGATTGATTGGCAGGGCGCGCGCCAGGTCAGGGAAAAATTGCCGGACGCGATCAGTATTTTCATCTTGCCGCCTTCGAAAGACGCACTCGAAACCAGAATGCGCAATCGCGGGCAGGATTCCGAAGAAGTCATAAAGCAACGTCTGGCGAATGCCCGCGAAGAAATGTCGCATTATGATGAATTCGATTACGTGATCGTCAACGAACATTTCGATGCCGCCGTCAGCGAGTTACGTGCCATTTTCCAGGCGCAGCGCCTGAAATGCGAAGCCCAGCAACAGCGTCATGTCGAATTGATCAAGACCTTGCTGACTTGACCGGCAGATTAATTTCTGGGCGGTTTCGGTAAGGCGCGTCCGCCGAGTTTCTGGATGGATTGAATCTGGCAACGCTGGTCATCGAAAAGGACGCCATCGTGCCCCGCACGAACCTTGGACGAGAAATTTTCGAGTTTCAGGCTTTTCGCATCCAGCAAGCCGCTGCAGGTAACTGCAAGATTTACCAGATAGGCTTCATCGTCGAGCACCCAAAACACCACCCGCTCTTCGTCAAGCACCAGCCATTTGGCGGAGCCATCGGTACGAAACATGGCTATGCGCTGGACGACCGAAGCTTCATAAGGCTTCGGATCGACATTCGCGCGTTTGGGCGCAGGCGTCGATTCGGGCGTGAGTGGTGGAGGGACTGGCTGCGAAACCGGTTTGGCTTGAGCGGCATTTGCCGAAGTCACTGGCTTGCTTGTCGTTTTAGTCGGGGAAACCGTGGATTGCCGAGCTAGCTGTTGTTCCATCAAGCGCAGCTCGGCTTCTTTTATCTGAATATTTTGCTTCAGGAGTTCAATTTCAGACCTTGCCCGGCTTACGTCTGCCTTTGTCACCGTGGATTGCGCCCGTGAGTCGGGGCTGGATATCACTGAAAACAGCAGCATGGCGACTACAACGGCGCGAACAAGCATCTTGCTTCTCCCCAAAAGCGGTCTGTTTAGACAACATACTCCCGCAGAATCGCCAAAACAATGCGTGTCATCACCTTATTAAAGATTCACCGGGGCCTGTTCTGCCATGGTTGATCATTGCCACAGACCGCTTAGGCGCGTAAAATGCGCGGTTCCTTGTAACTTATTGATTTTTAGGGTTTCGCTCGGCCGAGCGGCCCTCCAGGAGACATCATGGCCCGTGTAACCGTAGAAGATTGCTTAGATGTAGTGGGCAACCGCTTTGAATTAGTGGTGATGGCTGCCAAGCGCGCTCGCCAGCTGGCCAAAGGCGTTGAATCCACCGTTGAAAACCATGAACACGAAGACAAACCAACCGTGTTGGCGCTGCGTGAAATTGCCGCCGGCAAAATTGATGCCGAATTAATCGATCAGGTCGAAAAATCCGAACGTGAACGCCGTGAACGCGAAGCACTGGAATGGGCTGCCGCTGAAGTCGTTGACGATGATTTATCCAAAGGCGGCGACGATTGATTATTTCGGCGTGAAAGCGCTGTAAAGAAAAAGCTTCTCAAGAAAACGATCTCGGCAACGAGGTCGTTTTTTTATGCGCAAGGCATTGAAGCAAAACGCTTAGCCAAGTAGTCTGGGGCTATGCCTCATGTAAAAGCCACTATTGATCCTGCGCTGACACCTTGCCCGGACCCGTGTCCGGATACCGTGCGTGCACTGGAATTACGTCTCACCGAATATTTGCCCTCGGCCCAGATTCTGAAAGTGCGCCAGGCTTACCAGATTGGTGCCATGGCGCATGACGGCCAGACACGAAAGTCCGGTGAAGCCTACATCACGCACCCGATAGCCGTTGCCGGCATTCTGGCCGATTTGCGACTTGATGCTGAAGCGTTATGCGCCGCCATCTTGCATGACACGCTCGAAGACACACCCTTGCCGCGTTCGCAAATCGTCGAGATGTTTGGCGAGACTGTAGCGGAATTGGTGGATGGCGTTACCAAGCTCGACAAGATCCAGTTCAAGAGCCAGCAAGAAGCCGTTGCCGAAAGTTTCCGGAAAATGATGCTGGCGATGTCGCGCGATTTGCGCGTGATTCTGATCAAGCTCGCTGATCGTTTGCATAATATGCGCACGCTCGATTCGATGAGCACGGCATCGCGCCGTCGTATTGCCCGCGAAACCCTGGAGATTTATGCGCCGATCGCACAGCGTCTCGGCATGAACCGGATCAAATCCGAATTGCAGGATCTGGGTTTTCGAGCGCTATATCCGATGCGTCATCGCGTTATTGCTAAACGAATCGCTTCGCAGCCGGTAATGCGCCGTGAAGCACTGGCCACCATCGAAGCGCAACTCGCACAGAAACTGACGCAGGAAGGCTTGCCGGTTCGAGTGATCAGTCGCGTGAAAGCGCCTTGGAGCATCTACACCAAGATGCGACAGGAGAACAAAAGCTTCGACCAGGTAATGGATGTCTTCGGTTTCCGGGTCGTCGTGCAAAAAGTGATGCAGTGCTACCACGCACTCGGCGCCGTACATTCTCTGTTCAAGCCGCTGGATGCGAAGTTCCGTGACTTCATCGCGATCCCGAAAGCCAATGGCTATCAAAGTTTGCACACATTATTGTTTGGTCCATATGGTTCGCCGGTGGAAGTGCAGATTCGCACCGAAGAAATGGACTTGATTGCCGAGCGTGGTGTTGCTGCGCATTGGCTATACAAGAATGCCGGACGTACCAGCAATAGCGCGCAAATTCGTGCGCAGGACTGGGTCCGCGGCCTGGTTGATTCGCAGGACAATTCGGATTCGTCGATCGAATTTCTTGAAAACGTCAAGATCGACTTGTTCCCGGACGAAGTGTATTTGTTCACGCCGAAAGGCGATATTTTTTCGCTGCCGCGCAACGCGACCACGCTTGATTACGCGTACGCAGTGCATACCGATGTCGGCAACCATGCCGTTGCCGCGCGAGTCGATAAAAAACTCGTTCCGCTGCGGATGAAATTGATCAGCGGTCAGACGGTCGAGATCATTACCGCGCCATCGGCAAGCCCGAGCCCGCAATGGCTGGAATTTGTCGTGACCAGCAAGGCGCGTACCGCGATTCGCCATTCGTTGAAACATCTCGAACATGAAAACGCGGTGGATCTCGGCCATCGCATGCTGGACCGCGCGCTGGAAAACCTCGACAGCTCGCTTGATCGTGTCGCCGGTGCGGGGCTTGATCAATATCTGCAGGAAAACCGCTATCGCCGTCTGGAAGAATTGCTGTCCGACATCGCGATGGGCAACCGGATGCCGGCAGCCGTCGCGCAAATTCTTGTGCAGGATGAAAACAGTTTGCCCTTGTCGAAAAATACCGGAATGCCAAGAGCAGGCGAACAAATCCTGATCAATGGCAGCGAACGCGGCGTGCTGAGTTTTGCCGCCTGCTGCTATGCCATTCCCGGTGACGACATCATGGGTTATCTCAGCGCCGGCAAGGGCGTGGTCGTGCATCGCATGGATTGCCCGAACATGGTCGATTACCGCAAGCATCCGGAGCGTTTCGTGCCGATGGCCTGGGACAGGATTGTCGAAGGCGATTACCGCGTCAGCCTGCGTATCGAAACCGACAACAAGCCCGGCACCTTGGCACAGGTGGCTGCCGCGATTGCCGAATGCAATTCCAATATTGATTCCGTGCAATACCGCGAGCCCGATGCGCAAATGTCGATCATGGAATTCGTGATCGAAGTCCGCAATCGCAAGCATCTGGCCGATGTCATCCGCCGCGTCCGCCGCCTTTCAGTCGTACATGGCGTCGAGCGAATGTAGGGCCGTAGGACCGACGGAAGTCGGGACACGTTTTCCACCATCTACAAAAGCTGCTCATCACGTAACCACCACGCATCCCAAAACGCATACAACCCAACTTCGGCAACCAATCCCGCCCGTATCGGGTTCGCAATAATGTATTCGGCCACTGATCGAATATCTTCTTCAGATCTCAACCCACGATCAAAAAAACACTTTTGCCAAACCGGATCGGCACCTCTTCGAATGATATTAATATTCTTGGCTGAAACAGCCTTAACCCGTTGCATCAATTTGGATAGCGATTCCTCATCGGCCAACTGAATAAGCCCATGCCAGTGGTCTGGCATCAATACCCAACATAGCAATTTGGAATTTCGCCACAAACGAGTTTCAGTCAGGATATTTGCCGCAGCTAAAGCGCATTCCCAGTCTGCAAATACCCGTTTCCTGTCGTGGCAAACGATTGTGATGAAATAGATATGATCAGCAATGGAAGCTTTGCCTTTTCGCAGCGATTTTTGACCAGGTCGGAGGTAGATATTCATCGAACATATTTTCGGATTTCAGGTTTTTTGCGATATCAGGGAAATTCTCTATTGCATGTAGGAGTTGTCCTCGGGTCATTGGGAGGACTGTCCCGACTTCCGTCGGTCCTGCGCGGCCCAACGTGGGCCGGGTAGGACCGACGGAAGTCGGGATACGGCCCCACACCGCAGCGAATGTCGGCACCTTGCGGTAAACTTGCCAGCTAAACACTCTGAAGATGGCCGAGGGCAGGGAATGAATTGGTTAAGTGATTTGCTGGAAAACGACCGCGATCCGAACGAAACCCGCGAATGGATGGAATCGCTGAAGGCGGTTCTTGATCACGATGGTCCGGAACGCGCGCACGAATTGCTCGAACGCATGGTCGAATTGACCCGCCGCACCGGCGTGCAATTGCCATTCCATCCGACCACCGAATACATCAACACGATTCCCGCGCATCTTGAACCGGCGATGGAAGGCGACCCGGCCATGGAATGGCGCATCCGTTCGATCATTCGCTGGAACGCGATGGCGATGGTGGTGCGTGCAAACCGCAAGCCGGGTGAACTCGGTGGCCATATCGCGAGCTTCGCATCATCGGCTACTTTGTACGATGTTGGCTTCAATCATTTCTGGCGTGCGCCGACTACCGAACATCCCGGCGATCTGCTGTATATCCAGGGCCATAGTTCGCCCGGCATTTACGCCCGCGCATTTCTCGAAGGCCGCTTGAACGAAGGTCAACTCGATAACTTCCGCATGGAAGTTGATGGTCAAGGTATTTCATCCTATCCGCATCCATGGTTGATGCCAGACTTCTGGCAAACCCCGACCGTGTCGATGGGCCTCGGCCCGATCAGCGCGATTTATCAGGCGCGTTTCTGGAAATATCTGGAAGGCCGCGGCCTGATGCCGAAAACCGATCGCAAGATCTGGTGCTTCCTGGGCGACGGTGAAACCGACGAACCCGAATCCCTCGGCGCAATCGCGTTGGCCGGTCGCGAAGGTCTCGACAATCTTTGCTTCGTGGTCAACTGCAATCTGCAGCGTCTCGATGGGCCTGTGCGCGGTAACGGAAAAATTATCCAGGAGCTGGAAGGTTCTTTCCGTGGTGCCGGCTGGAATGTATTGAAAGTGATCTGGGGCAGCTACTGGGATCCGCTTTTGCAGCGTGACAACCAGGGTCTGCTGAAAAAATTGATGATGGAAACCGTCGACGGCGAATACCAGAATTGCAAGGCTTTTGGTGGCGCCTACACGCGCGAAAATTTCTTCGGGAAATATCCGGAAACAAAAGCGATGGTCGCCAATCTTTCCGACGACGATATCCGCCGCCTGAATCGCGGTGGTCACGATCCGCATAAAGTCCATGCCGCTTACGCTGCAGCCGTTGCGCATAAAGGTCAGCCGACCGTTATTCTCGCGAAAACCGTCAAGGGTTACGGCATGGGAGCGGCGGGAGAAGCGCTGAACCCGACACACAACACCAAGAAGCTTGACACCGAAGCGGTGAAAACTTTCCGCGACCGTTTCCAGATTCCGGTCAGCGACAAGGACATCGAAAATCTTTCTTTCTACCATCCGGGCGAAAATTCGCCGGAAGTGAAATACCTGAAAGAACGTCGCGCCGCGAAAGGCGGTTACCTGCCGCAGCGCCGCAGCAAATCGACCGTCAGTTTCGAAGCACCGAAGCTCGAAGCCTTCGAGCGCCTGCTGAAATCTTCAGGTGATCGTGAAATCAGTACCACGATGAGTTTCGTGCAAGTGCTGAATATTATTTTGCGTGATAAAGATATTGGGCCACGCGTCGTTCCGATTGTTGCTGACGAAGCGCGCACGTTCGGCATGGAAGGTCTGTTCCGCCAGATCGGCATCTATGCACCGTTTGGCCAGAAATACAAACCGGTCGATGCCGACCAATTGATGTATTACCGCGAAGACACCGCCGGACAAGTGTTGGAAGAAGGCATCACCGAAGCCGGCGCGTTCTCGTCCTGGCTCGCGGCCGCGACCAGTTATTCGACCAATGACCAGCCGATGCTGCCGTTCTATATTTTCTATTCGATGTTCGGCTTCCAGCGCATCGGCGATTCCGCCTGGCAGGCTGCCGATATGCGTGCGCGCGGCTTTTTGCTCGGTGCAACCGCAGGTCGCACTACATTGAACGGCGAAGGCCTGCAACACGAAGACGGCCATTCGCATCTGCTCGCTGGCGCGATTCCGAACTGCAAATCCTACGACCCGACCTTCGGTTACGAAGTCGCCGTCATCGTGCAGGAAGGCATGAAGCGCATGATGGAAGAACAGCGCGACGAGTATTACTACCTCACGCTGATGAACGAAAACTACACGCATCCGGAAATGCCGGCCGGTGCCGAGCAGGGCATCCTGAAAGGCATGTACCTGTTACAGGACGGCGGCAAGCCGAAGAAAGGCGCGCCGCATGTGCAACTACTCGGTAGCGGAACGATCCTGCGTGAGGTGATTGCAGCGGCGGAATTGCTGGATAAAGATTTCGGCGTCGGCAGCGACATCTGGTCCTGCCCGAGCTTCAACGAACTGCGCCGCGACGGTTTTGACGCCGAACGCTGGACCCGTCTGCATCCGGAAGCCGAAGCCCGCAAAGCCTACGTCACCGAATGCCTAGAAGGCCGCCAGGGTCCAGCCATTGCCGCGACCGATTACGTGCGTGCATTCGCCGACCAGATCCGCGCCTTCGTACCGATGAAATATACGGTACTCGGCACCGACGGTTTTGGCCGCTCGGATACCCGCGCCAATCTTCGCCGTTTCTTCGAAGTTGATCGTTACTACATCGCCCATGCCGCCATCGCCGCTTTGGCAAGCGAAGGCAAGATGAATGCGAAAGACGTGGCCCGCGCGATCAAGCAGTACAAGATTGATCCGGAGAAAGCGAATCCGATTGGGGTTTGAAAACACCGAACTGCTGTACCGTGTCACTCTTTACCTGCATGCCATGAATTACACTGTGGCCGGGAATGATCGGACGCCAAATCATTTCAAAAAATCAATTTAACTTGACGAATATTTCAACAGGGGATACAGAGTGATCAATAAATATACGGGTGCACTGCTGGCAGTGCTGTTCTCCTTGTCTGGAAATGCCCAGGCTGCTTATGCGCTGCAAACTTATCAGACGATTCCAACGGTTCCCGCTGTATATGATGCCTACACCCAGGTCGGAGATTTCACCGGGGATGCCAAGAATGACATCCTGACCCTTGGAATCAATGAGAGATTTAGTCTTCTTGCCCGAAATGGCTCAGGGTTTACAGAGTCCACCATTTTTAATTGTGCGGCGAATGGAGTGTTTTGCCAGGGCCCCAGAGTTGCTGACTTCAATAATGACGGGATTATGGATATTGCGTACGACGAGTACGATGGCGTGCAGAAGATCGGCATCCTTATTGCAAGCGGCGGTGGCGGCTTTCAGCACAGTTCGATGCCCCAGTCTGATCATCTATGCCAGACAAGCAATACGGGTGATATCAATACAGATGGCAACGTCGACTTGATTCTTCTTTGCGGCACCGCTGTCGGATTCGAATACAGATTGCTCGTAGGTGACGGATCGGGTCACTTTGCCCCAGGTCCGGTACTCGTCAACTACTATGGACAACTGAAGATCGCCGACTGGAATGGTGACGGCGCAGTGGATTTAATTTTGCTGGTTGCTACTAATAATGGTGGTACAGGCGCTGAAGCAAGAATTCTTGTAAATGACGGGCTAGGTACCTTTACATTATCCAGGACTCAGGTCTTTGCCGTTGGTGCCGATTATCAAAATCTCGCGGTAGCTGATTTTAACGGGGACGGCATGCTTGATTTGGCCGTTGCAGCCGAAATTTTTTACCCTGAGACCAAAAACGAAATCCAGATTTACACAAGAAATGCAGACGGAAGTTTTAATTCTTTGCAGCCGCTTGCCACCCAGCAGTCACCTACCGGACTGACGTCGAAAGATTTGAACAATGATGGCTTCAACGATTTGATCGTCGGGCATCGTAATGGTTCGAAAATTGGTTACTATCTGAACAATGCCGGTAACTTCGAGGCCGAAGTAACAAACGCAGTCGGGTTTAATGCCGCGAATGCATTTAACGAACGTTCAATCGGGGATTTGAACAGTGATGGATGCCGCGACATTGCCTTGTATGAAAATACAGTCGGTGTAAATCTGCTTTATGGTTCATGCAGCGCTCCATCAAATCAGTCAACAAGCGTAAGATTGAATGTCAAGCCGGTTCAAGTCGGACTTTTCCTGAGCCTGAGGAACCTGGACAGGCGCGGCCTTGAATTTACCGGCATCGTCCGGCTTAAACTTACGATTGCTGATCCAAGAGTTGTTCCTTCAAACATTCCGACCGGCTGCGCCCAATCAGGCTTTGTTGCCGGGACTTGGAAATATGATTGCCTGGCTACCTCTGTTGCCGCCTTGAGCAACCAGTATTATGGATTCGGTTTTTCCAGCACCGGTGCCGTAAGAGCTACCTATATCAAGGTTGATGCTACGGTAGAAGCTTCTGGCGTAGTACTCGATTCAATCACAGGCAGGAGAACTCTTGTTGCCTTGAATGCTTATTGATCGGATGCTCAAATTATTTTACGACATTTTAGCCCGGGCTATGGCCCGGGCTTTTTCTTGCGGTAAATTCAACGATACATACGCCATGTAAGAAAATCTGGTCGGGCTCATTGATCAGTAAATTGCATCTTGCTCGATCAGCAGCTCTGTAGCGCGGGTCTCGCTCCACCTACCCGGGTAAATCTGCGGAGTAGTCAAACTTAGTTCGTTTTATCTAGGAGCGACGGAAGTTGCGACGGGTTGTGCGATAGCGTTTCAAAACGTCGTAATCGTGCGCATTGCAGTTAGATATCTATATATCCCCGGTCGCGACTTCCGTCGCTCCTACATCGCAAAATCAAACTTGTACGCCGTCGCCATGGCTGAGCTGCGTGCTGCAAAACGTTTCGCGAAGGCACGTAGTTCCGGGTAGGCATCGAGTGCCAGCACCTCGCGAAATTCAAGGTGTTCGAGCAGGCAGAACAGCGATACTTCGAGGAAGCTGAGGTCGCGTTCCGATGCCAGTGTGGCGATGGCGCGGCCGGCGTTAAGCTCCAGCCATTCCATAGCGCCGAGCAGGCTTGCGCGCATTTTGGTCTGATGGCTGTTGTCGGCTGGCACGCCGGAGGCTTTGCCCATGAGCAGGCCAACTTCGGTGGACATTGTCGTCAGTACCAGTTCCTGTGCGTTGGCCGCGACCGGACGATCCAGGTCTTCGGGCCAGACGACATGCAAGCCCGATTCGGAGCAAGCCACGAGTTCGCGAGAAATCGGCAGCGAACCGAACCAGATGCCGGCTTCGGTTTGCAGGGTCGGCATCTTCATCGCCGGATGGCCGCCGTAATCGTCCGGGTTCTCGGACATCAGGTCACGGATGAGGATGAATTCAATGGCGACCTCCGCCTCCGCAGCGAAGATGCGCGCGATGCGCGTGAAGTGCGAACTGGAACGGCCGTAGAGCTGCATATGTCAGGCACCAGCAAACCAGAGATCGGAATATGTTATCAACATTGGAGCGGCCATGATCAGGCCTGCATGCTAATTACACCTCGCCCCATACGCCGGTCGATTCCCGCCATTTTCCGCATCAGTTTCCGACATAAATCTACCCGATTTTGTCGTTCCATAATATTGACTGCCGGGGCAGTGATAAACGCCGGATTTCGTGTTGACCCACACTTGTGTACCCGAAGTATTTAATGACGATTTTCTTGTACTGCTCGACGGTGCGCTCGACACAAGATTCGATGCCGTTTCATTCGGCGAACCGGAATTATCCGAACTGTTGAAACACTTTGAGCCATAAGCCGGTCGATAACCGCGTCGTTCCGCTTCCGATTGTTTCTGGAAGACGCCGTTCTTCGTGTTGCCGTAATACCGCGTACCGGGGCAATGGTAAACGCCGGATTTGGTGTTGATCCAAACTTTGCCGTCGGCGGCATAGGTATCATGAATGCCGGTAAGCAGGCCGCACAGCAGCAACATGCCGAGTAGCATATTGCGGAATGTGGAAACGGATATGGCCATCGCCCTGTAACCCCCTGTGTCACGTGTCGATAATCAAGACGAACGCAATGCGGGGTAATAAGCGGGCAGTATCGTAGCCCGGGTCATGGCTCTGTCTGACCCGGGCTGCAGATTTCTTACAGATTCAAATTGCCGCCGACCAAACCCAGGATGCCGATGATGATCAGGTAAATCGCGACGATGAAGTTCAGCAGTTTTGGCTGGACCAAAATCAGGATGCCGGCAAGTAACGCGAGGATGGGTGCGAGAGTGATATGCATTTTAGTATTCCTTGGATGTTTGACGGGATGGACCGGGCCCACTATGTCGCATGTGTGCGCCTTCGTCCATTGATAGTCCAACGCCAAACTCTGGTCTGTACGCTATCGAACAAAATGGTCGGCAACAAATGCCGGGATCGTATTATCAGGCACGATCCACCCGGCACTGGAAGCAATTGAATTTCGAACGGATATGCACGTAGGCGACCGATTCGTCTTGCAGAATGCTTTGGCTTGCAGTTGTCAGGTCTTTCCCCCGAACCGCATTGCCGGTGTCGTAACGAATGAAATGGTTTTCGCCATAACCCCGGATGATGGCGGGGTCGAAATAATCGAACCAGGCCGGCATCGTGTTGCTGTCGTAATGCGTGCATACGTCCCTGTGCAGAAAGATGGGGCCGGTTTCCGCATAGGGCTGCAGTGCGTCGAATGGTCGATATGCCAGCAGCAACATCGCATCGTCTTTCGCAATCAGGCCAAGACAATGCCGGCAGGGATTCGACTTGCCGTCTGAAATCATTTCAACAGGTGTTTGGCCATTTGCGTCAGGCTCCAGCTTTCTGAGGCTGACGGCTTGTTCGGTTGCAATTCCACGCACGCGCAGTCTATTAATTATATTTTCGGTCATCTTCAACTCCTGTTTTCAGTGTGCTGAAGAATTTAACAGTGCATCCTGTTATGGAATATCCGAATCCTGCTATTCAAGCAACCTGTAGCAAACGCAGTGCCAACCCGGGCGGCCTGGCAATGACGGCTTTGCCGTTGATGACGACAATCGGTCGTTCGATCAGTATCGGGTATTCGGCAAGGAGACGTAGCCATTCGTTTTCATCGCGAATGTCGGTGATTGACAGTCCTAACTGCTGTGCAAGTGGTTCGCTAAAACGAATCAGTGACTTTGCCTCGATGTCTAGTTGGCTTAGCAATATTTCCAGTTGCGTTGGTGATAACGGTGTTTCCAGATAATTCACTGTGCTGACCTGAACGCCGTGTTCGAGCAACAGGTTCAATGCAGCATTGGATTTGCTGCATTTCGAGTTGTGATAAATAAGGGCTTTCAAAACCGGCCTATTTCTTTTCATCGGGGGTTTTGACGAACCGGTACTCATCGGTGTCATCAAAGCCCAGGCTCGCGACTTTTCCGTTCGGTGACAGCGAGAATTGCAACATCATCCAGCCGTAGCGGCCATCACCAAAACGTGCGCGGAAGCTGTCGTAATTCCAGTGCTGGAGAATGCCTTCGTTTTCATCGCCGATACCGAATCGGATTTTCAGTTTGCCGCTCTGTTCTGTAATCACTATGTCACCCCAGGCAGGATGCAGGTAACGGCCGGTATATTCATTCAATGCCAGGCTTGGGCGAGTCCCCTTCACGCGCTGCTTTTCCTGATCGGCAACAGCCTTGTCCTGTTCGGTTTTTGCGTCGGTGTAGAGTTTAAGTAAATCACCGCTCCAGTCGCGGGCAGGTGCGTCGGTGTACAGATCGAAAACTTTCAGCATGATCGCATGCCGTATTTCGACATGATCGGCATTGCCGAAAACATAAACGCCGATGTGCTCGTCGGGCAGCAAACCGACAAGTGCGGTGCGACCATCCATGCTGCCGGTGTGCATGGCAACAAATTTGCCGCGATAGTCCTGCAGGAACCAGCCCAGGCCGTAGGCAGTCCAGTGCGGTTTCGTCAATGCGGTGCTTGGATAAAAATCGTTTGCCGGCACGAGTGCCTGTGGCGAAAACAGCTGATGAAAATTTTCTTCACTGACGAGACGTTTGCCATTGTATTGGCCGCCTGCGAGTAAAAAGCTCAGCCAATGTCCCATGTCGCTTGCCGTAGACCAGGTGGCGCCGGCGGCTGGGACCGGATCAACCGGGACGTCCTTGATGACTCTCAACTGATTATCTATTTCGAAATGTGCCGAAGAACGATTGCCATCCTTCGATGCAAGCGACAATGCCAAGGTGGCATAAGAGTTGTTCATCTCCAGCGGTTTTAAAATGCGCGTCGTGACGAACTGTTCCCAGCTCATGCCGGAAGCGGCGGCGATGACTTCACCGGCGGCACCATACATCACGTTTTGGTAGATGAAATTGCTGCGCAGTGAATAGGCGGGTTTCAGGTAATGCACGCGCGTCAGGATTTCATGCGTATTGAAGTCGCCGCGGCTCCAGAGGATGTCGGCGTTGCCGAGGCCTGCGTTATGCCGCAATAAATCGCGAACGGTAACTTGCTCGGTCAGGTAAGGCGTCGGCATCTGAAACCAGGGCAGATACTTTGTGACGGGATCGTCCCACTGGATTTTGCCTTCATCGACCAGCATGGCGATCGAAAGAGCAGTCATCGCCTTGGTCGTCGACATGATGCCGAATTGCGTGTCGGCATCGACCGGTGCGGCATCGCCCAGCGTCCTGATGCCGAATCCCTTTAGATAGACGACCTTGTCGTCCTTGACGACGACGATCGAAAGGCCGGGCAGCTTCCAGTCCTTCATGCCTTTTTCTATGAAAGTATCGAGCTCTCGTTCGTGCGTTGCCGTATCGGTTTGTGCATGCAGCCTAGTCGCGGGTAATGACAGCAAGCACAACAATGCAACGGCAGGAAAAAGACGCATGGCAGAACCTCTGGCGTTAGAGCGATAGGCGATATTACCGCAAGCGACGGGCAGGATAGTCATGCATTGGGCATAAAAAAGCCCCTTATCCGGAGATAAGGGGCCATGTTTCGAAGCAGTGGACTAATGGTGCCAGTTGCTCAAGTTCAGAATCAGTCTGAAGACGGAATCGTTCAATGAATAACCATTGTTGTATTGGCGACCATAGCGGTAGCGACCGTAGTAACCATCTTCGTAGCCACGGCTGAAGCCCTGACGGAAATAATAGTTGTAGGTGCCGCGATCCACGTAATAACCGTAATAGCCGTAGTTTGCATCCTGATAGGCATAGGCATCACGGTAGTTGTAGCCCCAGCGGTCCATGCGGTCGGCGCGACCGGCATAGAAGCCTTCTTCATAGCCGTAGTTGATCGCCTGCCGCATCAGGTCAGCCTGATAGCGGTTTGCATAGTAGTAACTGCCGCCGCGACTGTAACGATAGATGATCGGCGAGTAGTAATACGAGCCACGGTAATAATCGTTTCTGTGATCATCGAAATGGCGACGTTGCTGATTCATGCGTTCGTAGTAACGTTGTTGTGAACGATATTGCTCGTTACGGTTTTGGCGACGAAGGTTTTGCGAGAATCGCTGCGCAATAGATTGCTGATTATCGAGGTGACGGCGGAAGTCGTTGGACTGGCGTTGCTGCTGGTCCTGCCATTGACGTTGCTGGCGTTCCTGGTCGGGGCGCAAGCGGCCGTTGTCACCGCGGTTGCCACGCTCACCGTTATTGTCGCGATCGTTGCGGCCATCGCGGTCGTTGTTGTTGTCCCTGTCGCCACGGTTATCGCGGCCGTTACGATCGTTGACGTTGTCGTCATTGCGATCATTGCGGTTGTTGCGATCATCCGGACGATTGTTGTCGCGGAAATTCTGGCCGCGCTGATCAGGGCGCTCGTTTTGATTTTCACGATCAATGCGGGCGCGGTCGGCGTTGCCGCGTTGCATGGCCAAGCGTTGGGCCGCAGCATCGCGTTCGGCTGCTTCGCGGCTTTGCCGGTTCTGCTGTTCATCCAGCTGGCGTTGACGCAAGCCTTCGCGTTCACGCTCGTTTTGCTGGCGGGCGATTTCTACCCGCGGATTGTTGCCGCGATCGGCGCGTTGGTTGTTGTTATCTTGTGCTTCCTGAATACGCTCACGGTTTTGCTGTTCGCGCGATTCGCGCACGGCTTGCGTTGCCTGTTCCTGTTCCGTACGGGCCTGCTCGCCGCGGCGTGGTTTCTTTTCACGGGAATCATCTTCTGCCGCGACAGGTTTGTTGTCCTGTTCGGCAGCATCACGATGTCCACCTCGTTGTGCCATTACCGAAGTAGTGGCGGCCAGCGACAGCATGCCGGCGATGGTGGTGACTAACAGTGTTGCTGATTTGGTGTTGCGGTTCATGGCAAGCCTCGTTATGACGGATTTCACGATGCCTATGAGGCCCGAATTCTGCTGAACGAAGTCTGAGGCCATCGGGGTTTCGACAGCCTGTGTTTTTTGTATTTAGCGAGCGTTTACTTGCTGAATATGCATTAAGGAAGCTTGTAAATTTTTGTCAACGAGATTGCTTTTTGATCATTGCTCAAGGCTTCTTGTACACGTGCACGAAGCGGTCGGTCTTCCCTTTGATGGCGGCATTGAAAACATTCAGGCTGCGATCGTCGCCGCTGTTTCGCAAATCCGTTATGGAGCCGACGTATTCCAGGCCATGCGCCTTGAAATCGGCAATGGCAAATTTTTCATCGATGCGATGCAATGCCTTCGAATCCGCAATGCCGGAGCCATCACGTGCAGCATGGTCCACGATCAACAGTTTCGCGCCCGGTTTGAGCGCAGTGACGATTTGATCGATGAATTGCGATGCATCGATGGCAGGCCAGCCATCATCCGGATCCACGACATACAGATCGTGGTAGGACATCACGATCAGGGCGCCATCCAGTGTTTTATTGCCGAGCTTCATATCGCTTGGCGATGAAACTTCATAACGCACATTCGGCAAACGATTATCGGCCAGACGTTTTTCCAGACCTTTCTTCGCGTAGCCGTCATATGGCGGGTTGTTGATAAGACGTATTTGACCTTTGGGGCCAACAACATCCGACAAGATTTCACTGTAGTAGCCGCCGCCGCCAAAAATGTCGGCAATTACCGCGCCGCGTTTGAAGCCGGCCAGTGTCAGTACTTCCTGCGGCTTGTCGCGATTATCGCGTTCGCGGTCGGCTTCCGATCGCGCCGGATTGGCAAGCGCGGCGGCAACTAAATTACTTGATGAAGTTCCCGAGCTGGCGCAACCGGCAAGCGTAATCAGGAAGCCTGAAAGTAAAAGTGTGAGTGAGCGCATTTTTCTATTCCTTGAAATTCTGCACTGGGCCGCAAGATCATGCGGCCCAGCCAGGTTTATCGTGATTATTCCTGTTACCAAACCTTGACGCGTTTGTCGGGCGGCAAATAGCGTTGATGTCCGTCTTTGACATCGAATGCGGTGTACCAGGCATCCTGGTTGCGAACGGTTTCGGCGCGGTATTGGCCGGGCGCGTGCACGTCGGTGAGAACTGCATTTCGTGCCGCAGGTTCACGCGCTTTCGAGCGCCAGGCCTGTGCCCAGCCCAGGAAGAAACGTTGTTCCGGCGTAAACCCTTCGAGGGTTACTGAAGGTTTGCCTTGCTGCGACAGCACGTAGGCATCGTGTGCAGTGGCGAGGCCGGCGACGTCGGCAATATTTTCTCCCAACGTCAGCTTGCCGTTGACGGCAAGATCCGGGAAGGGTTTATAGCTGTCGTACTGCGCAGCCAACGCGGCACCGGCGGCATCGAATTTGGCCAGATCTTCCGGCGTCCACCAATTCACCATGCGTCCCTGTTCGTCAAACAGCGCGCCACTGGAATCGAAACTGTGCGTGATTTCATGGCCGATCACGGCACCGATCGCGCCGTAATTCACGGCATCGTCTGCCGCGCCATCGAAGAAGGGCGCTTCAAGAATCGCGGCCGGAAACAGAAGCCGGTTTTCCAATGGAACATTCAGTGCATTTACCGTTTGCGGCAGCAAATACCATTCATTGCGATCCATCGGCGTACCAAGTTTTGCAATATTGCGTTGATATTCGAACAAGCTGGCACGTGCGGCATTGCCCAATGCATCATCGGCATTGATTTGCAGTGCGGAATAGTCGCGCCAGTTTTCCGGATAGCCCATGCCGACTTTCAGCGTGGCAAGTTTGGCCTTCGCATGCGACTTGGTTGCCGGTGTCATCCAATCGATCGCGTCGATTCTTTTGCCGAATGCCACCAGCAGGTTTTGCACCATTTCGTCTGCGCGTTTTTTTGTTTCCGGACTGAAATGGCGTTCGACATAAATTTTGCCGACGGCTTCACCCAGTGCTTCGTTGAGCTCGTTGATGCCGCGTTTCCAGCGGTCCTGCTGTTTTGGCGTGCCATTGAGTTTTGCTTCGTAGAAATCAAAACGTTCGTCGGCGAATGCCTTGGCCAAATTGGGTGATGCACGATCGATGGCATGGAAAGCCAGATAGTCTTTCCAGGTTTCAAGCGACTGCGTATTGACCAGGCTGGAAATGCCGATAGCCGCACTTGGCTGCCAAACGATAAAGTTTGCCTGGTCTTTCAGGCTCGCACCTTCAAAGTAGGCGTCCCAATTCAGTCCGGGAGCCTTTGCCATGAAGTCGGCGCGGGTCCAGAAGTTGGCGCCCTTTTTCACGTCATTGCTGTCTTCCTGCGTGGCATGTGTGCGTGCTATCGCCACTTCCAGGGCCAGAATTTGTTTTGCTTTTGCATCGGCGCCCTTGATGCCGGCAAGCGTCAGGATTTTGGCAATATGGTCCTGATAATTCTTGCGCATTTCGATCATGCGGCCGCCTTCGAGATAAAAATCGCGATCGGGCATGCCAAGACCGCCTTGCAGCAAATAAGCGGCGTATTCATTCGGCTTGTCGAGGTTTTGCGAAACCCATAAACCGAATAAGCGATCGGTGTAGTAATCGGTGGAATTCAGCACATCGACATCGGCCCGCAAGGTTTGGCCAAGTGCATGCGCGAGTTCGGTTTTGTCTTTCAGTGCGGAGATCGCATCAAGTTCCGGTTGGACGGGCGCAATGCCTTTGGTTTCGATGCCGGCTTCATCCATGAATGCCGTGTAGAAGTCGCCGATTTTTTTGCTGTCGCTACTCGTGTTTTTGTTCGCGGCAGCTTCTTCCGCAATGGTGCGCGTGCGCGAAAGGGCTTTTTCAGCCAACACGCTGAAGCTGTTGTAACGTGAACGGTCGGCAGGAATCTCGGTGTTTTTTACCCAGTTGCCGTTAACGAAGTCGAAAAAATTATCGCCGGGTGTTTTCGTGCGGTCCATGCCGTTCAGGTCAACCCCGAAACTTCCGAGCGCCGGTTTTGAAGGCGTGCTGTTGACGACAGCACTGGACGCCGACGTCTCCGGCGGTGACTCGGATTTTTTACAGGCAGTAAGGGCTGTGCCGAATAAAAGGGTACTGGTCAAAAGCAGCAAGGAGCTGCGAACAAGCATGGCCATGGAGCACTCCGGAAGCGGTAAACGGTGGGTCGAGCATAAGCCTTGGCCTGCGATTTCGCAAAGCTCGGAAGTCATGGCCCAGACTGGATTGGGCCAAGATTATTGCGCTGGAAAATGGCGCGTATCGGCATTTGAAAACGCTGAAGTCCGTCGCTTTGTGATGAAAGGCGGCGAGCCTGGAAAAACACCAGAAGCGTAGCCCGGGTGATGGCCTCATCTCACCCGGGATGTCATTTGGTGTTTACGTGCTCAGTTTATTTCCAATTCGCCAATTCGCTCGCCGTGATATAACCATCATGATTGCGGTCAACCAGACGGAATTCGAAAGTCAGCGCATGTGAAGCCGGAATTTCACGACGTGACAAACGGCCATCGCCGTTTTTATCCAGATCCGAAATTTGTACGGCATAGTCGTTTGCATTCGGCAATGTCGCAGACTGGCTGGAGGTGACCGTAACCGGGCCCGTACTTGCCTGGATTTGCGTGCTTTCGGAAGTATTTGCGGTCTGTGCAAAAACCGCAGGCGACAATGCAATCAGGGCGAAACTCAGCAGGTGGAATTTATTCATGGCTATGCGCTCCAACGTGTTCGGGAGCTCAAGCTAACACCGGATTTGGCAACCTGTGATGAACAAAAATATTATTCGTTTTGTGTGCGTTGACGTACGGAAAAATGCAATTGCGGCGAATATATTGGTCGTTTTTATTCGCACCGAAGCCTATTGCCCTACCACTGTTTGATAGGTCGCACGGCCGGCCGCCTTCGCTGCATACAATGCATTGTCGGCAAGGCTCATTAATTCTTTCGCCGATGGCTTCTGCGCGCAGTAGGCTACGCCGATGCTGGCCGTTACAAACAGTTTTACATCATCAACGATGATCGGTTTTTCCATGATCGCCCTGAATTTCTTGGCGATATTCTCGCCGGTTTCCGGGCTCGGGTTTTCAATGAGTACGGCAAACTCGTCACCGCCAAGACGCGCCACGAGATCTTCCGGCTGAACCGATCGCTGCAAGCGTTCGGCAAATGTCGTGATCACCGCATCGCCGACGGCGTGGCCGTTTTCGTCATTGATTGTCTTCAGGTGGTCGATATCGAGATAGAGCAGCGTGATGGATTCGTTTCCGGAATGCCCCTGCATCAGCGCGGTCGACAAACGTTCTTCGAAATGGCGCCGGTTGGCCAGATTGGTCATGCTGTCGATGCGCGACAGACGTTCCAGCTCCGCTTCAGCCAGTTTCAGATCGGTGATGTCGAAAGTCAGCGCAAAGAAACCCTGCACATCATTATCGTCATTGCGATCGGGCACGTAGCTGGTCTGATAAAAGTACAGCCTTCCATTGACATCGCTTTTGCCTTCAAAACTTACCGACTCGCCGTTCAATGCGGCTTCAATGTATGGCTTGAGATCGTTGTATAGAAGCTCTCCGCGAACTTCGCGAACTGACTTGCCGATCATTGTTTGAGTATCCATGCCGAACACATGGCCGGAGAAGGAGTTCGAGAACAGATAGCGTTGTTCTTTATCAAGATGCGATATCAATGCCGGAATATTATTCGCGATGGCGCGCATCCGGGTTTCGCTGAGGCTTAGCCGGGTGTTCGCGATTTGCAATTGTTTGTTGAAGCGGCGTTGATAGAGATAAAAGCCGGTAGATACCAGTACCAGCAAAATGCTGAGTGCGGTGACCGTCAAATAAAAACGTTGCTGGATTTCAAGATTTTTTTCCCGTTGCGTTGCGAGCGCCGCGGAAGTTCTCAGTTTTTCCACCTCGAACTCCTGCTGCACGTATTTCAAGCGTGCATTGAAGTCGTCGTTTGCCTGTGTACGGTCGTAGGCGTCTAGCGAAGTTTCCAGTTCGATCAAACGAGCCATCAGGGGTTCGGTCAAGGCTCTTGGACGTTCGTGCCCCAGCATGTTTTGAACCAGCGCGCGCAATGCCTGGCGTTCATCCCTGTCGAGCTTCAGCTTATGGTAGGTTTCCTGCGCCAGCAGCAGCTCGCGTTCTGCCAGTGCACTGTCGCCCTTGTTGATGGCGGCCAGCCCGAGTACTTCGTGTCCCAGGCCGTAGAGTTGCGCATTCTTCAATTGCGCCGCCAATGCCAGTATTTTTTGACCGTTCGCAACCTGCGTCTGAACGTCATTCTTCATGCGAGCAATGCGGGCATCTTCAAGGAACAGCTCGGCGCTTAATTTCGGATCCTGGATTTTCTCGGTCAGGCCAAGCGCTATCCTCAATACGTTTTGCGCTTCGGTAATATTCCCGAGCTGCGCCATCGCACGCGATTGATTCCTGAGCAAGCGGGTTCTTACCAATAAGGCGGGATTGTCGCCCAGGGCTACCAGGCCGCGCGCGGCGTAATCCTCGGCAAGCGCATGTTTTCCGAGCGTGTAGCTCATCGAGGAATAGGCAAGATAGACATCTGCGGACAGCTCGGGATTGGGGTGCGACTTAAGCAGACTTACTGCTTCTCCGAGCATGCGTTCACTGCGGTTGAATTCCTGCAAGGGCATTAGCCCGCGACTTTCGGCGATCAGGGCGCGTACCTGAAGCTCCGGCAAATTTGCAGCTTCGGCCGCGACGCGGGCGTTTTGCGCGGCAAGTGTCTGGCAGGCCCAATCGGCAATCACGCGACAGGCATTCGACTGAGCCAGATAAAGCAGCGCCAGTTCCTTATTGTCATTCGAGGCTTTGGCAATTTCCAGAACACCGGGTAATTCTTCAAGTACGGCTTTTGGGTCTACCAGCGCACGGGTTTCCAGAGGGTGTCTTGATAATGTCGTGGCAACGGCTGCGGCATGGCCGCTGATGATGCAAAGCAGGCCAAGTGAGAGTAGTAAGCAGGCAGCCTTGTTTTTCAGTGGCACAAAGAATGATTGCCTATTCATGCTGACCACCTGCCCCCTATCAAACCCCGGCAAAGTATAGCGCGGAACCGCGTCACAGCCGCAACGAAGCGGCGTTTGCCGTATGGGCTGAATGGGCCGGGTATGCCGGTCTGAAAGGAATGGCTTCAAGCCACTTGCCGGTCATATTGGGCGCAGGGCCAAAGTCATTGCCCAAGCTCCTGCTTTGGATCAGGCGTGATTGTCAGGCTCGAAGAACAACCATTTAATTTCCGGGAATTTCTGCCGCATATCGACTTCGATTTTATTGATTTGTTCAATTAAATCGCCAGTACGAAGTTCCGGATCCATGCCGACTTTTACCGACACCATGATTTCCGGGCCCAGTTGCAGGGTAATCACCTTGTGGATTTCCATCGTGTCCGGATGGGAATGCAGGTAATCCTCGATTTCCTTGCGTCTTGCCGGTGCTGCGCTTTGGCCAATCAAAAGGGCCTTGATTTCAACCGCAACGAACACGGCAATCACGATCAGCAACACGCCAATGCCTATGGTGCCGATGGCGTCATAGATCGGGTTGCCGGTGACCATGCTGATGCCAATCGCAGCGAGAGCGAAGGCCAGGCCCAGCAATGCCGCCAGTTGCTCGCCAAACAGGACGATCATTTCGCTATTACGGCTTTCCCTGAACCAGTGCCACAGGGAATTCTTTTCGCGAACCTGGTTGATTTCCTGCAGGCAGGCGCGCAGTGACAACCATTCGAGCACGATGCTGAAAACCAGTACGCCGATGGCCAGCCAAGGTTTTTCCAGAGGTTCCGGCTGGGAAAGTTTGTGTATGCCTTCATAGACGGAAAACGCGCCGCCGACCGAGAACAACATCAACGCGACCAGGAATGACCAGAAATAGGTTTCCTTGCCGTAGCCCAGTGGAAAGTCCGGCGTGGCAGGCAGTTTTGCCCGTTTCATGCCCAGCAACAACAAGCCCTGATTACCGCAGTCGGCCAATGAGTGCACGGCTTCGGCCAGCATCGCGCCAGAACCGGTGAACATTGCGGCGCCCAATTTGGCGGCGAAAATACCGAGATTCGCACCAAGGGCGTAAAAAATGGCGCGGGTGGAATTGCCGGGATTGGACACGGTTATTTCTTTTCGGCGGTATCTAGAAAGTAGGCTATGACTTCGCCGCTTACTTTCATGGTGATTGCATTGCCGCGGCGATCGAGTGTTTTGCCGAATGGCAAACGGACCCAGCCTTCACTGATGCAATATTCTTCAACGTTATGTCTTTCTTCGCCCTTGAAACGAATGCCGACGCCGCGCTCAAGAATGGCGGCATCATAAAAAGGACTCTTCGGATTGACCGCAAGGCGGTCGGGAGGGGTGTCGCTCATGGATGGGTCCTGGGTAGACGAAAATTATCAGGACCATTATAAAAGAAAAGTGACCGCCATCGATGCACGTTGGCGGCCACTTTCCAGTCTCAGTCAGCAGTGTTACTTGGTAGTTTTCATATTACGAGCCATTTTCTCGGCAGATTGCAGCACTTGTTTTGCTGCAATTTCCAAAACACCGGCACGCAACTCCCGATCGACCATTCGGGCGCTGTAAGCCAGATTCAGACCGGCCACCAGTTCACCGAACAGAGGATCCCAAGGTCCTACAGGGCCACCACCTGTCGGGCCGCCGCCATCTACCATCACGCCATGCGATACCCAGACACTTTCGCGATAACGGTCATGCGGTATCTTGATACCACCATGTGGTGGCTGTTTTTGATAGAAAGCAAAGGCGATGCCGCCGCTGTTTGCCGGGGCCGACAGATTGCGTGCGGATTTGCTCAATCCGCCCATGACGATATCCCAGACGATGAATGGACCGACGCTGATCGAAGCAAAAGCCTCTACTGTTTGCGCCGATGTCGTGGGTACGAAGCCATCCCAGTTTGCCGCCGTTGTCAGGCTTGGATCGCTGGTCACGTTGACGAAATCATCCAGCACGAATTCGCCGCTGTTGACGTCGAAAGCATCGATATCGATACCGGTTCCGGTTCCAGGTCCCGTACCAACAGGTATATACCAGGCGACTGCCGTCAAATTATCACCGGCAACATTGATCGATAATTGTGGATCGGTCGCCACGATTCCCTGGAGGCTCGCCGATGTTCCGGTCACCGACCAAAATGCAAAATTGGCTGATTGAATTTGTCCGTTTCCGTCGAACCAGGAAATGGTCGGGAATGCGACGGTTTGATAGATGCCAGGGTTGGTGACTGTCGTCGTGGTTGCCGGTGCGATTTCAAGCGCAGTTGCGCCGGCCCTACGGCGATGTCGCGTAGCCCAGGTTCGATAATGCGTTGTAACTAGACTCATGGGGTTTTCTCCGTTGATTGGTAATGAAAAAATAACGCTCATTACCCTTCGCCAACGCGCGCTGAAGGCTTGCGATCGTGTGATCGCGGTTCGAGTGATGTCGTCGGTATCAAACAACGCGGATAGATATTTTTTCAGGACAGAAAAGTAATCCGTAAGGTTTTCGGAAAGTATTTTTATCGAAAAAATAATTTTTAAATTTGTGGAGTATTTTTTTGACTGGCCGGATTTTTTTGCATAACGCGTTGAACCAGTTCAACGCCGCAAAAATAGAAAAAATTATTGATGAATGACGGCTAAGCAGTTTGTGAATAACGCGGCTTTCCGAACGTCGTAGTTCAATCAGACCAGCGCTTTTTTTTATTTTTCAAAAACGCTTACGCGATTACGGCCTTCGCGTTTCGATTGATACAGGGCCTGGTCGGCCTGGGACAACAGGGCGTCGAATATGTAGCCGGAGACCAGCGTAGTGGTTACGCCAAAGCTGGCGGTCGCCATAAATTTATTGCCGGTTTCGTCGGTATTGATCGCGGCAATATGTTCGCGAAAACGTTCGGCCATGACACGCGCGCTTTCCAGATCGCTGGCGCGTAACAGAATGGCGAATTCTTCCCCGCCGATCCGGCCAATGCAGTCCTGCTTGCGGCAAACAGGCTTGATCGCATCAATCACACGTCTCAGTACCCAGTCGCCGGTAGAGTGGCCGTATCTGTCGTTGATCGATTTGAAGTTGTCCAGGTCGAACATGATCAGGCCAAGTTGCTCGGATTTTTTTACGGCTTCCACCAAGGCTTGTTCGGCATTTTTGGTGAAATGGTCGCGGTTACTGATGCCGGTAAGAGTATCGGTCTCGGCCAGTTGCCGGAAAGCCATTTGCATGCGCTTCGTGCGGTACGCCCACAAAATGATTATCGCCAATAGCGCTGCAAGCAAAATTAGCAGCAGTGCACCGTAATGTGCTTTCTGCTTTGCCACCGTTTGTTCAAGTTGCAGCACCTGGTTTTTTTTGTTCAGCAGGGCAATGGTCTGGTTTTTTTGAAGCGTGTCATGCTTGGCTAGCTGGTATGCCAGCTCTCTTGCCTTTATTTCATTTAGGTGGGCTTTGTCAGCCTCGGCGTATTTTTTGTAGTGCTCAAATGCAGCCGCAGTGTCTTTTCGGCGCAATGCAATTTCATATAGGGTTTTTTCGGCAACTACCAGTGGCAAT
>Ga0208628_1000219_pt1 | contig 34448 bp, 34 predicted proteins | sample LakWasMet16_LOW5_2_FD_183864 | JGI IMG/M metagenome (GOLD analysis project Ga0208628, IMG submission 183864) | Freshwater sediment methanotrophic microbial communities from Lake Washington under simulated oxygen tension - Sediment Metagenome... | ecosystem: Environmental > Aquatic > Freshwater >... | reverse complement strand
GGGCCGCCGACGCTTCCGGCATACCCCCCGGTGCCGGCGTGTTTTTAGTCGATACGCTCGCACAAGGCACTGACCCCACACTGCCCGGCCTGCTCTGTCTGCGAAATTTGTTCGATGGAAAAGACGCAAATGCCCTTGCGACGAAAGCGGGTATCAATGCTACGCAAGTACAATTACCCCGGAGCAAATTGCCGATCTTGCTTATTCACGGCATTGACGACGGTTTGATTCCCGAAGCCTTCGGCAGCGCACCTTACGTTGCCTGGGCGAAAGCCAATGGCCGTGATATCCATCATTGGCGTGTTGCAAATGCCCAGCATTTCGACGGCTTTCTCGGCTTGCCGATACTGGGTGTGCGCTACGTGCCGCTGATGCCCTATGCGTATGAAGGACTCGACGCGATGTGGGCGCATATTTCCGCAAACAAGGCATTGCCGAAAGATGCCGATATCGACACGACACCACGCAAGTTTGAAGCGGGTGCGTTGACGCCTTTGAAACTTGAAAACCTCGGGGATATCCCGAACTGAAAACTTTTTGCGGTTGCGCCAAAGGGTTTGGCGCACCCGACAAATATCAACCGCGGCGTCTTTCCAGCAGCAACAACATCGAAAGACTCAACAACACGCGTTCTTCTTCCTCTTCGGTCGTAAAGCCGAGTTTTTTCTCGAGCTTGAAACGACGACCGATCAAGGACGGCTCCTTCACCAGACGCACGACGACCGTGCCGGCTTTGTTGGTCACCAGATAAGCGGGATGGAACAGGTAACCGGTAAACAAACCGATAATCGGAATCTCGCTGAAAAGCGCATCGAACACTTTGACCCAGGCATTCTCTTCGCGGATGGTGTAATTGAGCGCCTGCTGCGCATCGAAAATTTCGTAATGCGCCTTGAAGATCGAGGCCCAGCCTTTGCGTGCAATCTTGCCCAGATCCTGTCCGGCGGTATTGGTGAAATTGTAGGCTGCCGAAAAATCCAGCCACTTATTCGCCTTGATCGTATATAGCTGCTGCGCCTGGGTGGAGTCCTTGCAGACCACAACTTCTTCCAGCAACTTGAACATTTTTTGCCGCACGTAAAACACGGGTTTTTCGCGGACATCGGTAACGGTGAAATCGCTCGAAAGCGTCGTGATTTTAAAAACCAGGGATAAGGGATATTGGTATTTCATGGTGGCCTTTGATTAAAGTGCCCATCATCATAATTGCTGGGCGAAAAAATTGACAACATGGTTTCCGGAACACCGGGTTCGACGAAAAAAACCGGCGATTGCTCGCCGGTTTTTCGTTTCGAACAACAAATTCAGGACAAAAAACTAGAATTTGTAATCCATGCTGATATACCAGAAACGGCCTGGAATATCGTAGGTACCCGCATCATAGCCATTCAAGGAACAGGTCAGGCAGATGGGCGGGTCTTTCGCGAACACGTTGTTCAAGCCCAGCGAGAGTTTCATGCCTTCGGCACTGAAAGCATTGTTCCAGCTGACTTGTGCATCGTGGTAGGTCGTACCGCCCAGCGTGCTGAATGAATCGGCAGTCGGGCAACCTGGCAAGCCTTCGAGGTCGCCATTGCAGGCTTCCTTGACCGCGCTCGTGTAGCGGATATTCCAGTTGAAGGACCAATCATCGACCAGCCAACCGACTTGCAAATTGGTTTGCCAATCGGGAATGGCACTGTTATTGACTTCAATACCGACTGTACGTTGTGCAACATTGCCGTCGGAATCGACAGCTCTGTAACCGAGTACATGTGTTGCTTGCAGAGCGGCGGTCAGACGACCCATGCTCCACTGCGGACTGCTCCAGTTGACCTTGACATCGAAACCGTCGGTTTTGATTTCACCCAGATTGTCGAGGAAGTTGTTCGGCGGCGCGAGATTGCCACCGCCACTGCCCGGACGCACGAACGGAGAACACAGAGTTGGATCTGTTCCGCCGGCCGCCAAACAGGCATTGAGCAATGCCTGAACATCACGAGCCTGGATTGCGCCATCGATCTTGTGGTTGTAATAACTCAACTCGAAATCCAGACGATCCGACCACGACAGGCCTTCAGCCCAACCTGGGCTATAGACCACGCCAAGAGTGTAGCTGTCAGACTCTTCCGGACTCAGATTTGGATTGCCGCCGGTGAAAGTCGTGATCTGGGTATTCGCTTGGCGGAAGCCATTCGGTACGCCTTGTGCACGGCATGCGGTTTCCAGCGGCGTCGTGTTCAAGCCGTCGCCGGCATCCACCACCAATGCACCATTGGTTGGGCCGCAGGGATCGACCAAAGTCGCGCCGAACTGGGTCAAACCGTACAACTCGCCGATGTTCGGAGCACGGAAGCCTTGCGAGTAAGTACCGCGCAACACCAAATCTTCGATAGGCTGCCAACGGAAACCGATCTTGCCGGTAGTCGCTCCGCCGAAATTGCTGTAATCCGAATAACGCAGTGCAGCACTCAGATCAAACGTATCGGCAATCGGTGCGTTCAACTCGGCATAAATTTCGCTGACGTTGTAGCTGGCAGATACCGGAGCCGCAAAGGAGTCCTGCGATTCGCCGGTTTGGCGAAGTGGATCGGGATTGAATTCACCCTTGTAGCGGCGATGTTCGACACCGGCCGCAAAACCGGCAGTACGGTCGCCGATCTTGAACAAATCACCGGTGATGTTGGCCGAGAAGATATCGAGAATTTGCTCGCTGCTGTCGATTTGCGTGGTGCGAATCCAGTCAATCATCTGCTGCGTCATCGGACGGCCTTGTCCACCGAACAGATCGAGTGGCGTACAGCCGGGCGTTGCGGCGCAAGTGGCCGGATTGCCGAGGGCAATGGCGATGTGCGCCATGTTGTAGCCATTGGTGAAGGTTTGTTCTGCCGAGTTTTCGGTATGAACATAATTCATATCCCAATCATAGGTACGGTCGCCGGAACCAAAGTTGCCGTCGAGACCTACATTGAAATACCAGGTATCCACGTTCTGATTGAAGATACGTGGACCGACTTCAATCGGACGACGTGTGACCCAGCCGAAATTGCTGGCCGGATTCAGATCAATGCCGAACGGATTAAACGGGTTCAAGGCGCTGATGAAAATGGTATCGGCAATGCCGCCGGTACCTGCATAGGGACCGACGAAAATCGGTTCCGGAGCCGCCTGGTTGGTGGATGTACGATTGTTGTACATGGCCTTGGCATGCAGACTGACGCTGTCGCTGATGTTGTAGCTGACATTGGTGAAAACGCTTTTGCGTTCCGACGGGGTCAGCAACAGGTTGTAAACCGAATAATTGAAACGGTCGGCGCCGCTGAAATCATGGTAACTGCCTGCTGCAGGATTGGCCGAGTTCCAGTTTGGAGCCACGGTGCCGTTGTTGAGTGTTACGTCATAGAAAAATTCCTGGCTGGCCGAGCAGGAACCATAGGAACCGACCGGACGTGCCGGGTCGCAAAAAGTGAAACGGCCCTGCGGCGTTGCCGAGCTGCCATAAGCTAAACCACCACCCGGAACCGGAAACCTGGATTGCTCGTAAGCATTGGAACTGATCGATTCCTGCTTGTAGTAGCTGGCGCCAAACACGGCCGAAAACTCGTCGCTGCTGCCACCCAGGCTCATACTGATATCAGTGGTATCGCCACCTTCATCGTATTGGCCAAATTTGGCATGGACGGAAGCACCGTCATATTTTTTGCGGGTGATGATATTCACTACGCCCGCGATGGCATCAGAACCATAGATGGCAGACGCACCATCTTCAAGAATTTCGATACGTTCGATCATGGCCAGTGGAATGGTATTGAGATCGGCGCTACCGGAGACACCCGAAGCGGAAGACTCGTTTACCCAGCGCAAGCCATCAACCAGCACCAACACGCGTTTCGAACCGAGGTGACGCAGGTCAACCTGTGCCGAACCGGCACCGATACCGCCGCCGTCCGATGGATAACCGAAGTTGCCTGAAGAATTGAACTTGGCGTTTAATGCCGCACCGCCACCAGTCACTTGTTGCAGCAATTCACCGACCGAGGTAACACCGGTTTTTTCGATTTGCTCACGCGTGATGACCGCCACCGGCGATTGCGTAACCGCGTCGGCTTGTTTGATGCGGGAGCCGGTTACCTTGACTTCGTCAAGCGTTCTGGTCGGCTCGGCGGCTTGTTGGGCCTGAACGGTAAAAGGCAGAGCAGAGAGCAATAAAGCAGTACGTACCGCAACACTTATGTGTTTTTGATTTCGACGTTTCATTTTTGAATCCCCAGCAGGTTAAATGGAACAGGAGACGAAGTAGCGCCCTCGGATTGGGGTGCTGTTACAACTTGTAAACAAATTGTGAAAAGAACACAAGTCTCAAAACGCATGGTTCGCCAAAATGGCGGCAACAAGCAGCAAAAAGCCAGCAAATACCTGCTTCAGACGGGCCGCTGGCAGCCGGTGCGCCCACTTTGCGCCCAGCGGCGCCGAGACGATTGAAGCCAATGCAATCAATAGTGCGACTGGCAGATTCACAAAGCCCAGGCTGCCGACAGGCATCGGAGTCGCAGGGCTGAGGTTGGCATAGGTCAATGCACTCGACAGGGCAATGACAACACCACAGGCGCTGGAAGTCGCCACCGCACGCACCGGGACAATTCCCTTGGTCACCAGCAAGGGAACCGTCAGACTGCCGCCACCGATACCGACAATCGAGGAGACAAAGCCGATGACGATGCCGGACAAACTGTAAAACGGGCCTCGTGCGACCTTATTGTCTGAATTCGTAGAGGGCCTGGGCCACTCCAGCAACATTTGCATGGCGACCAAAACGCAAAATACCGCCACGGCGATTTTCAAAGTGCGGGCTTCAAGTTGAACGGCAAACATGCCGCCCAGCGCAGCGCCGATCAATAATCCCGGTGCCAGCCACCAGGTCGTAATCCACAAAACCGCACCACGTTTGTGATGGGCGTATGCCGAAGAAATGCCGGTCAAAAAAATACTCGCCAACGAGGTCGCCAATGCCATCGGCATAAGACTCGCTTCATCGACACCCTGGTGCGGCAGCAGGAACACCAGAATCGGCACGAGAATCAAACCGCCGCCAACGCCCAACAATCCTGCCATCAGGCCGGCGAATATGCCTGCGAGTGGATAGAGCAACCATTCAAGACCCATGAATATCGGCCTGTTCACGCGGTATTTGAGATGGCATCGGCTAAACTACGGGCATGAAAAAATTTATCTTAACTATTTTTACTCTCGCCATGTTTCTTTTGTTTGCCGAAACGGCATGGGCGAATGAATGGAAATCGCAGCGCGGCACCATCGAAGCAGCTTTTCAGGCCAGCGAGCGCGATGAACTCGATACAAGCGAACGCAACAGCCTGAGCCAACATCCTTTGTTCAGCTGGCTTGAAGTGCTGTCATTCAAAAAACGCCTGAATGCAAAAACTGTCAGCGCAACAGACCGGAAAGATATCGAAACACTTTTACAACGTTACCAATCCCTGGCCGCCGGCGATTGGCTGCGGAATGCCTATTTGAATTATTTGAACAGCCAGAAAGATTGGGCCAGCTTCGCCCGTTTTTACCGCGGCAGCGATGATCCGGATTTGCAATGCGCCGATCTGAACGCACGAATGGCGCAAAGCAAAGTCGATGACAACTGGATTCGCGATGCACAAAAAATCTGGTTGAACGGCAAATCGCTACCGAATTCATGTGACGCCGTCTTCGCGCGTCTAAGCGAACTCGACAAACTCGATAAGGCATTGCGTTGGCAACGTATCGAATTGGCGGCCATACAAGGCCAGACCAGTTTGATGCGCGCGCTGGCCATTGGACTGCCGGCCGACGAAGTGCTTCAGGCGCGCAGCTATGCCGACTTTATCGACAGCCCCAATCCCCGCTACGCGACATGGCCAAAAACAACACGCAGCCGACAAATGGCCGTACAAGGCATGGTGCGATTGGCAAAACGAAACCCGGATGCCGCCGAATCGCAACTTCCAGCGATCACCGCAACACTAGGCTTGCAGGAAAGCGAACGCGGCCGGGTGCTCAATGAAGTGGCACTTTGGACGGTGGCTTCCTATGGCGCCAATTCGGCCCAGCGCCTGAATGCCGTACCGGAAATTGCCTACGATGAAAAACTGCATGAATGGCGGGTTCGTGAAGCGATGAGTCGTGGCGACGATGTCGCCGCATTGGCCGCGATCGAAAAAATGGGCAGCACCCAACGCAACAGCTCGCAGTATCAATATTTCGAAGCGCGTTTGCGCGAACGCCTGAACCAGAAAGAATCGGCGAAAGTGCTGTACGCCAAGGCGGCGCAAAGCGCGAACTTCCATGGCTGGCTGGCGGCCGATCGTTTGAATCAGCCCTATCTGCTTTGCCCGCTCGAACCCAGCAATGATCGCGCGGTTATCCAGAAAGTCGCGAATGATGGCCGTATCGTCCGGGCGTTTGAATTATTCGCGATTGATCGCGTGACTTACGCATTGAAAGAATTCAACGCCGCACTCGACAGTTACACTCCGGAAGAAAAGAAAGTCGCGATTGCTCTCGCCCAGGATGAAAACTGGTACGACCGTGCGGTATTTTCAATCGGCAATACGCCGAGTGATTTGCAATATTACTCCTTGCGCTTCCCGCTTCATCACGAACGGCATTTGCGCGAGCAGGCGAAAATCAATTCGCTCGATCCGTCCTGGGTTGCCGGACAAACGCGGGCCGAAAGTATTTTCATGCCACGCGCCCGCTCTGCCGCCGATGCACGAGGCATGATGCAAATCCTTCCGGGAACCGGCGCGCAAGTGTCAGCGCGACTTGGCATGGCATGGCGCGGCGGCGAAAGCCTGTTCGAACCGGAAACCAATATCACGCTGGGCACTGCCTATCTGCGGCAAATGCTGGATCGCTACAACGGCTTTCCATACATGGCGATTGCGGCCTACAACGCCGGACCAGCGCCGATATCGCGCTGGAAAGACGCGCGCCCGAGCCTGGAACCGGATTTCTGGATTGAAACCATCCCGTACAAGGAAACGCGCGACTATGTTTCGCGTGTCTTGGCGTTTAGCGTGGTATACGATTGGCGACTGGACAGAAGCGCCACCTCATTGACCGACCGCATGCTGGGTCGTTTCAACCAAAACCAGCGCCGCGCCTTTGTCTGTCCCCAATCCACCACAATGAAACCACTCTAATGCCACTAGAAATCGTCATCCTCGGCGCCACCGGATTCGTTGGCCGCGCATTAGTCAGGCGCCTGCAGCAAGATGGCCATTCGGTTACGGTCTTGAGCCGCAATCTCAATGCCCACTTGCTGCGTCTATTGCCGCCGACAGTCAAACAGATCAATACCGATGTCTATGACCTCGAAAAATTGCAGCATGCGATCAAGGACGCCGATGCCGTGATCAATCTCGTCGGCATATTGAATGAAAAAGGCGATAACGGCCGCGGTTTTCATCATGCCCATGTGGAACTGACGCAAACCCTGATTCAGGCCTGCAAGAATATGGGCGTGAATCGCCTGCTGCAAATGAGTTCACTCAATGCCGGCCGCGGCGAAAGTTATTATCTGAAATCGCGTGGCGAAGCCGAACAGGCGGTAAAACAATCCGGTCTGGCCTGGACGATTTTCGAACCTTCGGTGATTTTCGGCATTGGCGACGGTTTGTTTACCCGCTTTGGCCAGTTGTTGAAACTTGCTCCCGTAATGCCGTTGGCGCGCGCCGATGCGAAATTCGCTCCGGTCTATATCGGCGATGTCGTGCAGGCATTCCGCCAGGCAATCGGCGACAAGAAAACCGTCGGCGAAGTCTATGAACTCTATGGCGATGAAGTTTTTACGCTGAAAGAAATCGTCCGCATGTCGGCACGGCAACTCGGTTTGAAAACGATCATCATTCCTTTGCCGGACATTCTTGGTCGCCTGCAGGCAATGATTTTCGATTTCGTTCCGGGCAAGCCTTTTTCATCCGATAATTTCCGTTCGCTATTGACCGATTCTGTCGGTGGCGTGGATGGCCTGTATCGTTTGAATATACGGCCAACGCGCGTGCAGGAAATCTTGCCGGACATTCTCGGGCACGGCAACGACCGCCAGGCACGCTACGACCGCAACCGCGCCGACCGCTAGGACAACCAAGGATATCTATGGGACTGCTAGACCAACTGCTGGGCAATGCCAGCGAACGTGATCTTGAAAAACTGCAGAAAGAATTCGGCCCTTTGCTCGCACCAGGCGAACAATTGGTAAAAGCCTACGCCGTGATTCGCGATTTATTCGTCTTTACCGATCGCCGCCTGATCCTGTCAAACAAGCAAGGCATCACCGGCAGCAAGGTCGAGTACCTGAATATCCCTTATCGCAGCATCGTGATGTTCACTTTTGAAAATGCCGGCCACTTCGATATGGAATCCGAGCTGTGCCTGCATATCGCCAGCCAGCTGGAACCGATTCGCCGAACCTTTGGCCGAAGCGATTCGACCAAGGAAATCCTGGCATTGCTGGCCCAATACACCTGCAAATGAAAACCTATCTGGTGGGCGGTGCCGTTCGCGATGCTTTACTCGGACGCACGGCCGGCGACCGCGATTTCGTCGTTGTCGGTGCCACGCCGGACAAGATGCTTGCACTGGGATTCCTGCCGGTAGGAAAGGACTTTCCGGTCTTCCTGCATCCGCAAAGCAAGGAAGAATACGCACTGGCGCGAAGCGAAAGGAAAACCGCGGCCGGCTATCACGGCTTCGTGTTTCATACCGATGCAGATGTGACGCTGGAGCAGGATTTGATCCGCCGCGACTTTACCGTCAACGCTATTGCGCAGGATGAAAGCGGCAATCTGTTTGATCCGTTCAACGGACAGCAGGATATTCAAAATAAAATCCTGCGCCATGTCTCACCCGCGTTCTCCGAAGATCCGGTTCGCATTCTGCGGGCTGCGCGTTTTATGGCGCGCTTTGCCGAACTGGGTTTCAGCATCGCACCCGAGACAATCGAATTGATGCGGGAAATGGTAGGCAATGGCGAAGTCGATGCACTCGTTTCGGAACGCGTCTGGCAGGAACTGAAACGCGCATTCGAAGAACCTCGCCCTTCCGCTTTTATCCAGACCTTGCGCGATTGCGGCGCATTGAAAATATTGTTTCCGGAAATCGATGCCCTGTTCGGCGTACCGCAACGCATCGAATTCCATCCCGAAGTGGATGCCGGCCTGCACACGCAAATGGTTTGCGATATGGCTGCCAAACTTGCGCCGGGTGATGCATTGCTCGGATTTGCCGCATTGACGCATGATCTTGGCAAGGCTTTGTCGCCGAAAGATGAATTACCCAGACATATCGGACATGAAGAAACCGGGCTGGTGCCGCTGGCGGATCTTTGCCAGCGCTTCAAGGTGCCTGGTGACTATCGCGATCTGGCCGAAATTGTCTGCCGCGAACATTTGAATATCCACCGTCTGGCTGAAATGAAAGCCAGCACGGTGCATGACTTGATTGCGCGTTGCAACGGCTTTCGCAAACCGGAACGCATAGACCAACTTGGCTTGGTGTGTGAGGCCGATAAACGCGGACGTCTTGGTCTTGAAAACACGGCATATCCATCACGCGCTTTATTGAACAAATATCATGCGGCGGCAATGTCGGTGACATTCAAGGATATCGATAGCAGCGGATTGCAGGGCCCGCAAATCAGTGAAGCGATGCGGCGCGCACGCATCAAGGCCATTGCAATAGTGATGTAGGTCGGGCCCCGGCCCGACGCTTTTGCAAATTGCGAAATTTTTTATGTCGAAATTGGCCCGACGCTTTTGCAAATTGCGAAATTTTTTATGTCGAGATTGGCCCGACGCTTTTGCAAATTGCGAAATTTTTTATGTCGGGTTTGGCCGCGATGCTTCTTCAGATTGCGATGTCGTTTATGTCGGGCCGGGGCCCGACCTACGCATTTCCAAATAATTTTCCGTCCAGTTTGTGCAACCACATCTGCATCGGCAATAAACTCACGCACAAACCCAAACCGACTCCCAGGGTGTTGGCAACGGCATCGTGCCAATCCATCATGCGATTACTGGTCAAATAGCCTTGGGAAAATTCCATCGCAATGCCCAGAAATATCAGCGCTAACGCACTTTTCCACCAGTTCTTTTTGTTCTGGAAAATCATGACCGCCCAAGCCGACAAGCTACTGTACGCGAGGAAGTGGCCAATCTTGTCGCCGTTGTCGACACCGAGCGACACATCCGGTGGCGTGATCATCGACAACACCACACATAGCAACCAGCCGAATATCCAGATGCCGAGCCATAGCCCGGGTTTGGCAAATGACCTCATCACAGTCGCCTCGACAAATTGCCGACCGAAAAAGAATCGCGAAATTCAACATCGCGTTGAAAACTGATGACCTGGAAACGCTCGCCCATTTCTCCGGGCAGCGTCAGTTTTTTTATTTCCTGATGCAAACGATAGCGTTCGAGTTCATCTTCGATTTCTTCCACTGCCTGCATGGCCTGCGGCAAACCGTTGCCAATCAGGAAGCTTGCTTGCGAGCAATAGCCCGACAAATCGAAGCCGGCATTCACGCCGGCTTCGGCGACGGCAGTGAAATCGACGAATGCGGTAATGTCCTGCAAGCCCGGCAAATAAAACGGATCGTTATGGGCATGGTGCCGATAGTGGCAAACCAGGGTGCCGTCGCTGCGTTCCGGCAAATAATATTCGCGGCGCGGATAGCCGTAATCGACAAACAGCATGACGCCTTTTTCAATCAGACCGCCGACGGCCTGTATCCAGTAAGGCAATTGCGGCAATACTTCGGAACAATAATTCTCGGCAAACGGCGTTTCGGTATCGCGTTCGATATGGCGAACGGCGGCACGCAGCATCGCATCGGCGGGCTGGTCAACGCGGATGAAATTTTCATCCGCATCGAGCACCACCATTTCTTCATAGACCTCGCCTTCGCGCACGACAAAACGCGGTGTCGGCAAGGCATCCAGTACTTCGTTCGCAAACAACACGCCTTGCCAGGCGGATTCAAACGGACCATCGAGCCATTCGCAGCGGGCAAATAATTCCGTTGGTAGATTTTCTTTCAGACGCTGTCGCTGACGTTCGCGCAAATCGGCGCTCGGTTCCAGAATGCAATATCGCGTTGGCAACACATTCAATTCGGAAAAATGTTTCAACGCATGTTCGGCGAATGCCCCGCTGCCGCCGCCAAGCTCGAAAAAAACCGTATCGCCTGCAAGTTGCTGCAGAACTTTTGCACTCGCTGTCGCAATGCATTGTGCAAAGATCGCCCCCAATTCGGGCGATGTCACGAAATCGCCTTCGGCTCCAAACTTACGGGCCCCGGCGCTGTAATAGCCCATGCCGGGCGCATACAAAGCCAGCTCCATGTAGCGGGAGAAAGGTATGGCGCCGTTGTTTTCGCGAATATGCTGCTTCAATGCCTGAACGAAGGCTTTGCTATGTGCCAGCGCTTCAGGGCTGGCTTCGGGAAGTGATGATTTCATTTGCGTATTTTCGCACGGGTCTGTGTGTTTTATGTGTGCCATCGGCATTCCCGATACGGCAAGCAAAAAAAAGCCCGCCCCTTTGCAGAGGCGGGCTCTATCCGAAACCACTTACTTGGCTTGGAACGCCGTTTGCAGACTCATGCCTTCAAAACCATGAGGCGCCAAGCCGTCGTTGGCGAAGCGATACAAGGCGGCGGCATAAACACCCGACAAGGCGCTTTGTATAATGCCGACCGTCAAGGCGGACAAGACGGTCAACAACACAATCGTACCGCCAAGGTAAGGTGATACCGTAAAGCCAAGAATGCTGAGCAATACACCGGTAATAATCACGCCGGCCATGATGAAACCGAACACGAAGCCGATACCCAGTTGGCCGACGGCGTTTTCACCCCAAGTGGTTTTCAGCAACTCTATGCTTTTCTTGACGGCATCAATCGGGCCAATCTTGTTGGCGACCAACACAGGTACCACCAGGAAGCTGGCAACGGTCCAGGCCGTACCCAACAGACTGCCCAGCATGCGGATTACAAAGTTGTCCTTGTTTTTCAGGAACTGCAGCAGCAGGCCAACCGTTGCGGCAATGGCGGCATAACCCAGGATCGGCAGCATGCGTTCGCGCGCGATTCGCAGACCATCGGCCACCGTCGGGTCACCGCCGTTCAAGCGAATCATGGCGGCACCGACCAGTGCGGAGTTGAAAAAGAAAATCACGAAGTACTGGCAGAGATAGAACAGGAAGCCGATGACGTAACCCAGCGGACCGGTACCGCCTTCGAATAGTTTTAGACTGACGATGGGGATGGCAAAGGTTGCCAGCACGATCAAGGCAGCAATGCCGGAGACGACCGGGAAAACCAGCAATTCCTTGTCCGAACGCAACACGCCTGCACTTGCTTTTACCAGTTCCCAACTGCGGGAAAACTTAGCAAACATTTTCACACTCCTCAGAAATGAAGTCAGCCACAATGGCAGTGCAATATTGCGTTAATTTGACGAAAATGCACAAGCGTCTAAAGTAATGGCAAGCTGCTACCGCAAGCATCGTTCTGGAAAGGCTCCCATGCAAACTGCTCCCGTTGTTTTGATTACCGGTGCCGCCAAGCGAATTGGCCGCAGCATCGCCAAGTGTTTGCATGCACGGGGATTTTCCGTCGCCATCCATCACCGAAATTCGGCCGGCGAAGCCGAACAATTGCGACAGGAACTGGAACGGAACCGCCCTGACAGTGTTCTGGTATTGCAGGCAGAATTAGGCGATTTTGATCGATTGCCGGAAATGATCGCGAAAACCGTTGGTCGTTTTGGCCGCCTGGATGCCTTGGTCAACAATGCCAGTAGTTTTTTTCCAACCCCGATCGGCATCACGCAAGATAAAGACTGGCAACAATTGTTTGCATCGAATGCCTGGGCACCGTTTTTCCTGTCGCAGGCGGCAGCGCCACATTTGCAGGCGAGCAAGGGCAGTATCGTCAATATCGTCGACATTTATGCCGAGCGCCCGCTTCAGCAACACACGGTGTATTGCATGGCGAAAGCGGCGCTCTCGATGATGACGCAGTCGCTCGCGAAAGAATTGGCACCGCATGTGCGCGTCAACGCCATCGCACCCGGCGCGATTTTATGGCCCGATGCCGGAAAATCCGACAACGAGAAAACCACGATTCTTTCGAACACGCCACTGCAGCGCGCAGGCAGTCCGGAAGAAATCGCCGAATCTGTGCGCTGGCTGATTCAGGATGCGAGCTATAGCACCGGACAAATCATTCGCGTCGATGGTGGCCGGCATTTGAATATATGAGTATGCCAATTCGACTTAAGTCTTTTTTAATCGCTTTACTGCTATTGGCATGCAGCAGCGCTGCACTTGCCGATGGCCGCGCCGAACAGGCGGAAAAACGAGTCAAACCATCGCTGGTGGCTGCGCTGGCAGAAAAGAAACTGGAATACGGAAGCCCAGTTTTCATCCGGATTTTCAAGGCCGAAAAAGTGCTGGAAGTCTGGATCGGAAAAAACGGAAAGTACGTCTTGTTCCACGCCTACCCGATCTGCACTTACTCGGGCCGTCTTGGCCCGAAAATACGTGAAGGCGACAACCAGGCTCCGGAGGGTTTTTATCGCATCGGACTGAATCAACTAAACCCGCAAAGCAGTTACCACCTTGCCTTCAATCTTGGTTATCCGAATGCCTATGACCGTGCCAATGGACGTACCGGTGATTTCTTGATGGTGCACGGCAACTGCGTTTCGATCGGATGCTACGCGATGGGTGATGCCGCCATCGAGGAAATTTATACCTTGATGGATATCGCCTTGCATTCGGGACAGAAAAATATCGACGTGCATGTTTTTCCGTTTCGCTTCGACAGCACGAAAATCGTCTGGCAAAACTCGGAATGGCAGCCGTTCTGGAGTGATTTGAAAACGGGTTTTGATGCATTCGATAGAAGTAAAACGCCACCAAGCATCAGTGTTGTAAACAAGCGGTATCGAATAACTCCGAACTGACGGAGATCAATAAATATATTCTTCAACAAAACCAAGCTTGAAGTTCGGGTGTTCGGCCCAGCAGCGGGCAAGCGTTTTACCCGATACCGGGTCGCGGAAATCCGGTGCGATATCCGCCAGCGGTTTCAGGACGAAAGGATGTTTCAGCTCCGGCCTTGGAATACAGAGATTTCCCGGTCCGGAAACAATAAGGTCATCAAAAAAAATGATGTCGATATCCAGCGTTCGACTTGAATAACGCGGAACGTCGCGTCTTCGGCCGTTTTGATCTTCCAGCTCGTGCAGCCAGGCGTCGAGCTCGAGCACATCCCAGGTGGTTTTGATGCCTACCGCCGCATTCAGGAAATCCGGGCCTTCAAACCCTACTGCCGGCGTGCGGTAAACCGGCGACAACCGTATTTCACCAAATTTCTCTTTCAATGCTTCAACCGCCAGCTTCAGGTAATGCTTCGGGTTTTCATTGGAACCCAAACTCAAATACACCTCGTGCAGCAACTTGCTCAAGCACTCCGCTCCAGCATTACGCCGACGGCTTTTGCACCGCGCACCGCTCCGATCTTGCTGAGTTTCAACTTCACGTTCGAGACCTTGAATTCTTCAAGAATAATCTTGCAGCATTGTTCGGCCAGTTTTTCGACCAAGCCGAATTCCGACTCGCTGACGAATTGGATCAGGCGTTTGCTTACCGCTTTGTAATCCAGCGTATCTTCGATGTTATCGCTCGCTGCAGGAATGCGATTATCAAATGCCATCTCGATATCGAGCACGATCGGCTGCTTGATTTTGCGTTCCCAATCATAAATGCCGATCACGCATTCGATTTCCAGTGCTTCGATAAAAACCTTGTCCATAAATTCCGTTCTTCGTTCGTGGGAGCGGCCTTGGGTGTGCCTTGGCGCACCGCTTTCATCTTCGATTTTAATGATTTATTGAAACAAATCGGTGCGTCAACGCACACCTATACTTCAGATAATGTTGCCATATCCCAGCGTGCTTGCACCGTGATGGCGGAGGTTTCAACCTGCCCTGCCTGCAAGCGCAAGGCACCGGCGAAAGCGATCATCGCGCCATTGTCGGTACAAAATTCCGGGCGCGGAAAATACACCTGCCCGAGCAATTTCGCGCATGAGGCGGCCAATTTGGCACGCAGGCGCGTATTCGCACCTACGCCACCGGCGACGACCAATTGATTGGTCTCGCATTGGTGCAAGGCGCGTTCGCATTTGATTGCGAGCGTATCAACCACGGCATCTTCGAAACCGCGAGCAATATCTGCCCGGGTTTCGACTGTTTTGTCGGATTTCTGCCAGGCCAGCAAAACCTGCGTTTTCAGCCCGGAAAAACTGAAATCAAGCCCGGGTCGATCGGTCATCGGTCGGGAGAACTTGTATTTGCCCGGCATGCCGCTTTCCGCCAGTTTTGCCAGCTCGGGTCCACCCGGATAGGGCAAACCCATCATTTTGGCAGTCTTGTCGAAAGCTTCGCCGGCCGCATCATCAAGGGTTTCCCCCAGCAATTGATAGTCGCCAATGGCTTTCACCAGTACCAGCTGGGTATGGCCGCCTGACACCAAAAGCGCCACAAACGGGGGTTTTGGCGGATTGGTTTCCATCAACGGGGCCAATAAATGCCCTTCCATATGATGAACACCGATGGCCGGGACATCCAAAGCCCAAGCTAAAGACCTTCCGGCTGCGGCACCAACCAAAAGCGCACCAATCAGGCCAGGCCCAGCAGTAAAAGCCACGGCATCGATATCGGCAACCTGTAAATCGGCTTCGGCCAGAGTCTGGCGCACCAGCGGCAAAAGCTTGCGCACATGATCACGACTGGCCAGCTCCGGCACCACGCCGCCGTATTCCGCGTGCAGCGCAATTTGGCTGTACAAGGCATGCGCCCGCAGGCCCAAGGCCGTGTCATACAGCGCTACGCCGGTCTCGTCGCAGCTGGTTTCGATTCCTAAAACTCGCATGTCGTCTCTAATTTCTGCCTGTTTTGGCTTGCACGGATGTGGGGATGCCGCGTATCATACGCGGCTCGCTGCCCAGTTGGCCTGGAGTCAAAGCGAAATCCTGATTTTTGGAGTTTCAAATGCCTAATGTAAAAGTCCGCGAAAACGAACCCTTTGAATTTGCCTTGCGCCGTTTCAAGCGCACTTGCGAAAAAGCCGGCGTACTGGCTGATACCCGCAAGAAAGAGTTCTACGAAAAGCCGACTCAAGAACGCAAGCGTAAAGCTGCAGCTGCCGTGAAGCGCCAATTGCGCCGCAGTTCGCGCGACGTTACCAAACGTCAACGCATGTATTAATTTTTAGAACGCCTTGTGCGTTCTGATTACGAGGCCGGTCTTGCGCAAGCATCACCGGCCTTTTGTATTTCCGAAATTTGAAGGAGAACTCCCATGAGCATGAAAGCCCAACTCACCGAAGACATGAAAACCGCCATGAAGAGCGGCGAAAAAGAAAAACTCGCCGTCATTCGCCTGATCAATGCCGCACTGAAACAGCGCGAAGTCGACGAACGCATCGAAATTACCGACGCAATCGTCTTGGCCGTGCTGGAAAAAATGGTCAAGCAACGCAAGGATTCGATCAGCCAGTTCGATGCCGCCGGCCGCGATGATTTGTCGTCGATCGAAAAATACGAACTCGGCATCATTCAGGCGTATTTGCCTGAACAAATGTCGGAAGCCGAAATCAATGTGATTATCGATGAAGCACTCGCCGAAGCCGGCGTCAGCGGTCCGCAGGCGATGGGCAAGGTAATGCCGATCATCAAGGCCAAGGTCGCCGGCAAGGCTGACATGGGCGTGGTGTCGCAATTACTGAAGGCGAAATTGGCGGGTTGATTTCGAATGCTTTCGTAGGAGCGTCCTTTAGGCGCGACAAATCCCGCCAGATCTATCGCGCCTAAAGGACGCTCCTACGATCCAAAGAAAAAGCCGGCTTTCGCCGGCTTATTCTTTGTCCCATTTTCGAGAAGCTTATTTCGCTTTCATCAATGCAATCGTCATATCCAGCATGCGGTTGCTGAAGCCCCATTCGTTGTCGTACCACGAGCAGACTTTTACCAGCGTACCTTCCATCACCTTGGTCAGCGTGCTGTCATACACCGAGCTGTGGGAGTCGTGGTTGAAGTCGATCGATACCAGAGGCTTCTTGTTGAAACCGAGAATGCCTTTCAACGGGCCGTTCGCGGCTTCCTGCACAATCGCGTCGATTTCGGCGGCCTTCGTTGCGCGCTTGGCAACGAAGGTCAGATCAACAACTGATACATTGATGGTTGGCACGCGCATTGCGAAGCCATCCAACTTGCCGTTCAATTCCGGCAATACCAAACCTACTGCAGCAGCGGCACCGGTTTTGGTAGGAATCTGCGACATCGTGGCCGAACGCGCACGGCGCAGATCGCTGTGATAAACGTCTGTCAGCACCTGGTCATTGGTGTAGGCATGAATCGTGGTCATCAAGCCGTGCACGATACCGATTTTTTCATGCAGCACTTTCGCCAACGGCGCGAGGCAGTTGGTGGTGCAGGACGCATTCGAAATCACGGTGAATTCGGATTTCAGCTGGTCGTCGTTTACGCCGAACACGAAGGTACCGTCAACGTCTTTGTCGCCGGGTGCCGAAATAATCACTTTCTTCGCACCGCCGGTTAGGTGAGCCGAAGCCTTGGCTTTCGAAGTGAACAGACCGGTACATTCCAGCACCACGTCGACATCATGCGAGCCCCATGGAATATCGGCCGGATTGCGGACTGCATATACCTTGATGCGGTCACCATTGACGATCAAATCGCCGCCTTCGGCCGATACGGTACCGGGGAATTTGCCGTGCGCGGTATCGTATTGGGTCAGGTGTGCGTTGGTCTCGGCATCGCCCAGATCATTGATGGCGACTACCTTGATTTCGTGTTGACGGTTTGCCTCGTAAATAGCGCGCAGTACATTGCGGCCAATGCGGCCATAACCGTTAATCGCGACTTTAATCGTCATACAATGCTCCTAAGATGCATAAGTGCTAGAGAACCGCTATTTTAGCGTTTGCAGCCTCTCCATAACACCCCTTGGGCCCTCAAAAATTATGATGAAAGCGATCCAGACAGGCTTTATTGCACTTTGTTTCCTGCTGACACCCCTGCAGACATTGGCCTGGGGCAAGGTCGGGCATGAAATCGTGGGGGACCTGGCGCAACGCCAACTCAACCCGAAGGCCCAGGCCGAGGTATCGAGATTGCTGTCCGCCGAACCAGAGCCGACGCTGGCCGGGGTTTCCAATTGGGCTGACACGCTTCGCGCCAGTAATCCGGACCTGTTCAAGAAAACCAGCCGCCTGCACTACGTCAATTTCCCGCGCGAGCTTCCCTGCGAATTTGTCCCTGCACGCGATTGCCCGGATGGCATGTGTGTCATCGCCGCCATCAACAAGAATTTCACCATTCTTTCGGACAAAAACCGCAGTGACGCCGAACGCACGGAAGCACTGAAATATCTTGTGCATTTTATCGGCGATATACATCAACCCTTCCACGCCGGTTATGGCGATGACCGAGGCGGCAATAGTTTCCAGATCAGCTATCAAGGCAAAGCCTGGCAGCCGCTGGTAAATCCGAAGCCAACCGACTACGTACCGTCGGGCTGGAATATCCACAGCATCTGGGACTCGATGATTATCGAAAGCAAAACCCGCGATTCGAAAAAATATACCGATGCCTTATGGAAACAATCGCCATTGCCGTTCGATGAGACCAAACGTTCGGATCGCCCTGCCGTGGATTGGGCGATGCAGTCTTGCCGTATTCTCAAAGACAATCCGTATCCGCCAAAAAATATCATCAAGGATGATTATCTGAATAAGTATCGTCCTTTGCAGGAACGCCGATTACGCGAAGCCGGCGCGCGTCTGGCTGCGATGATCAACTACGCATTGGGCAGATAATGTCGGCGCCGGTAGTCCATTCTTTTTATCACAAGGAAACCGGCACCTGGAGTTATGTCGTTGCCGATCCGACAACGCGCGTTGCCGCAATTATCGATCCCGTGCTGGATTACGATTCGAAATCGGGACGGACCGCTACAAACAGTGTTCAGCTGCTGATAGACACGGCGCTTGAAAACACCTATCGGGTTGAATGGATACTGGAAACCCATGCCCATGCCGACCATATTTCTGCCGCACCATTCATCAAGAAAAATCTCGGTGGTCGCATTGCGATTGGCAGCGGTATTACGCAGGTACAAAAAACCTTCAAGCCGATTTTCAATCTTGATGATGATTTTTCCGTCGACGGCTCGCAGTTTGATCATTTATTCGGCAACGACGAAGTATTTTCAATCGGAGAGTTGGAAGCCCGGATCATTCCCACACCCGGCCATACCAATGACAGCGTGAGCTATCTCATCGGCAACGCCATATTCGTTGGTGATTCGCTATTCATGCCCGACGGCGGTAGCGCGCGCTGTGATTTCCCTGGTGGCGATGCCGCGGTGCTGTATCAATCCATCCACCGGCTTTTTGATTTACCCGACGCTACCCGCATGTTCGTCTGCCATGATTATTCACCGGGCGGACGCGAACCACGTTGTGAAACGACGGTCGGCGAACAAAAGCGGAGCAACATCCATGCAGCGAGTTCCGTCACCGAAAAAGAATTTATCGCAATGCGCACCGCACGTGATGCCACTTTGGCAATGCCTGCCCTGATCATTCCATCGGTGCAGGTCAATATCGCCGCCGGAATCTTTCCGGCGGCCGAAGATAACGGCGTGGTTTATCTAAAAGTGCCTATTGATACCTTGTGAATGCGGCAAGTGAATTCACCGCATGAATTCAGAATTCGACACTCAACTTGCTGATGACTGCCTGGTCGTTCATCCCCTTCGCAGGCTCGAATTGTTGTTCTGCCAACAATGCATTCAACTTCTTGGCCTTGGTTTCATCCAGTGAGTAGTTGCCGTCAAAGCTGGCTCCAAACAATTCTCCCTTCGTGCCAACGGTAAACTCCACTTTCATGCTTTTATAACCTGCTTTTCTGGCGGCCGCTTGCAATTCGACATACTGCTTGCCCGAAATAATTCTGGCTTGCGTCTTGATCTTGTCATCGCTTACGGCTTCCGGCATCTGGGCCAACAAGTCCGCGTAAGTCATTATCTGCGCTTTGCCATCTTTGCCTTGTGTCAAATAGGTGCCGTTGGCCTCGCCTTTGTCGCCATTGAACGGCATCGGCGGCACCAACTTGCCATCGCGCAGCTGGCTTACCGTGAAATTCATGTTGAATATCGAGCTACCGTCTTTTGTCATCACGGAGATCGCCGAGTTTTTGCCATTGGCAATTTTCATCGCAGGTTCGGATATCAGTGTTTTTCCATACCTGATTTCACCCTTGATAAACATGAACTGGCTGTCGACCGGCGTCACCGTGAACCGGTAAGACCAGTCGGTGTCTTTTTCGCCGAGCGATACCGCAAATTCTTTCCCCGGCATTTCACGCAGGATGATCGGCTTTTGATCGACACGATCTATCTTGGCCTCCATGCGTATTTCATAAAGCAGACCCGCTTCCGCCGGCGCGACGATGATATTGGCCGGTTGCGTCGACCAGGCGGCTAAAGCGGAACCCAGACAGAGTGCGGTAACGAGGCCAAAGCCCAATACCCGGAATACTTTTCGCGGAGCCGATTTCTTCAACATGAGAATTCTTTCCTTCAATGGATGATGTGCCTGCCAATGACAGGCAACAGGCAGGCCGATGCTAGCCATCTGCGTTTTCAGCATGGCATCGGCATAGGATTTACGGGCTGACGGGAATTTCGACAACACGTTGGCATCGGTCGACAACTCCTGATCAAAGCGAAAGCGGCCATCGGCCCAGTGCAGCAGCGGATTGAACCAGAAGATGCAACGTAGAAAAGCCGCGACCAGATTCATGCGAGTATCGCCACGCGCCACATGCAGCAACTCATGCGCCAGCACCAGGCGCTGTTCTTCCGGGTTGTAGCGTAGATCGAAATCCGACGGCAACACGATCCGCGGTTGCAGGACACCGATCACAGAGGGTCCTTGCACGTTGCTCTCCGCCGAATAAATCTTCTCGGCACGATGGTTTAACGCACCCAGACTTGCGACGAATGTTTTTTGCTGACGTGAAAACCAGAAAGCGCAAGCGGCGATGCCGACGATCCAGAGCAGCATTAAAAGATCCGATGAATAATTACCGGTCTGCACGGGAGCCGTCGCAACTGCCACTGCAGGCGCAGCATGGGCGATTAGCGGAGAGTTCACTGCCGTGACTACAATTTCACGTGCCGGCACAAGCACCGCAATCAATGCCAACGGAATCAGGGCCCATAACGTGTAAGCAACCCGTGCTCCGAACAATTGCCGTAGCGGCACACGAAGAAGGATCACGACAGCAATGGCAAGGCTACTGGTGAGAGTAGCTTCAATCAACAATTTCAATAAATCGTCACTCATTATCAAAGCCCTCGATCAGTTTTTTCAATTCGGCAATATCTTTTTTACTCAGCTTTCCCTTTTCGCTGAAATGCGCTACCAGCGGAGCCACGCGCCCGTCAAAAATGCGATTAAGCAAGCTTTTGCTCTCGGTGGTCACCCACTCTTCCCGTTTCAGCACAGCGCTGTAGCTGTAACGTCGGCTGTGCTTTTCGGCATGAATGGCGCCTTTGTTGAGCAAGCGATTCAACAAGGTCTTTATAGTGGGTTCTTGCCAATCCTGTTCCTCACGCAATTGTGCGATGACTTCTTCAGCGTAACGCGGGCTGCGTTGCCAAAGGACCTGCATTACCAAACTTTCTGCTTCGCTGATTTGCATGATTGTGATTACGTTTGTAATTCTCTACAGATTACAGCCGTAATCGAATATGTCAAGCCCCCACCCCCTGCTCGCTTGGGGGTAATTAATGCAAATGGCTTTCGTAGCCCGGGTCATGGCTTCATCTGACCCGGGAAAGTCTGCCAAGTATTCAAATTGAACCGCAAATATTTCAGGCAAGCATTCGCTCAAATGCACGATACCTATTTCATTCCCCGGGTCAGATGAAGCCATGACCCGGGCTACGTGCTGATGTAGGATAGGGACATTCCACCTTCGGGTTTCTAGTGAACGCACTCAATAGCCAAAGCCTGGACGACGTCGTAAAAATCCTGCTTGAACAAACATCCGGTCAGATTGTGCTCGCCGCTCCACTTGGCCTGGGTAAACCGCATCGTCTATTGAATGCGATTTACGAAGCCGTCGAAAAAAACAAAGACTGTGATTTGAAAATCTTTACCGCCTTGTCATTGACACCACCCAATGCCGGCAGTGATCTGGAAAAACGTTTCCTGCAGCCGTTTCTGGATCGTCATTTCGGTGCCGATTTTCCCAGCCTGCATTATGCAAAAGCCCAACGTCGCAGCGCCTTGCCCATTAATATTTCGGTGCAGGAGTTTTACATGCAATCGGGCGGCCTGCTGAATTCGTCGCAGGCACAGCGGCATTACAATAGTTTGAACTACACCCATGTAGCGCCGGCGGTGGCGGAAAAAAACATCAATGCGCTGGTACAAAAAGTGGCGCGCGAACCCGGCGGTACTCGGCTAAGCCTGAGCTGCAATCCGGACCTGACCTTCGATCTGCTGGATGAAATAAAGCGGCTTGGAAAACCGAGACCACTATTGATTGCCGAAGTTGACCCACAACTTCCATGGATAGGTGGAACCGCAGCGGTTGATCGGGAATATTTCGATATCGTGATCGACCTGCCGGGACCCGCTCCGAAATTATTTTCCTTGCCGCGACAAGCGGTGACCGATCCGGAATATGCTATTGGCCTGCGCGCCAGCGCCTTGATCAGGGATGGCGGCACATTGCAGATCGGCATCGGGTCATTATCGGATGCACTTTGCCATGCCTTGATTCTTCGCCACAAATTTAATGCAGATTATCGCGAGCTGATGAATCGGCTCGCGCCGGGCTTTCTCGAATCGGATCTGGTCAAAAACCATGGCGGTGCCGAACCTTTTTCGATCGGCCTTTATGGCGCGAGCGAAATGGTCAACGACGGTTTCATGCATCTTCACCATGCGGGCATTTTGAAACGCCGCGTACTGGACGATCTCGGCCTGATGCAGCGTGATCGTGACAATGTACTAAGCGACGCGGATAAGGAGCGCTTGCAACATGATGGTCACTGGCTCAACGGCGGCTTCTATCTCGGCTCCCAGGATTTGTACCAGTGGTTACGCGACATGCCGGCATCCGAAAAAAACGGCATCGGCATGACGCGCATTTCGCACATCAACGAATTGTACGGCGGCAATGAATCGCTCGAACGTTTGCAGCGACGCAATGCCCGCTTCTGCAACACCTGCATGATGATGACCACTTTGGGCGCCGCGGTATCGGATGCACTGGAAGACGGCCGCGTGGTTTCCGGCGTTGGCGGCCAATACAATTTCGTCGCGATGGCGCACACATTGCATGACGGACGCTCGATTCTGATGTTCAGAGGCACGCGGGAACAGGCCAATACGGTACATTCGAATGTGCTGTGGAATTATGGCCACACCACCATCCCGCGACATCTGCGCGACATCGCCGTGAATGAATATGGCGTCGCCGATTTGCGCGGCGCCGATGACGAAGACTGCGTTATATCCATGCTGTCTATCTGCGATGCGCGCTTCATTCCGAAATTGCTTGATAAAGCGAAACGCGAATTGAAACTGCATGCTGCATTTGAAGCACCGACTCGCTGGACCTTGAATCGGCCGGAACAATTGAGTGCCACACTGAAACCATTTCGCGATAAAAACCTGCTGCCGGACTATCCGCTTGGCTGCGACTTCACGCCGGTTGAACTGCGCCTGATAAAAGCACTGGGCTTCATGAAATCCGGAACGGCATCCACATTCGGCAAACTAAGAATGATTGTATTGGCTCTGGTTTTTTCATCCGACAGCGACAGTGAAGCAATGCAGCGCATGAGTTTACTCACGCCAGCTACGCTAAAAGAGAAATTGACGGCGCGTCTGGTGCGATACGCCTTGCATGCCACGAAATAACAGGCATGGCGGGCAAGGGCGACTTGTAGAGCATGCGTTGAAGGCTTTGCATTTCGGGCCAGGGCCCGACCTACGCATTAATCCCTTGCGATGACCGAAAAGCGTTTCATGAAATCGGAAAATTCATAGACGGCCAGATCACGGTATTCCCCGGCATCGTAAAAACGGCCATAGCAGGACTGGCAACTTTCAAACCAGATATGCGGTTGTTGCGCATCCACCATCTTTATCATCGCCTGCTGGCAACTGGGACAGTCGATATCATCGATCTGGTTGAAATGCTCGCCTAGCTCGGCATTGCCGATATCAATTTTTTCCGCTTCGTCTTCAAGCCGTTCATGGGCGCCGATGGCAAGCCAAAGACCCATGCAATGTTCGCAACGATAAGCCGTCGCCATATCGACGCCGAGCTTGTTCATCTGGTTCTTGCACTTGGGGCATTGCATAGGCTTGTTCATGGAGGACACCGACTGTTTGTGCGGATTATATCGAAATCATCCGGCTATTTTTCTGAATGCGCTCTTTCCGGCGGACCAAAAAGCTGTTTCAGCCTCGATAAAAAACTTTGCGGTTTGGCCGCATCGCGAAACATCGCCAGCCACTCATGGAAGGTCAGCGTTATCGGATTATGCGAATGGATGGGCACCACGATGCCGTACTCGCAAGGCACCTCGGCATCTTCTTCGACGAAGGTGCCGAACAACTTGTCCCAGATAATCAGCACGCCGGCGTAATTTCGATCAATGTATTTCGGATTTCTTGCATGATGCACCCGGTGGTGCGAAGGCGTATTGAATATTTTTTCCAGCCAGCCCAGTTGGCCGACGGTTTCGGTATGGACGAAAAACTGGAAGCCCAGATTGATCGCGACCACGGCGATGATATTTTTCGGTTCGAAACCCAGCCATGCCAACGGCAGCCAGAACAACCACATGCCGGAAACCGGATAGGTCAGGCTTTGCCGGAACGCTGTCGAAAAATTCAGCCGTTCGGAAGAATGGTGCGTGACATGCGACGCCCACATCCAGCGGATCCGGTGGTGTGCGCGATGAAACCAGTAATAGAAGAAATCCTGCGCAACGAACAAGGCGGCAATGGTCCAGACCGATACCGGCAAATCAAAAAGTCGGTGTTGGTAGAGCCAGACATACAATCCAATCGTCAGCAACCATGCGAGGGCATCGGCGCCTTGATGCATCAATGCGAGTACAGCATTGGAAAGGGTATCTTTGAGGCTGTACACCTCGCGTTTGCCTTTCCAGTACCAGACTTCCCAAATAATGAAGCCCAGAAACACCGGTGCCATGGCCAGCAAAATCCATTCTTCCATATCAGTCGATGTCCGGATTTAGACCGAGTTGGGTGTCCATGTTTTGCAGGCAACGCTGCATCGCATGCTGCATGAAAATTTTCAGCAGCAAAAAACACACGGGATACAGCAGGAAACTGGTCAAGGTAAATTCATAGGTCCAGCGGACTTCCGTCCCGGCAGCTTGCCTGCTTAATTGCCAATCGGATTCACCCTGCCTGACCAGCCACGAGAACGGCGCCTGAAATCCACCTAGCGTGTAACTGTGGCGATTTGGTCTATCCAACATGGTTATTTTTTCGGTCAATACGGAATTGTCGGCATTGTAAATATGGCGAATCACACCGACGGAGAGTGGCTCGGTCAGGCGAATGCTGCGGATGGCCGGTATCAGGCCAAAACCGGTAAAACACAGCGGAAAACTACCGGCATCGACCATCAACTCGAAGATCGGCTCCGGTTCTCCGGAAAAAACCAGTTTGGCATTGCAGGTGATTTTCATGGCCCAGTGTCGCCAAGGCATTGGCGTATGTCCAGTGTTTGCGGGCGATTGCGTTCACTTACTCATGACATTGGTCAGGAGTAGGCTGTGTTGATGCAAAGCAACGATGATCCTGATTTCAAGGTGGCTTACCGGAAGCACGGGGAAATTTTGCATTTTCGGGTAACCGGCGATATAGATTCGCAAGCCATCCGGATTGCCTACTGGCAGGAAATTGTCGCCATCACGAAGCGGGAAGGTCTGCGGAAATTATTGGTCGTTGATCGAAAGAAACACAAACCCGCCAACCCGGAAGAACTGGCGCAACTGGCGGCAATGATGCAGATCCACAGTACGATCGCCGACCGGATTGCATTGGTCGAACCCACGGCGAAATTTGTATCGGCGATGGAACATGCCGAAATCGAAGGGCGCGAAGTCGGTATCAATGTCCGTATCTTCAACCGTATTGAAGATGCCGAACGCTGGCTGATGTATGGGTCATCGGACGAGATCTGACAACTGACCCTGCATAAAAAAGCACGCTCAAACGAGCGTGCTTTTCCTTTGGACAAAAAATACCACCCTAGTTGCGTGAAGGAAAAATACCTTGCATGCAGATCGAGTAGACCATGCCATTTGGGGCGGCACTCCGAAGGTCAGGCAGCGCAAAAGTTGTCTGGCCATTTCCGCCATAGGTCGTGCCCATCAGTGAGAAAACAGCAGTGTATTGGTTAATGGGAAGCAGCCTTCCGTCTGCCAACATACCCTGCGCTACCGAGCCTGCGGTCAGCAATACTTGGCCAAGATAGCAAGTTGCTGAATTGGGGCCTTCGGCTCGGGTATTACCCCAGGCAGAGTTATCACCAAACCTTGCATCAGGAACACTGGCACCCGACGGACCTTGTGGACCTACTGGGCCTTGTGGACCGGCTGGGCCTTGTGGGCCTGTCGCACCGGTTGCACCGGTTGCGCCGACTGTACCTGGCGTGCCTGGAGCACCCGGAGTACCTGGGGCGCCTGGAGCACCTGTCGGACCAGCCGGGCCTGTCGCACCCGGTGTACCTGGAATGCCCGGGGCACCCGGAGCTCCTGTGGGACCGGCTGGACCTGCAGGACCCGTGGAACCAGCGGGACCCGTTGCACCGGCTGGACCTGCAGGGCCGGCTGGGCCAGTCAAACCGCGCGGACCGGCAGGACCCGCCGCACCGATGGTCAGGTTGTAGCGGGTTTCATAGTAACGGGTCTGCGGCGGATAATTGGTGGCCACTACCAAAGCATAATCACCTGCTGGCGGCAGACCACCGGCAAAGGTACAAATCAACAGCGTGGTGTTGCTGCCCTGCACACAGCTGGACGAGATATTGCCCGGCATGCCGGCTTCGCCCAGCGTGACCTTCAGGCCGCTGTTCTTGACCAGATCGGCACCGGCAATCACGATGCTGTTGCTCGGACTGTCGATATAGATGGCATCAATACGCGGCGCGGTTTGCGCGAACGCCGTACTTGCCATCATCAATAGCGCGGCACCGAATCCCGATGCGCGCAAACACGTTTTAAAACTATACATAAAGCCCCCTGACATTGATGAAACCCAATAAAAACGGCACTAGCCGCATGTGAAACAAGCATTGAAAGCGTGACATTTTATCCATACAAAAACCACATTTTTTATTTAAATTTGCTGTTATTCCGTTTTTCAATACCGACTCGGAACAGCTGCTTGAAATACAAACGCGCTTGAACCCGTCAGGAGGCCACCGCATTGCGGCCACTTTCCTTGGCACGGTACAAAGCCTTGTCGGCGCTTTGCATCAAGCCAATAAAATCATTGGTTTGCGGCGGCACCCTGGTGGAGATACCCAGACTGATCGTGATGTGTCTTGCGATCAAATTCCCGTCATGGGAAATATTGAGTTTTTCCACCGCCGAACGGATCTTCTCCGCGATCTCCCTCGCAGCCGCTTCATCGGTATTGGGAAGAATGACGGCGAATTCCTCGCCACCATAACGCGCCACCAGATCACCTCCGCGCTGCGCGCTATCGGAAATGGCCTGTGCCACTTTGCGCAGACATTCATCGCCTGCCAAATGGCCGTAAAGATCGTTGTAGCTTTTGAACATATCGATATCGGCCATGATCAGGGACACCGGCTGGCCGTGACGCATCGCGCGATTCCACTCGCGTTCCAATACTTCGTCAAACATCCGGCGATTGGCGACCAGCGTCAAACCGTCAGTCGCGGACAATTCACGCAAGCGGTCTTCAAGTTGTTTTTGCACGGTGGCATCGTGGAATACCATCACGTGATGCAAGACCGAGCCATCGTCGGCGTGCACCACATCAACATTGGCTTCCATCGGGAATGCACTACCGTTCTTGCGTTTGGCCCACAAGGTACCTTCCCAATGATCACCCGATTGCAAACCCGAACGTATATGCAAAAAAATGTCTGCGTTGTGATCGGAGGCCTCGAGTAATTGCGGTCCCTGATTCAACACCTCGCTGGCCGCATACCCGGTGATATGTTCGAAGCCGGGATTGACGCTTTGTATTTTCATCTCGGCGTCCAGCACGATAATGCCCTCGCCAGTGTGCTTCACTACCACGTCGGCCAATCGCAAACCTTCCTGTGCACGCTCGAGTTCGAATAGATGCTCCGCAAGCTTGATCGCCGCTTTTTCCTGCAGATGCAGACCAAGCAAAAACAGCAGCACCAGCGCCGTCAGCAAACCGACGATCGTGATCGCGAAATTACGGTAGCGAATATTCGTTGCAATCCAGGAATCGGCTTTGATATCCATCCCCAGAACGGCCACCACATTTCCGGTCTTCGAATCCCGGATGGCCGCAACACTGGTGACCCAGTCACCCCAACGATCATGGTAGGGGCTCTCTATCGCAGGCTTGCCGGTTTGATAAACGCTGAACAAGGCTTCCGATGGTCCATCATAAAGATCACCCGGCGCTGAATAATCGGGCGACTCGGCTGCTTCGGCATCGACCAGGAAAATCATCTGTTTCGGTTTTTCGGTGCTGGGCCGCATCAGGTAGACGAAACGAAAATCCGGATTGACATCACGAACCCGGCGAAGCTGGTTTTGCAGGTCGTGAAACGCCTGGGTTTCGGAATCGTTTTGAGCCACGCCTGTCAGCAGCGCGACACTTGCTGCATCTATGGACGCTGCTGCCGTGCTGGCCAATGATTCGATCCGGACACGCTCGAGCTGGTCGCCGGTACGCATTACAAAACGGGTAAAAAACCAGCCACAAAGACCTGCAAGAATCAGCAGCAGCAAGCTGAGTCCCAGCAGTTTTTTTTGACTGGAAAAAAATGTCCCGGATTGCTGCATGGCCACCCACCCCCTGATAGCCGCAGTCTACTACCACGCCGCCCGAATTCTGTCCGAATTGGCGGGGAATCATGTTACAAAAAGTGAACTGGATAGCCGGCTGGATACCGCTTACAGGTTTTTGCCGTTTTCCCAAGTTTTGACCGGACGACGGTCTTTGTTCGCGCGGCGATTTTCCTGAAACCGGAGTTCCTTGCGGCGGTCCTCGACCTCGCGACGATCGCCCTTCTTGTCCCGCGTGTTCGCGGTGAACTTCGATTTGCCCTCGATTGGTTTGACCACTTCGCCGTCCAGCGGCTCAAGGCCTACGCCATTCAGGGAAATATCTTTCAAATCGGACATCGCATTGTCTCCGTCAAAAGCGCCGGTTTTCCGGCCTCAGAGTGGAAAACGACGATTGACGCTGAAAACGGCCAGATGCCCGCCCAGACGGCAAAAAAAATCCCGAACCTGTCGATCAGAACGGGTCCGGGAAAGCGGGTCAAGTTCGGGGGAGTGAACATTGACCGAAACCTGATTGGAATCCGGGTTTAAACCGGTAATCGCCAATCACCAGGCGTGATTGGCGATGGTGCTGCGTAATTATTTCTTCATTGCTTCAGCGCTGGCTTCCGAAGCTGTCTTCGCAGTTTCGGCAGCGGCTTTTGCGGTGTCGTACGCGGCATTGGCTGTTGCGTTACAGTCAGATTGTTGTGCCGAAGGCAATGCGTCGCATTTTTCCTTCTCGACTTTCAATTCACCGTCAGCCTTGGTAATGGCGAGATCGTAAGCGGCTTTCGCATTGGCTTCGACCGAATCGGCCGAAGCATCAGCCGTTGCATCGGCAACGTCTTTGCTGCCTTCTTCCGCAGTAGTCATGGCTTCGTTGGCGGCTTCGTTAACGTCTTTCTGTGCTTCAACTTGCGCTTCGCCAACATCGGCTTGGGTTTCTGCAGGAGTTTCCGGCTTGCAGGCCGACAAGGCCAGAACGCAGGAAAGGGCAAGCAGGGTACGGGTAATGTTTTTCATATGAACTCCAGGGTATTCAGATAGGTGGGAACGGCACCCTTTTATGGATGCGCATTTACTACCCATCAAGATACGTGCCAACAAGCGGAATGGCTTTGCTGCAACAGGGTAGAGATTTTCACATATCGCGATGGCGTGATAAATGCACGATGAGGCGGCAATAATCCGCAAACTGCATGACGCGGCGAACCGCATGTTCGGGCATGCGGAATGCATGATGCCGTATCGTCTTCATGCAATTTGCGGTAGTCGATTTGATGCCCGTTACCGCAAAGCGGTCTGCAGCCTGCCTATGCGCGCTTGGCATGGATATTGAAGGGAATGGTCTGATCCGGTCAGATACCGTATTCAATAACGCAAGGAGAATCCCATGTTGCATTACGCTATCGTTTTTCTGGTTATCGCGCTGATTGCCGGCGTACTCGGTTTTGGCGGCATCGCCGGCACCGCCGTCGGCATCGCGAAAATCCTGTTTTTCGTGTTTCTGATTCTTTTCGTCGTGTCACTGATTTTCGGGCGCAGGAAATTGTAATTGCGTTTATCCCGTACACCGAAAGCGCCGTTCGCGGCGCTTTCTTTTTACCTGCGGGATCATGATCGCGGCAAGGGCAGATCCAGCGTGAATACGGAACCGCCGCCTTCGCGATTGTCATGCCAAAGATCGCCATCCATGGTGCGCGCACGCTGCTTCGCGAGCGCCAAACCCAATCCGGTGGACGACTCGCCATCGGTGGGCGTTGCCGACAGGCGCACATAACGCTGGAACAGACGCTCCTGATCCTGCTTCGAAACACCCGGCCCCTGATCAATCACCGAAAGCCGCCCGCGACTTCCGAACTTCGCCGCACTCAATATCACTTCGGTGCCGGCGGGCGAAAACTTCAATGCATTCGACAACAGATTTTGCAACACGTGCAAGACGCCGCCATGATGGCCGCAGATTTCGAAATCTTCGACCAATACAATCCTGACTTCGATGTTTTTGGCCTGCGCCATCCTGGTCAGAACGGCAGCGGCATCACTCAATAATTTCCGTGCCGAAAGCCGCTCGACCGAAACACCTTTTTCCTGCGCGTTTTGATGATCGAGCAAGGCCTGCAAAAACAACACGCCCGAATCGGAGGACGTGCGTATCGATTCCACCAGACGCAACCTGACGGCCAGCTCAAGATCCGGGTCGCGCAACATGTCGCCGGCGAACTGGATATTGGCGAAATAATTACGAAGGTCATGCGCAATCGTTTCCACCATCTGCTGTTTTTCACCGACGAAACGCTGCAGCGCATCGCGTGACTGCTTCAGGTCAATATGGGTTTTCACGCGACCCAGCAGTTCTTCGGCAACGAAAGGCTTGGTAATGTAATCCACCGCACCGGCAGCCAGTGCGCGCGCGACGTTTTCACGATCATTGTCCGCCGTCAAGAAAATAACGGGTATCTGGCGAGTCTCGGGATTATCTTTCAATTCCCTCAACACGTCGAAGCCCGTCATGCCCGGCATGCGCATATCCAGCAGGATTAAATCGGGATGCACGGCGGCAATGCGCTCGAGTGCCTGCTCGCCGTTGAACGCGGGAACGATGTCGTAACCCGCCCTTGCCAAAAGCTGGCCGACCAAGCGCATATTGGCTTCCTGGTCATCGACAACAAGTACCAGCGGCAATCCGATATCGGATATTTTTTCCGATTCAGGCGTCATCGAAAGTCTCCGGCATGGAAGCAATCGTCGCCAGTGCATCGTTCACTGCGACAACATCAAAACGCTGCACGGCATCGGACAATGCCGTTGCACGCTGGTCAAGAAGGGCAAATCCGGTCTCGAGCGAAAATTGCCGGAGTTTTTTCGCGTAATCGCCTATTTCCCGCATGCGCATGCTCTTTTGCAAATCGCGCAAATCGTCTCCCCGCAATCGCTGCCATTGCGATTGTCGCGCATCCGACCATTTGTCCGGCATGTCACCGGATTTATCCGTACCGCTCTTGTCCTTTCCAAACAGATCATCAAGCGCATTGAACAAATCCAGCGGCGTATACGGTTTGCGTACGTATCCGTCGAAACTTTCACGCAAGGCTTTTTCCTCGTTATTGAGGCTGGAAGCCGTGACCGCGACAATTTCGATCCGTATGTCCTGTAATTCGGGATCGGAACGGATCGCATCGCTGGCCTCGAAACCATTCATGCCCTGCATGCGCAAATCCATCAGCACGACATCCGGCCTGAGTTTCTTCGCCATCGCAACGGCATCGAGTCCGTTATCGGCAATATGGACAGCGTGGTGGCTGTTGCGCAAAAAGCCGCGGGCAATTTCCGTATTCCATGCAACATCGTCGACCACCAGCACCGTCAGTGGTCGCAATCGATTGAAGTCGACCTTGTTGCCATTTTCCACCTGGCTATCGGGCCAGTTTTCGGCTACCCGCACATTCGGAATTTCGACCATGAATGTCGATCCCTTGCCGAGCTCACTGTTTACTTTGATCTCACCCTGCATCGCGTTGACTAGGCGCCGGCAAATACTCAAACCGAGTCCGGTGCCCTGGCGAATCTTCCCGTCCGGACTATCTGCCTGGTGAAACGGTTCGAAAATCTTGATCAGTTGCTCCGGATCAATGCCCACTCCGCTATCGGTAATGAAGAGGCGCAGATGGCGCAGATCCGGATCATGTTGCGGCGACAGCACCAGGCGCACGACTACGCCGCCGCGTTCGGTGTACTTGATCGCATTGCTCAACAGGTTCATCAGTATCTGCCGCATGCGCTGGCCATCCAGCAGCATCGGTTCCCGTTCCGTACTCTCTATTTCCTGCTTCAGGAAAATGCCTTTTTCACGTGCATCCGGCGCGAACATGTCGACTATTTCACCAACAAGCTCGTGAATATTGGTTGGCTGCAGTTGCAATTGCAGCTTGCCCGCCTCGATTTTCGACAAGTCCAATACATCGTTGATCAGAGCCAGCAACATCTGGCCACTTTTCTTGATCGACTTGACCCAGTCGCGCTCGAGCGGAGCGGTCACCGACTCCGACAGCAGCTGGGTAAATCCGAATATCGCATTCATCGGCGTGCGAATTTCATGGCTCATATTGGCGAGGAAACTGCTTTTCTCTTCGCTGGCCTGGCGCGCCTGCTCTGCGCGCAGCTCGATCATCAGCATTTTTTTCGATTCGTCCTGCGAACGCCGGATGGCGGTAAATCCTATGACGCCGGCGACCAGTGCAAGCGCATTGGCGATCAATACGGTCGCATTGGTTTGCTTGACCAGCGTATCGCGTTCTTCTACGCGAAGGATCATCAACCGGTTTTCCTCGACCGTCATCTTGTCGAGTACCTGCCTCATATTCTTGATGATATTGAAACCAACCCCTTCTTTTATGCGCTTGACGAACGCCGTTTCGTTACCCGACTTCAGGGCTTTTTGTTTGTACGCCATCGACTCCATGCTGCGGGCCAGAAATGCGTCGTAGAGCTCGCCGAAATCCGCCATGTAGGAACGCTGCAATGCATTGTCACGGACGATCTGACCGAGCTGCACTTTCAAGGAATACATTTCCGCCAGTGCTTCCCGTTGTGCAAGCTGGTTTTCGGCATTGCCGGTAATCAAATAGCGCAGGCCATTCGACTGCGCATCGCCGGTTGCCACTTTCATTCGGGTAAGCAATTCGAGTGTCTGGTGCGTATGGCTTACCAAGCCGATGGAAGCACCCAGCTCATTGGTCGAAGTGACCGACACGGCCGAAGTTGCCAGAATGAGTACGAACGCCAGCGCGAGTAATCCATTGTTAATCTGATGCCGAAATCTGCCGCTGCCAGTACTTTCCATCGATGCTTCCCCACATCATGTGATCGGCTTCCGGTTGCTTGATTGCCAACCTGCCGGATTTCTAATAATTCAACAGCCAGATAGTACCGTTTAGCACCAGGGCAAACGACAGCCACATCAAATAGGGTATCAACAGATAACCCGCGGTACTCGATATCTTGCCGAATGCCAATGCCGTCGACAGCGCTGCCAGCCAAAGGATGCAAATTTCCATGAAAGCCAGCGCGGGCTGATGCAAGCCGAAAAAAATCGGCGTCCAGGCCAGGTTCAACAATAGTTGCAGCCAGAACAGCAGCATCGCGTACGATCTTTCGGAAGGCGATGCATTGCTGTCGCGGCGAATCATCCAGGCACTGACTGCAAGGGATACGTAAAGGACGGTCCACGCAGGTGCGAATACCCAG
>Ga0208628_1000215_pt1 | contig 34683 bp, 28 predicted proteins | sample LakWasMet16_LOW5_2_FD_183864 | JGI IMG/M metagenome (GOLD analysis project Ga0208628, IMG submission 183864) | Freshwater sediment methanotrophic microbial communities from Lake Washington under simulated oxygen tension - Sediment Metagenome... | ecosystem: Environmental > Aquatic > Freshwater >... | reverse complement strand
TTTGCTTCAGCTCATGCGGCAATCGAAGCAAGACATAGCCTGCCGAGCTTGCGCCTGCTTCATGTGCCGCTTCCAGAATATGCTCCAGGTCGCGATCGGTAATCATCGGGATAACCGGGGCCACCAATACACCCACCGGTACTCCTGCCTCATGCAGGGCTTGTATGGTCTTTAAGCGGGTATGCGGGGCAGACGCTCGTGGTTCCAGTTTTGCCGATAATTTATTATCGAGACTGGTCACCGACACATAAACGCTGACCAGATTTTGTTCTGCCATCGATGCCAGTAAATCTAGATCACGAGTAATCAGCGAGCCCTTGGTAACGAAGCTCACGGGATGCCGGCATTCGGCCAGTACTTCCAGTATTTCGCGAGTTACCTTGTAATTGCGTTCAATCGGTTGGTAGCTATCGGTGTTAATGCCGAGTGCAATAGGTGATGGACGATACCCGGGCTTTGCTAGCTCGGCTCTAAGCACCTCGGCAGCATTGGTCTTGGCAAACAGCTTCGTTTCGAAATCCAGCCCCGGGGACAATTCAAGATAGGCGTGGCTGGGCCTTGCAAAGCAGTAAACACAGCCATGCTCGCAGCCCCGGTAAGGATTCACCGATTGACTAAAACCGATGTCGGGAGAGTTATTGCGGCTGATGACGCTGCTTGCCCGTTCTTCCTTGACCGTGGTCTGGATACGTTCGGGATCACCTTCCTTGTCGTACGCCGAGCCCCAGCCGTCATCCTCACCCACAACGGTCGTCTTCTCGTAGCGGCCCACTACCCACGAGGCAGAACCGCGTCCTTTGATCGGAGCTTGAGGTTTGCGAGTATCGTCCATCGGCATAAGCTAATTCTTTGCTGTCGCAAGGCTTGCGACACAGACACGACGCTACAAAATAAAAAAGCCGCATCACAATCATCTGCAATGCGGCCTTGATTTAAAACGAAAACATAATCCGGTTCAGCTGATTTTTCAGAACGGGATATCGTCTTCCGGGAACGGGTCGTCATTGCGGGAGGGAGGCATTTGATTGCTGCCGCCGCCACGTGATTCATTCGAACCACCGCCGCCATATCCACCACCGCCGCCGCTGCGGGGAGCACCGCCGCCCATTGGGCGTGAACTACCGCCACCGCCACCTTCACCACCCATTTTGCCACCGAGCATTTGCATCTCGTCAGCGATGATATCGGTGCTGTATTTTTCGACACCGGCTTTATCGGTGTACTTGTCAGTACGCAATTTGCCTTCGATGTATACCTGGCTGCCTTTTTTCAGATATTCACCGGCGATTTCCGCCAGACGACCGAAGAATTTGACGCGATGCCATTCGGTGCGTTCCTGCTGTTCACCAGATGTCTTGTCTTTCCATGATTCGGAAGTCGCGACGCTAATACTGGTCATGGCAGTGCCCGACTGTGAATAGCGCACTTCCGGATCGTTACCTAAATTACCAACCAAAATTACTTTGTTAATACCGCGAGCCATGGGTTAATCCTTATCTGGAAAATTCAATCACGGGCCAATTATAAGCTAAGCCGAAGTGGCGGGCTGTCGGGATTTACCCTGATTTTGAGTAAGAATTCCCCTAAAGCCTTTATAATTGCCCCATGTCTGCTCAAATACGGAATCCGGCCCTGCCCGGCATCAAAGAAATCCAAGCCCTGACGGCCAACGAAATGGCCGCTGTGAACGATTTGATTCGTGAGCGTCTGAGTTCGGAAGTCGCGCTGATCAACCAGATTTCCGAGCATATTATCGCCGCCGGCGGCAAACGCCTGCGTCCGATGCTCGCGACCATAGCCTCCCGTGCCCTAGGCCATGACGGCAATGAGCCGACTCAACTGGCTGCCATCATCGAATTCATCCATACCGCTACCTTGCTGCATGACGACGTGGTGGACGAATCCAATCTGCGCCGTGGCCGTAAAACCGCCAATGCACTCTGGGGCAATGCGCCCAGCGTACTGGTCGGCGATTTCCTGTATTCGCGCGCGTTCCAGTTGATGGTCGAGCTGAACGACATGACCATCCAGCGCGTGCTGGCCGATGCCACCAATGCGATTGCCGAAGGCGAAGTGCTGCAGCTTTTGCATGTGCACAACCCAGATACCGATGAACCGACATATTTGCGCGTTATCGAACGCAAGACCGCCATCTTGTTTGCCGCTGCCACTCGCCTGGGCGCTCTGGTTGCCGGTGCGGATGCCGATACCCAGCAACGCTTTTCCGATTACGGCTTGAATCTGGGCATGGCGTTTCAAATCGCCGACGATGTGCTGGATTACACCTCCGATGCGGAAACCCTCGGCAAGAATCTCGGTGATGATCTGGCCGAAGGCAAAGCCACGCTGCCATTGATTCATGCGCTGTCGCTGGCCGATGAAACCGAAGCCGCACAGTTGAGGAATATCATCGAAACCGGTGATGCGTCAGCTTTACCTTTCGTGATGAAGGCGATCAACACGCATCAAAGCGTCAGCTACAGCCATGCTCGCGCGGTGGAATTTGCCAAACGTGCCGAGCAGGCTATCAGCAAAGTGCCGGACAGCGAGTGGAAAGAAGCGATGCTGGGGCTGGCGCGTTACGCTATCGAGCGCACGCACTAAGAGCACGTAGGAGGGCCCTTGGGCCCGACCGAATAAAGTCGCCCGCAAGCGGCCTCCTACAAAAATAAAAATTATTTCGAAGCCGTAAAACGTTCGGCAAAGAAATTGCGCATCATCTTCATGCTGCGTTTATAGCTTGGCTCGTGATACAAACAGCCGGGAACCGTGCCGGTTTCATCGGGTTCGGCAAAACAATGCACTGCGCCGCCAAAATTCACGAACTGCCAATCGGCTTTCGTCACCTGCATTTCTTTCTGGAAGTCGACAATCGATTCGGCCGATACATATTTGTCATCGCCGCCGTTCATTACCAAAACAGAAGTCTTGATATCACCGGCTTTGGTTGCTGGCAGCTTGGTCGACAGATTGCCATGGAATGTCGCAACGCCCGCGATAGCGGCACCACTGCGCGCCAGATCAAGCGCGACCGCACCACCGAAACAAAAGCCAATCGCGCCGATGTTTTTGGTATCGACCGGCGCCTTCTTTCCCGCCGCTTTCAATTGCGCCAAAGCGGTCGTGATTCGTGCGCGCAGCTCGGCTGGATCGGCATAAACGCCGCCTGCAGCCTTGCCGGCTTCATCCGGGTTCTTCGGGCGCAGATCACGACCATACATGTCCACCAACAACACGACGTAATCTTTGCCGGCGATGGTTTTCGCCTTGCTGATCGCGCTATCGGTGATGCCGTACCAGTTGGGCACCATCAACAAACCCGGACGCGCCTTGTTGCTGGCATCATCCCAGACAAGATAGCCGTCAAAATTCTTGTCGCCATGCGCCCAGGATATTTTGTCGGCGCGCTGTGCGGCGACGGAAACGCTACTGATCAACAAAAGCGATAGAGCCAGTAAAATTCTCATGACGAACTCCGTTGGTTTTTGAAAACGCGATTTATACGCAGGACAGCGTTACAGCCATGTGTACGACTAGCTGACACCCATACCCGGAATGGCGCTGATCATGTCCGGATCAAAGCCGGCGGCCTTCGCAAAATGTTTGCCGCGCTCGACGTAATCCTTGTAGCGCGGAAAGCTCGGCGCACCCGGCGATAACAAAATGGCGCCCTCGTTTTCGAGCACTTCGCGACCAATGCGGATCGCATCTTCGATTTCTTTCGCTTCCATCAGCACGAAATGCGACTTATGCACGATTGGTTTCAAGCGTTCGAAAATGCGCGGACCGTTTTGTCCCATCGTGATGACGAGCTTAGGCGGATCCACCGCCATACGGTCGGCGAAAGCACCCCAGTCCACGCCACGATCATAACCACCGACGATAATTGCCAGCTTCATGCCTTTCAGCGAATCCAGCGCAGCCATGCTGGCATGCGGTGTGGTGCTGATCGAATCGTTGATGAATTGCACGCCTTCACGGGCGCCAAGATTCTGCAATCGATGCGGCAATATCTTGAATAGATTGACGTTCGCGGCCAATGAGACTGCATCAATACCGAGAGCTTCGACGGCAGTCAATGCGGCACAGAGATTGATCCGGTTATGCAAACCCGGCAATGCAATCATGCGCAGGTCCATCACGAATTGTTCGCCGCGAAATAATGAATTTTCTTCGACATGCCAACCATCGGGGTGATTGAAGTAACGCACGCACATCGGATCAATCGCCAAACTCGCGAGACGTTGATCGGCGGCATTCAGCACGACCGTGCGGGCACCCGAGCTGAGCGCAAGCGACATTTTATCGTCGAAATAACGTTGCTCGCTGCCATGCCAGTCGAGATGTTCCGGAAAGAAATTCAGGATCACGGCCACTTCGGGATCAACGACTTCGCGTGTTTGGTAACTTGATAATTCAATCGCCCAGAACTGCGGCGGCGGTTCGACATCCAGTAATTCCAACAGCGGCAAACCGATATTCCCAGCCAATGCGGTGCGACGTCCTGCACTGCGAAGTAAATGTGCAATTAGTGCGGTGACCGTGCTTTTGCCTTTGGTGCCGGTAACGCAAATGGTGCGCTCGTGTGGATGCTCGGCAAACCATAATGAAGTCCCGCCGATAAATTTCGTACCATGCAGTGCGGCATCAACCGCAGGTGAGGAATAGGGGCTAATACCGGGTGATTTGATCACATATTCAAAGGCCGCCAATTTGTCGCCGTTGACTTCGGTTTCGACATGGCAATTGGGGTCTTCCATTTCCAGCAGTGCGGGTGCTTCGTGTTCATTGCAAAAAACCGTGATGTCCTGACGCGGCAAACGCCAACGCAATGCGGCCAATGCGGCCCGGCCTTCCCGGCCATAGCCCCAAATCGCAACGCGCTTGTTTTCCAGGTCAGAAATTTTCACGCAATACACTCCAGACAGTCGGGGGAATGCCATGTTGCTCGTCCGCTTGCATCAAGGGGGCGATAGCCAATTCTTCGGCATTCAGCATCGGCTTGATTTCGCGCACGAACCGGGCAACGATAGCATCTTCCCGCCAACTGGCGCTGGCCGCCAACAGATTCATGGCCGCACGCGATTCCTTGCCCTCGCCCACGCACTCAAATGGCTTGTGGTCCTGATATTCCATCAAGGCATCGAAACCGGCGGTCTGCTCGGTTTCATCCAGCAAATTGCGGCCGAAAATATTCAGCAATCGCGGCTTTGGCATGAACGGCGCCAAGGCCAGGAAAACGAAATGGCATTTAGGACATACGCCACACCAGCGCTGCGCCGGCTTCTCACCCAAGATATGAAAATTGCGATTGCAGGATGAAAAATGCGCGTCATAGCGATCAATGTTCGCGAAGGCACGTGCCACGGCCAATTCGGAAAACGGACGTAACAAGGAATAATAATTAAGATCCGATGCTACGTATTTTTTTACCTGCGCTGCAAATGCCTGTTCGAATGCCCAGCCTTTCGACCATTGGTGATTCACTTCACCGGTGCCAGGAATAATGCTGCCGTAACTCGCAGAACGTTCATTCGAAAACACGACTTGATTGGATTGGTTCAGCACTGCTGCCATCACCAAAATAGCCGAGTTCACCGCGGTGACCGGAATATGGCCATTCAACGCGCCCTGCATGTTTATCTCGAATAATGCCAGTGGCAATTTTCTTTCGATATTCAACAAAGGCAACCCGGTTCGTTCGGCACAGGCCTTGATCAATGGCGAACTGCCAATCCAGCTAACGGTTTGATTGATACCCGCTGCACGCAGAGCTTCGATACTGACCAGGGAATCCTTGCCGCCACCGATCGCGACCAAGGCATGCTGTTTCAGACCGGCGCTTGCGGCCGCGACCTGCGTTTCATCCGAATGCGGAAACCGGATCTTGCCACGCAAATTCAAACCGTTTCGATAGGCAAACTCGCCGAGGCCATTTTCATAAACCGTTTGCAGGAATTGAGCGGTACCGGCATCGATATCTCCCGATTCAATCCGGATTTCCGGCGGTACCGCCGCCTTGTAATAACTCACACCGGCAATGAGGTGCAGCAATTTCAGCGCCTGTTCCGTTGCCGTTTTTTGTTGCGCGTTCAAGTTGAATGGCGCGCCCGGAAATTGCACGGTTTCAACCAGAGCTTCGCCGTCATCGAAAGCGTAGGCCAGGGATGCAATGCCGGTTTGTGTATCGAAATCATGTCGAACGAAACGGAAGTTTTTTATTTTTTCACGGACAAAACTAGTCATTGATAATTTCCTCCTGCGGCAGTTCGCGCAGGTTATAGCGATTCGCCATCGCGTAACCGTAAGCACCGGCGTTCGCGATCAACACGATATCATTTTCCGAAGTGGTATTTGGCAGGCAACGGCGGTGACCCAGCACATCGCTGCTTTCGCAAATGGGTCCGACCACTTCGGCGATATCGCCATCGGGTTCGTCCAGTCGCGATAGATTCACGATCTCGTGCCAGGCATCGTAAAGCGCCGGTCGCATCAGCGCATTCATGCCCGCATCCAGGCCAATACGACGCACGCCTTGCTTGGTATTGCTTTGCGTGACCTTCGCTAACAATACGCCGGCCTGTGCCACCATGAAGCGTCCAGGCTCGACCCAGAGTTGATACTGCGGATACGCCACCTTCAATTCTGCCAGTACTGCGTTGTAAGCCTGCAGATCGAATTCGGCATCATCGTGTTTATACGGAATCGCAATGCCGCCTCCGACATCGATGCTCGATACGGTACCCAGGCGATCGGCAATCGCCGCAAGCTGCGAATAAACGGTCGCCCAATGCTGGGCATCGACAATCCCGCTGCCAATATGCGAATGCAAACCGACTACGCGAGTATTGAGTTTTTTCACTTCGGCTTCGAAAGCAGGAACATCGTTTACGGCAAGACCAAACTTGGCTTCCTTGCCACCGGTTCTGACTTTCGCATGGTGACCCTGGCCAAAACCCGGATCAATTCGAAGAATAATGTTTTTATCGGCGAATAAATCAGGCCACTGCTGAAGGCAGGTCACACTATCAATCGTGACATTGACGCCGCGATCAAACGCGAATGCATACTCGGCACGTGGCGCAAAACTTGGCGTGAATAAAATATCGGCCGGTTTGATATTCGGAACCGATACCAACACATGCTGCAACTCGGCTTGCGATACACACTCGAGGCCGAAACCTTCGGCATAAAGTGTCTGCAGTATTTGCGGATGCGAATTCGCCTTGATCGCATAGAAATGCCGGTCAATTGCAGGCAATGCTTTCAAGGCTTTTGCCTGCGCACGGACCGTAGCCAGATCATAAACATACAGCGGCGTGTGATTGGCGGCCATGCCGATCAGACGATCACGCTTGGTTTGCCACCAGGTAACCGTACGTTCCTTGTGCGCCGATTCGATTTGATTCCAGCTCGGGCCAAATACCTGCCCTTCATCGACCGGCATCGCACCCGAAGCGATCAGCAATGCATGCAGAGTCGGCATCAAATCGTCGGCAAAGGCTTCATCAACGACGAAAGTCAGATTCAAATCATTCGAACTTTGCGACAGCAGGTGCACGCGTTCGCGCCCGAACTCGCTCCAGACATCGGTCAGCTTGTGCAGCAAGGAACGCATGCCGCGACCGACCAGCGTAATCGCGCTGCAAGGTGCGATTACTTTTACCCGGCAGACTTCCGACAAATCGGCGCAGAGCGCATCGAGCACATTCGAATTCACCAGATTGTCGGAAGGGTCTAGCGATACGGTGACGTTGGCTTCGGAAGAACCGATCAAATCCACCGACAGGCCATGTTTCTTGAAACGCTCGAAAACATCGGCAAGAAAACCGACTTGTTGCCACATGCCGATGGTTTCCATCGACACCAATACAATGCCGCGACGCGAGCTGATCGCCTTGACGCCAGCCACCGAGGCACTGCGGTCATCAATCACTGTGCCGAGCATGTCGGGACGTTCGGTATCGCGAATCCAGATCGGCACCCGCAAATCGCGGCAGGGATGGATGCAACGCGGGTGTAAAACTTTCGCGCCGGTGGAGGCAATTTCCTGTGCTTCTTCGTAATCGAGTTTCGACAACAAGCGTGCCTGCGGAACTGCGCGCGGGTTCGCACTGAACATGCCGGGCACATCGGTCCAGATTTCAACGCGACGCGCCTTCAGCAAGGCACCGAAATAAGCGGCAGAAGTATCCGAACCACCGCGTCCAAGGATTGCCGTCTTGCCATCGGGATGACGCGCAATAAATCCTTGCGTGATGAACAGACTTGCATCACCGGCAAACATCGTCTCGACATTCGAAGTGGTCTGGTAATCGCAGGAAACCGACAAGCGCTGCGCCCAGGCAGTTTGGTGCGGCATCACGATCGCTTTCAAACCATCGCGGGCGTCGCACCAATGTACGTCCATGCCTTGCGTGCACAAATAGGCGACACCGAGTGTCGACGAAAGCAATTCGCCTTGCGCCAATACTTCAGCTTGCCAGGAAAGCTCGGCCGATTCGCGCCGCATATCGCTTACCAACGCCTGCAATACATCGAAACGCTTCGACAAGACCTTATCGGCATCGATTTCCAATTCGGCACAAAAGCCACGGTGTTTTTCAACCAGACCATCGACCAAGGCCTGCACGGCGGCACGGTCGGCATATTGGTCGATAATCGACTGCAGGGTATTGGTCACGCCCGACAAAGCCGAGACCACGACCAACACGCGGACTTGTTCGTCTTGCATCCGTTTTCGCATCAACTGGCCGATGATGTTCCAGCGATTACGACGCGACACACTGGTGCCGCCGAATTTCAATACAATCCAGTCCGTGGGGTTCATTACGAATGACGCCTGCTTAAAGACAAACCAAAGGCCAAATAATAAACTATGAAGCCCCCCGTTGCTTATAATTTTTGGATCTGAAATGCCGCCAAGACGTTACTTGCAAGTTGATGTATTTTCCAAGCGACCTGGCTGTGGCAACCCTCTGGCAGTCGTGCTTGATGCGGAAGGCCTGAGCAGCGAACAAATGCAGAAAATCGCGGCATGGACCAATCTGGTGGAAACCACCTTCGTGCTGCCGCCCAGCGAAGCCAATGCCGACTACCGCGTTCGGATCTTCACCCCGCAGCGCGAAATTCCGTTCGCCGGTCACCCCAGTCTCGGCACCGCACATGCCTTGCTGGCATTGAAAATGGTCAGGTCGCAAAAAGGCGAAATCATCCAGGAATGCGGTGCCGGCCTGATACCGATCCGGATCGAAACTTCGAAAAAATTCCGGCGCCGATTATTTTTCCGCGCGCCGGCAGTAAAAAACATTGAAGTATTTGATGCCGGCTTCGAACCTGCTGCTGCCGTTTTTTCACAACTGGCACTTGGGGAGTTGGCGCCAAGTCTGGTCGAAGGTGGCCGCAAATGGTGGATTGCCGAAATGCGCGATGAAAAATTCCTGCGCAGTTTGCAGCCAGACCATGCAGCGATCACCGCAATGTCAAAGGCCAGCGACAGCATGGGCCTGTGCGTTTTCTCGCGTTGCAAGGATCAGGATTACCAATTGGCGGTGCGAGCGTTTGCGCCGGCATTCGGCATCAAGGAAGACCCGGCCTCCGGCGCCGCGAATGCAACTATCGCAGCCTATCTGCTCGACAGCGGCGCGCTTGAAAGCATCGGCCACAATTACCGCGTGAGCCAGGGCCGCGAGATGGGGCACGATGCCACCATCGATTTGCGCGCGGAAACACAGGATGACATCTGGGTTGGCGGTGAATGCCAGACCGTGATCAATGCCACCATGAACTGGATCGACTGATATGACCACGACTATTACCAGACGCTTTTTGCAATGCGATGTCTTCGCCGATTACGCCGGAGCCGGCAATGGATTGGCCGTGGTGCTGGACGGAGAAAACTTAAGTACCGAACAAATGCAGGCATTCGCGAAATTCACCAATATGTCGGAAACCACCTTCGTGTTGCCGACCACAAAAGTGGAAGCCAGTTATCGCGTTCGCATTTTTACGCCGATGTCGGAATTACCGTTTGCCGGTCATCCGAGCGTCGGTACTGCACATGCCGTTTTGGAATCGGGTTTGACGAAAGCGACGAATGGCAAACTCACGCAGGAATGTGCGGCAGGCTTGCTGCCTATGACAGCAGAGGGTGGAGGAAAGGATCGCTGCATCTCGGTACGCGCTCCACGCGGGAAAATCATTCCGCATGATGCCGATGTTCAAACACTGTTGAATGCGGCGATAAAAAATATGGCCTTGGGCGGGTTACCTGCGACGTTGATGAACAACGGGCCGCAGTGGTGGTGTGTTGAATTGGCCGATGAAGCGGCCGTTCGCGAATTGAAACCGATGCTGCCGGAAATTGCTGCCCTGACTCAGGGAAGCAATTCCGTCGGGCTGTCTGTGTTTGCGCGTTCGAGCTCACCCGATTACCGACTGGTTGTACGAGCCTTCTGCCCTGCAGACAGCATTCCCGAAGATCCCGTGACCGGTAGCGCCAATGCCGCCATTGCCGCCTTGATGCATGAACGCGAGTCACTCGGAAAAACGGGAAATGTCTATACGGCGAGCCAGGGCCGTGAAGTCGGTCGCGACGGTTTCGTGCAGGTACGCGTTGATGATGATGGCGAAGTCTGGATTGGCGGAAAAACGCAGACCGTGATTGAAGGCAGTTTGCGCTGGGATTGATTTACGCAGGAGGCCGCTTGCGAGCGCCGCCTTTAAATTTCGAAGGGGTCGCCCGCAAGCGGCCTGCTACGAAAAACAAAGGAGCCTGCCGGCTCCTTTGTTTTTTTACAGATACGAAAACCAGTCAATAACGCGAATAATCATTACCGCGGTCGTTGTAGCCGATTTCATTGCCATCCGCTTCCACATTCACGCGAACACGGATGTTGCTGCCAGGATGGTAATCGGTCGTGGTCGTATAGGTTTGACCATGATATTCGAAGGTCACGCGATAACCGGTGACACGCGCATCGTCGTAACGGTTGTCGTAGCGGTCATGATCGTAACGATCCTGGTAGCGTTCGTTGACGTAACGATCGCGACCATATCGGTAATCACGGCTCGTGTCATAGCGATTGTTTTGATAACCGTAGCCATAGTTGTCGTCATTCACCATGCGGCAACGTAATTGACCGTTCGGCTCGGTGTAATACCCGTTTCCGTAGTGGTCATTACGCGAATCGTATCGGTTATTGGAATAGCGATAATTATCGCCGCGATTGTTTTGTGCATCGCGTGTAATCGCATAACCGAGTACGGCACCTACGGCTGTCGCGGCACGACGGCCATCGCCATCACCGATGTGATTGCCGATTGCGGCACCCAGGACGCCGCCAAGAACCGCATTGGTGTTATTGCCGAAACCGTTGTTGCCATGACGATAATTATTGTTGTAGCGATTATTGCCATAACGATTGCCATAGCGGTTATTTCCGCGCGACGAAACTACCCAGCATTCACGGCGCGATTGAGAATAATATTGGTCGATGATCGGATCAACGCTGATTACCCGGGCAGAGTCGTAACGCACACCGTTGTTATTGTTGGCATAGGTATCGTTGTACTCATAGCCGGAACGATCACTACCTTGATTATAGTAATCATCGGCGAACGCGGCGCCAGAGAGCGCGGTAGATGCAAGTGCCAAAGCAGTCAGGGCAAGACGTTTCATATTCCACTCCAAACGCCGGATTGGCGTGATGCGAACATTACGGCCATCGAAATTAAACATTCCTGAACTAAACGCTAGTGAAAAATGCCATTCAGGTACGCGACAGCCTGCAATGCGCACTGCGCCGCAGTTTTGCCGAGCAAAGAGCCGACATGACTGGCGTCAGGCGAATTGATAAACGACGCGTTCAGACTTTCTGAAAAATTTTTTGTCAGTGGAAAAGGTACGTCGGCATCCTGCCCTGAAGCCATCACCAGCAATGGGCATAAAGGTATAAGGACATCAACGCCTGCCATTGCAGCATTCATCACGGCACCTGATTCATCACGCCAATGTCGAAAAGCGAAAAGAGAAGTCATTTCATCGCAATCAAACAAGGCACGTCGCGTGCCCTGCAAACTTGCATTTGATCGCCAGGGAATAATCACAGGATATTTTTCCCGTAACGGCATTTGCGAATGCCAGGGCGCCGGCGGTATCGGGTTGATCAATACGATCGCATCGGCCTGCCCGGCATTCATCAATGCCAATAAACCGCCAAGGCTGGCACCGATAATTATTTTTGGAGAATCCATCAATGACAAATGCTGCTGCACTTGCCGGCGATATTCTTCCAGCGAGGTATTCGCCAAGCCATTTACCGATGGCAACAAATCGGGCGCATGAACATTAAAGCCATGCGCCCGAAATAAGCGTATCCAGATATTCCATTCCCAGCCGCCGCCACCGGCGCCATGCAGGAACAGCACTTCCGGTTTAGACAAGCGTGGCATCCATCGTGACCGGCACGGCGAGCGCACGTGAAATCACGCAGCCGGCTTTGGCCATATTGGCGATCTCGGTGAATTGTTCCGCGGTGATGCCCGGGATGTCGCCCGAAACAATCAGGTGTACGCCGGAAACGGTCGGGCCGGGATCATTACCCATTTCCATATTGACCTCGGCACGTGTTTCGATCTTGTTGGCGGTAAAGCCGGCCTTGCCCAGCACCAGGGACAAAGCCATGCTGAAACAGCCTGCATGCGCAGCCGCCAGCAGTTCTTCCGGATTGGTACCTTTCTCGTCGCCGAAACGGGTCTTGAACGAATAATTCTGGTCGGCAAACAAGCCGCTTTGCGGTGTGCTCATGGCACCCTTGCCGCTCATCAAATCACCTTCCCAGCGTGCCGCTGCAATACGTTTAAAGCCCATGGCGGTTCTCCAATCGAATGAACGTTTAGTGTAAACCCATTGACCTATGGATGTGGGAAGAGAAAACTACAGCTCCGGCTCTGCCGGAATCGCCATGACCGACGCGCGACTCGGGGCCAATCCCGCCCCCTGCCCTCCACGCCAGCCATGACGCCCTTCTACTGAAAAGGAGAATTGGCATCATGTCTTACATCACTGCTCAAATCAGAAACATGGCCCTGGCAGGCCACCCAGGCACCGGCAAAACCACTTTATTCGAAGCCCTGCTGCATGCCGGTGGCGCAATACAAACGGCAGGCAGCGTTGAACGCGGTACGACCGTTTCGGATTTTGATCCGATGGAAAAAGCCCGCGGACATTCTCTCAACACCGTGCTGGCATCCACCGATCACGCCGGCATCCATCTGAATATTTTTGACACTCCTGGCTATCCGGATTTCCGCGGCCCGACGCTATCGGCATTTTCCGCCGTCGAAACTGTCTGCATCGTGGTCAATGCCAGCAACGGCATTGAATATGGAACCCGTCGCATGATGGAAGTCGCCAAGACAAGAAATCTATCGCGTGTATTGGTCATCAACAAAATGGATGCCGATCCCGGAAAACTTGGCGCACTCGTCGAGCAACTCCGCGAAGAATTCGGCAACGAATGCCTACCGCTGAACTTGCCATCGCAAAACGGCAAAGTGGTAGTCGACTGTTTTTTCAAACCGGAAGGTGATTCCGATATCGGCTCGGTAACCGAATGGCACCAAAAAATCATCGACCAGGTGGTCGAAATAAATGAAACCGTGATGGGCCACTATCTTGAGGAGGGCGAAGAAGGCTTATCCGGTGAAGAACTGCACGATGCGTTCGAACAATGTTTGCGCGAAGGCCACTTGGTACCGATCTGCTTTGTCTCTTCCCGCAGCGGTGCCGGGGTAAAGGAATTGCTCGATATCGCGGAGCGTCTGTTTCCGAATCCGTTCGAAGCCAATCCGCCACCGTTCATGAAGGGCGATGAATCGCTTCTGGCCTTGCCCGATGCAAAAGCCCATGTGATTGCCGATGTTTTCAAGATAGTCAACGATGCCTTCGTCGGCAAGATGAGCGTGTTCCGGGTATTCCAGGGCACGGTCAGGAAGGACACGCAATTATTCATCGACGATGGCAAGAAAGCCTTCAAGGTCGGCCATCTTTTCAAACTGAAAGGAAAAGATCACGTCGAGATCGATTTCGCCATTCCTGGCGATATAGCGGCAGTGGCGAAAATCGAGGAAATCCATTTCGATGCCATTCTTCATGATTCGCATGACGAAGATCACATCCACCTGAAACCGATCGAATTTCCGAAACCGATGTTCGGTCTTGCCATTGAAGCCGCTACTCGCGGACAGGAACAAAAACTTTCGACCGCCTTGCACAAGCTGGCAGAGGAAGACCCCTGCTTTCATATCGAACACAATCCGGAATTAAACGAAACCGTGATTCGCGGACTAGGCGAATTGCATCTGCGCGTGATGCTGGACCGCATGAAAGAGCGTTTCGCAGTCGAAGTAAAATCAAGGCCGCCACGCATTGCCTATCGCGAAACGATCAGCGTCAATGCCGAGGGTCACCATCGCCATAAAAAGCAAACCGGCGGCGCCGGGCAATTTGGCGAAGTGTTTCTGCGTATCGAACCGCTGGACCGCGGCACCGGCTTCGAATTCATCGATGCGATCAAGGGCGGCACGATTCCGGGGCAGTATTTACCGGCCGTGGAAAAAGGCGTGCGGCAGGTTCTGCATGGCGGCGCAATCGCCGGCTATGCGATCCAGGATGTCCGGGTAACGGTTTACGACGGCAAATACCACGATGTCGATTCCAAGGAAATCGCTTTCGTTGCCGCCGGCAAGAAGGCCTTCATCGATGCGATTGCAAAAGCGAAACCGCAAATACTGGAACCCATCGTTGACCTGACGGTATCGGCGCCCGAACAACATATGGGCGATATCACCGGCGGACTCGCATCAAAGCGTGCGCGAATCAACGGCACCGATGCAGCGAGAAACGGCGAAATCATCATCAAGGCGCAAGTACCCTTGTCGGAGCTGACCAATTACGCCACCGAACTCAAGGGCGCTACCGCAGGCCGCGGTCGTTACGACATTGATTTCAGTCATTACGAACCGGTGCCGGGCAATGTGCAGAAGCAGCTGGTGGATTCCTACCGGCCACATGCGGAAGAGGATTGACGCGGGTCGGGCCCAAGGGTCCTCCTACGATTAGTACCGCAGGAGGCCGCTTGCGGGCGACTTGCGGGCGACCCATAGCTCATATTGGGTAATTTCAGAAACGTGCTGCATACTTTCTCAAATCCCATACCGAGCAAGCCATGTCAGTACGTCTTGAATATTTCGCATTTGCGGGCTTTTGTCTGCTTGGAATCAATGCTTGCGATTCAGAACAGGCTCCTGGGGAAGCTGTCGCTGAAAAAGCAAAGCCAATTGAACAAGTCGCGACCATTCTTAAGCCGGAAGCTGCAACGTCTGCCGAAGACTTTCTGCTCGAAACCGCCGTCAAAGAAAGTGACACGCTCGAATCCTTGCGGAAGAAATACGGCGAAGCGAACGTGATCAAAAGCGAACTTCCCGGCGCCGAAGGTGAAACATCGCAGGGCTGGATGCTATTCCCAAACGAACCGGAAAAAAAATTGCTGGTTTATCTCGGTGAAAGCGATTTACATCCCGGTTCGATTGTCGTGAATGAATTGAATTCGCAATGGCATCTCTCCAATTCCGTGAAAATGGGCACCGACAGCAAAGCCTTGCAAGCGCTGAACCAGAAAGTTTTCTCGTTTTACGGTTTCTACTGGGATTACGGCGGCGTGATCAGCGACTGGAATGGCGGCGCGCTCGACAAGAAAGCGGCCGATGGTTCGCATATCGGCATTCATCTCTGTCCGCCGGAAAATGCCAAGTTACCCGATAATTATTTGAGTGGTGACGGCACCTTCCAGAGCGATGACCCGTTGGCGCAGAAATTTCCACCGGTGGTTTGCGAACTGTCACTGTCTTTTCCACAACCCGAATAACGAGTGACCAATGAAACAATTCGCCATCACCTTCACAGCAGTGTTGCTCGCCATTGCCATTGCACTGTTCGGTTACGACTATTTCATCGTTAAACCGCGCGCGGCACAACAATCGGAAACCGTGCAAGTGGACCTGAAAAACGCACAGACGCAGGCGCAAAACATTGCCCATGATCTGGATACCGCCGTTACGCAAACCATCAGCAATGCGAATGACACCATGGCGGCCCAAACCGGCGAAATGCAGCAACGGGCACTGGTAGCCGACGCCATTGCCCGCGGCTCGATCTTCAAGACGGCATTGGCGGAATATTTCATGACGAACGGCCAATGGCCGAAGAACCACACGGAGTCCGGTCTGGCAAAACCGGAGAGTTACGCAGGCGGTGGGGTCACCAGCATTTCAGTCGGAGAAAAAGGCGTTGTAGTCATTATTCTCAATGACAAAATCGAAAACGGCGCGAAAATCAAATTGATCCCGGAAGCCAACGAACAAAGCTACATGATCAACTGGCATTGCAGCAGCGAAGGTTCGGAAGCCTTGAAAAGCCACCTGCCCGCTTGCGGCAATTAAAATCGATGCCGATGAAAGCAAAAACCGCCAAAGAAGCGAAACGTCTGGAAGATATTCCGAATGTCGGTAAATCCATCGCGAATGATTTGCGCTCGATGGATATCTTCGAGCCAAAACAGTTAATCGGCAAGGATCCCTACGCGCTTTATGATCGTCTTGGCGTAATCATGGGCGTCAGGAACGATCCCTGTGTCTGCGACACCATGATTGCCGCCGTTCGTTTCATGGAAGGAAGCGAAGCTCTACCTTGGTGGCATTACACCGCAGAACGTAAAAAACATTTTCGCTAAATTTCGGCGCTGCCCGCCGACAAATCCGGCTCGGCAATTTCCACCCGGTTGCGCCCGTTTTTCTTAGCCGCATACAGAGCCTGATCGGCTCGGCGCAGCAAATCATTGAAGCTGCGATCACTCTCCTGATAGGTCGCCAATCCAATCGATACCGTCAATGGAATGGATTTGCCATCTACTTCGAGCACGTTCTCCTGCACCCCCGCACGCAAACGCTCGGCAGCCGCCAGACTTTTCTCGCGATCGGCCTGATCAAACAACACGACAAATTCTTCGCCGCCATGCCGGCCCAGCAAATCATTCTTGCGTCCGGCTTTTTCAAGCATGCCGGCAATATGCTTTAACGCCAGATCGCCGCTATCGTGTCCATAACGATCATTCACGCCCTTGAAATGATCCACGTCAATCACGGCAACCGACAAAGGCTGCGCCTGTCGCTGCGCCGAGTGGAATGCACGTTCGCCGGCCGAGGAAACGGTCCTGCGGTTTGCCAGGCCGGTTAAATAATCAGTCGATGCCGCCAATTCCCACTGCCGCCTGATTCTGTTCGAGCACATCAGCAAATAGGCCGTCGTACCGATCACCGGCAATATCGCCACCACCAACGGCGTCAATGCATTCAACCAGGAAACACTGTCGAGCATGGTTTGCCCCTGCGCCGGGGAAAACAGGAAATACAGCGCACGAAACAACATGAACAAGCCGACCAGCGAAAAAATAACGGCCAATACCGAACGGCTGACCGAAGGCTCATGACTGGAGAAAATTTGCAGGTAGCGGGCACTGGCAAACAATAAAATCGCCATTGCCAGAGAAACAACGACAATCCGCATACTCAGGTTTGGGCTGTGCGCCGTAAACCAATACACGGCAATAACAGCTAGCACGACCGGAAGCAGAAACAGCAAAGGCAAATTTTTACCGCAGAAAAGACATACCGCCCGAAGATTGGCAAGCAAACCGAGCAACAGGAATGCATTGGCGAGGGGCAATACAAAAGCCAGGGGCAATGAATTCTGAACCGCCAAAAGCACACAGGCGCCCGCCTGCAATAAGGTGCCAATGCGCCAACTTAGCGCACTTTGGCGAACGTCTTCCGCCAATTCTTTGTGCATAAGGCCCAGCACGCCGCCGTTAAGCAGCATCATCAGGGTCGCAATCAGGATGGCAGTGCGTGGATCCAGGCTGAAGGAACTGGGCATATTCTCGGCTTAAAGCATCGTCATGCAAATGATGGCCTGTCAGCACGATACCGGCAAGCAGTTAATCCTTGCGTTCAATTGACCCCAAGACTGTTCCCGCCCATGATTGGCCATCCATCAACCTGGGGAGGACTTATGGATATCCGTTTTTTTGTTTCAGGCATTGTGATGGCCATTGCATCGTTGATGGTCGGCTTTCTGGTCCATGCGACCTTGTTGCACCCGGATTACGCTGCATTAGCGAGCGTGTTCCGTTCCGACGAAGAAGGCATGAATTTCTTCCATTGGATGATTCTTGCGCACGTGATGATCGGTTTTTCGTTGACCTGGATTTACCGGCAAGGCGTGCAAGCGGGTACCTCGACCATCGGCCAAGGTGTCCGCTTCGGTATCGCGATCGCCTGCCTGATGACCATTCCCGGTTACCTGATTTATCTGGCCGTGTTGAAAATACCGGCCGAGCTTGCCCACAAGCAAATGGTGTACGACGTTCCGTTCGTGATTTTTCTGGGCGTTCTGGTCGCGTTTTTGAACAAGAAGAAATGATTGCGTAGGTCGGGCCCCGGCCCGACATAGAGATTTCGATAATGTCGCCATGTCGGGCCAGGGCCCGACCTACGTTTGAAATTATCTTTCGAGCAACTTACGCAAAAACGGTACCGTGATTTTTCGCTGTGCCGCCAGACTTTCGCGATCCAGCTTGTCAAGCAAGGTCGTCAGCGTCAGCAAATCGCGACCGACGCGTTTGAACATATAGTCCAGCACCGCATCGTCGAGCTCCAGCCCACGATGCAAGGCACGCTGTAACAGCACGGCACGCCGTCCATCATCGTCCAGGCTTTCAAGATTCAATCGTGTGCACTGCCCTAACCGCGATTGCAAATCCGGAATCAATAAGGACAAGCCATGCGGCGCGTGGCGGGCTGCATAGATGACAACCGTATTGGCAGCGCGTGCGCGATTGTGAAAATGGAATAGCGCAATTTCATCCTGTTCGTTGCCGGCGCAATTTTCCAAACCATCCAGACAGATGATGTCGGCGTTTTCCTGATCCGGCAGAACTTCCTGCAGGCGACCGGCGAACACTGTCAATGGAAAATACAAGGCGCGGCGCCCCTGCTTCTGCGCCAATGCACAGGTAGCGAGCAACAAATGGCTTTTACCGCTACCGGCAGCGCCGGAAAGATACAACCACTCGCTTGACTCACCGTTCGCCAGAGCCTGCAACGCGGAAACACTGTCGCGACTCCCGACAAAGCTTTCAAAACCCTGGTCGTTGGAAAATTTCAGCGTCAGCGGAATTTGCGGACTCACACATCGATCCCGGCATTTGTGCTTTCTTTTGGCCCTTCATTTCCCGGCGTGAGAATCACGGGTTTTTCCGCGCCATACAAATTGCTCGTGGTGTATTGCTCATGCGCATAACGCAGCAACACCATGACGACTGCAGTCACCGGCAAGGCAAGCAGTACCCCGAGGAAACCGAACAACTGACCTCCGGCCATGATCGAAAAGATCACTGCGACCGGATGCAAACCGATGCTGTCGCCGACCAGCCACGGTGTCAGAAAAAAACTTTCCAGCGTTTGACCGACCATGAAAACGGCAACGACAAGCCCGAGATGCATCGGATCCATACCCTGCACCAACGCGGCGATCAAGGCGGCGGAAATGCCGACAAATGCACCGAGATATGGAACGAAACTTACCAAGCCGGCAATAAATCCGATCAGAAATCCGAACTCCACGCCGACTATCCACAAACCCAGCGCGTAAACCATGCCCAGCACCAGCATCACGCTGATCTGGCCGCGCATGAAATTGCCAAGCACCGCGTCGGATTCACGGGCGAGTTTCATGAAGGTTGGTTCAACCGGACGTGGAATCAATGACTGCAGACGTCCCAGCATATCTTGCCAATCACGTAAAAAATAATACGTGACTACCGGAATCAAACTGATTGTTGCGATCCATCCCAGAATCGCCAAGCCGGATTTTGAAATGCCTCCAAGTACCGTGGCGGCGACTCCGCCGGCTTGTTGCCAGTGCCCCTTGATCAAATTGACCAGTGACATCGGATCAACATATTGTTTGAGCGAAATACCAAACTTGGTTTCCAGCCACGGAATTACCGTATTGGTCGTCCATTCGGCCAAACGCGGCAACCATAAAATCAATTCCCTGATTTGTTCTTCCAGCAAAGGAATCAGCAAAATCAGCGTCAACGCCAAAATCAGACTCATCAGGATGAATACGATAATGACTGCCGTGTTGCGCGAGCGCCCCGCTTTTTCCAGACGCAACACCAATGGATTACCCAACCACGCCAGCAAGGCCGACAAGACGAATGGCGTAAGGATCGGCGACAACAACCAGATCAGGCAACCTGCCAAAACCAGCAATGCGAGCCAGCGCCAACGGCGTTGATCACGCAACCATGTGTTATCAGTCATTCTTTTCTCCAGACACGCATGGCACGGCGGCCATAACGAATAAAATAATCCAAACCACTGGCAATCGTGAAAACAATGACCAGCCAGAACAGCGAATAAAGAACGCGCTCATGCACGAAGGCATAAGCCTGATTTGCAAGCAGCAAGCCAACGTACACGATTTGGAAAAACGTCGTGAGCTTGCTTATCCAACTCGGCTTCGGCTTGAACGGGCCGATGGTTTTCCACCAGACCCAGGCGCCGGTCACAATTACCACATCCCTGCCGAGTACGAGCAAGCACAACCAGAGCGGAATCGCCTGTTGCCAGGCCAAACCGACAAAACAGACCGACAATAATAATTTATCGGCAATCGGATCGAGCAACCCGCCAAGTGCGGTACGCCAGTCGAATTTCTTCGCCAGATAACCGTCGAGTGAATCGCTGAAACCGGCCAGCATCGCAATCCAGAACGAAACCAGCGTATTGCCTTCGATCAAGAAATACAGCAGAGGCAATGCCGCCACCATGCGTGCAATGGTGATGGCATTGGGGATCTGCTTTACATTCATTGTCCGGTTTATTGCAGGATGAAACGCGGCACGGTTTTGGTTTCAGGCTGTGCGGTCGTCTCGTCATTGCTCTCGCTTGCGTTATCCGCATCATTATCGGTACTGCGCAAAATGCCGCCCGAACCTATCAGCGTATAGAAACTTTTCATGCCGGCATTCATGTCCAGTTCGAGTCGAAGCGACTCCGGCGTTGCCTGCATTACCTGCACGCGCCTCACGATGGCCAGTTGCTGCAAATAACCCATCAAGCGGATGAAATCCTGACTGTCATTGACGCCGGCGACATCGATTCGATATTTGCCGGCCACGCCGGTATTGAGATACACGGCATCGCGTTTCGCGATGGCGTCGGCTGCGCCGTCGGCACCGGAAGCGATTACCTGGCGCGGATCAGCTTTGGTATCGACCCAGCGCGCGACTTCCGCTCCATCTTGCGTCATCACCCATTGCGCAGACCAGCCGCTGACCGAGCGATAAACCTTGCCGACCACTTGCGTATTGTTCTGGTAACGCGCGGTCAGCGCTTGCAGTGCAGCGGCATTCAACGCCCAGACCGAATTGGTGGCGGCGATTTCGACGTTATTGCCGCTCGGCAACAGAAAACGCATGCCGCGTTCCAGTCCGCGCACGGCGAGAGGTTTTACTACCGATAATTGCTGTGAAGTCACCAGACGCGGGCCTCGGCCATCATCGATCGCGAGCCACAAAATCGGCCTCGGTCTGGCACCAGTCCAGTATTTCAATCCGGCCGCGCCAATGAGCGCGTCAACGGCATCCGGATCAAAACTCACGGCCAATACGTTTTTATAGACCGGCATGCCGCTGGCGGTATCGCCGTCCTGCCGTGTCGTGGTTTCGGCAACCAGACTGCCGGCGGTCGGCATTGCGCGCCTGATCACCACATTTCCGTTTGCGGCAGGGTTGCCGGTCAATTTGACGATCACCTGGGCCAAGGCCTGCGCCGTCGCAATCCGCTTGGCATTGTCGCCGAGGGTATCCATCACCGCTTCGCCGCGATAAAGCGCGGGGTCACGAACCGGTTTGAGCCTGACGGCCGGCTTGGAGGGGTCCGCCGTATTCAGCGCATCCGCCACGACGCCCTTGCCCGCTGTCGAGCTGGCAGGCCTGGGTTTTGCCGGGCTACTTGCGCTTTGTGCGAAGACTGATGCGCTGAAAACAGCGGCGAATATCAAGGAAATGAAGGCGATTTGTGCTTTGGGGGTCTTTTTCATGGCTACATGTTGCCGCAAGCAGGCAGGGCACGTCCAACTATGCGCTGTTAGAATAGGCACTTTCCCAGCGAATTATTTCCCGTGACCGCCCAAACTCCCCTTACTTATCGTGACGCCGGTGTTGATATTGATGCCGGAAATGAAGTGGTTGAACGCATTAAACCTTTGGTGAAACGCACCTTCCGGCCTGAAGTGATGGGTGGCCTGGGCGGTTTCGGCGCGCTGTTCAACCTCTCTGGCAAATACCGTGAACCGGTGCTGGTCTCGGGTACCGATGGCGTCGGCACCAAACTGAAGCTGGCACAACAACTGAACCGCCACGACAGCATCGGCATCGATCTGGTCGGCATGTGCGTGAACGACGTGCTGGTGCAAGGCGCCGAGCCCTTGTTCTTCCTGGATTATTTTGCGACCGGCAAATTGCATGTCGACACCACGGTGTCGGTGGTCGGCGGTATTGCGAAAGGTTGCGAACTGGCCGGTTGCGCCTTGATCGGTGGTGAAACTGCCGAAATGCCCGACATGTACCCGCCGGGCGAATACGATCTCGCCGGTTTCACCGTGGGCGCGGTCGAAAAATCCGAATTGCTCGACGGTGCTGCGGTGCGCGAAGGCGATGTGCTGATTGGCATCGCCAGCAGTGGCCCGCATTCGAACGGCTATTCGCTGATCCGGAAAATTTATGATCGCGCCGGTCGCCCTGCCGATCTGGATATCGGTGGCGAAAAACTGATCGATGCCTTGATGGCACCGACACGCATCTATGTCAAACCGATTTTGGCGATGTTGAAAGAGCATGCCATTCACGCGATGGCGCATATCACCGGCGGCGGCTTGTCGGAAAACATCATCCGCGTGATTCCCGAGGGTCTTGGTCTGGAAATAAAAGCCAGCAGCTGGCCCCTGCCGCCGGTATTCCAGTGGCTGCAAAAAGAAGGCCAGGTGCCTAACAACGAAATGTGGCGCACATTCAACTGTGGTATCGGTTTTGTGCTGGTGATTGCTGCAGACGATGTCGCAAGCATCGGTGCCGCGTTGACATCGCATGATTTGGCGCACTGGACGATTGGTTCCGTGGTGAAAGCCGGCGGCGAAGAACGTACGCACATCACGGAATAAAACGTGACGCTAAATCCATTCAAAAAACTGTCACTGTTTTTTGTAGTGTCGGTTTTTGTCATTACCTGGATTAATCCACGCTGGCCGCTGGAACAGGGGCTGCACAGTTCCCTGACCGTTGTCGGCCTGGTTTGGCTGGTCTGGCACGCGAAAAAACATTCGATGCGGAACACGGATTTTTTCCTGGTCTGTTTTTTCATCTCGATCCACTGCGTCGCCGCACGCTGGCTTTACTCGAATGTTCCTTACGACGACTGGTGCAGGACTTTGTTCAACTGGTCGCCGCAACAAGCATTCGGTTTCGAGCGAAACCATTTCGACCGCCTGATCCATTTTCTTTACGGCGTTTGCTTCATGCCGGCGGTCGCGAATTTCATTCGCGTGAAAAACAATATCCGCATGGGTTCGGCATTGGCGATCGCGTTGATGTTGATCATGTGCAGCAGCCTGATTTACGAATGGGCCGAATGGGCCATTGCCGTCATGCTGTCGCCGGAACAGGCCGAGGCCTACAACGGTCAGCAAGGTGACATCTGGGATGCGCATATGGACATGCTGCTTGCAACAATCGGCGCCGCCTTGACGATTCCTTTTTTGAAAAAAACGAATGGCTGGAAACAATGACAAGCCACTTGCCGAATCGAAACCGCCAATCTTTCCGCATTGCCGTGCTGGCGTCCGGGCGGGGCAGCAATTTGCAGGCGATTCATGCGGCATGCGAAAGCGGCCATCTGACATCGAAGATTGCCGGCGTTTTTTCCGACAAGAAAAACTCCGGTGCAATCGCTTTCGCCAGGCAACAGGGCATTGAGTACGCGGCGGCCAGGCCCTCCGAATTCAGCTCGCGCGAAGCTTTCGATGAACACCTATTCAGTCTGGTCGAAGCCATTCAGCCTGATCTCATCGTTTGTGCCGGATATTTACGCCTCATATCCGCAAGAACGGTAGAAAAAGTGCAAGCTCGCATGATCAATATCCACCCTTCGCTACTCCCGAAATTTCCGGGACTGCATACCCATGCCCGCGCATTGGCAGCGGGAGAAAAATGGCATGGCGCAAGCGTGCATTGCGTTATTCCGGAGCTGGATGCTGGTCCGGTTCTATCGCAGGTTTGTGTGGAAGTGCAACCTGAAGATACCGATGAAATGCTGGAACAACGCGTACTTGCCCGTGAACATGCATTGCTGGTGGAAACCATCGTAGCGCTTGAGCAAGGTCGCATCCTTTTACAATCGCCGCCGGTTAAACCCTTGCAACTGGATGCCGAAAATATTTTGCAGGATGCCATATGAAAAATATTGTTTTTCTTTTTGCCTTCTTCCTTCCCTGCTTTGCCCAGGCGGTCGTTTCGGTGCCGCAGGAAAAAGCGGCGGCAACGACTTATCGCGCCAAAGCATTCACCGCGAATTACGTGGTGTTCAGGAACGGAAAAGATCTGGGCACGGCGACGATCAGATTTGCCGACGTCGGCAATGGCCGATGGGAACTCGTGACCAATACCGTTGGTACCGGAATTGCAGCCATTGCGGGCGTTGAAGTCAACGAACGTTCCCTGATTCGCTGGAATGACGGAAAACCGGAAACGCTGGACTACAGCTTCAACCAGAAGGCCGGCTGGAAAAACAAGCAGCGCAGCATCAGCGTGAATGCGCAAAACAAGACCATCGTCAGCCAGGACAAGGAAAACACTTACGCCTTGAAATATCAGCCGGGTATTCTTGATCGTCATGCGATTACCATCGCGATCATGCAGGATTTATCGCAAGCTAAACGCGGCGACCTGAGGTATCCGGTAGCCGATCGCGACGAGTTGAATACCCACGTGTATCGCCTAGTCGGCAATGAAAAAATGGATACCCCGCTTGGCTTGCTGGACAGCGTGAAAGTGCAGCGCATCCGTGAAAACGCGAACGGAAAAACAACCACGCTCTGGTTGGCATCGGACAGGCAATTCGTACCCTTGCGAATAGAACAGAAAGAAGGCAATGGCGACGTGATTGAAATGCGGATCACCAGTCTTCGCTAATCAGACGACAATCGAACAAGAACATTTACGCCATCGATCGCTCAACGCTTGATGGCGTTTTTCGTTTACACATTCGTGAACGAAACATCTTGTAACATCCCGAAAAATATTATCCCCGCAGGGTCGCTGGCAATTGCCTGAAAAAAGGCAGAGCATGTCCGCATTATCGGAACAATATCGTTGTTGTTACTGATAGTCGGAACTAAACATCGCTTCAGGGGATAGCGTTTATGTTCAACAAGTTCAGTGCATACAGGCCTGCCGGAAAAAATTCGGCCAAACATATCATCCTGGCTGGCTGCCTAAGCCTTTTCGGCTTGTTCGCCAATCAGACAAGGGCTGATGACAATCCTCTGGAAATCAAACTTTCCACCGAAAGCAAATCGGTGAAAATCGATCATTCGACGGAAATTAACGCCTTCGTTTCCAGGGAAAAAATTCCCGCTTCCAACGCAAAAGTCAGATGGACACAAACCGAGGGGCCGGGCACTGCCAGTTTGTTCCCGGGCAAAGGCAAGACGAATGCCAAAGGCATCAGCCAGCTGCGCGTTGTCGTGCACACCCCCGGCACATACAAATTCCTCGCCGAAGCCTGCGGTGAATCCAAAAGCAAAACCTTTTGCGAAAAACCGGCCAAGGCCACCTTCGATGTGGAAGCCAAGCTTCCAGTCCCGGTCGGTGCCGAAAAATTCCTGTTTGGTGCCGCGATTGCAGCGCCCGTGGTCACCGGCACTACCAACGTCAATTCAGACCCGAAGATAAAATTTGCAACGCTCACCGCACAAACATCGACAAACTTGAGCGGCGCCGTCAACACCAGCATTCCGCTCAGTGCAAGCTACCTGTATGGCGGAACCGGGTTTAGCGGCCAAAGCGTCAACTGGACCGTCACGCCGGCGGCAACTTTATCCAGTTCGAATACGCCGGTCTCCGGCGATGACGGATTGGTAACGACGAACTTCCAGGCCAGTGCATCCGGCATCTATTTCGTTACGGCAACCGGCACCTGTCCCAACAACCTCTCTTCCGATGTCTGCGCTCCGCCGACACAATATTTCCGCATCCAGATCAATGCCCCTGCACTGGTCAACATCAGCGGTAATGCACAATCGGCCGGGCCGGGGCTTGCGTTGACTGCACCGCTTGTCGTGCAGGCGCAAAATGCCGGCATCGGAACGCCGGGCGTCACCATTGCGTGGACGGTGGTATCGGGCTCGGCAACGCTGGGCTCCCCAACGAGCACGACCAATGCTGTCGGTCTGGCGAGTAACACTGTGACGGTTGGTGCAACGATTGGCCCGATCGTCATTCGTGCCGAACGCAGCGATGCCGCTTCCACTTTCGTTTTATTCAATGCCAATTCCGTCGCTCCGCAACTCACCCGGGCATCGCCTGCCACGCTTTCCGGCAGCAGTTCGGGCAGTTTCAATCTCACCACGTTTTCCAATTACTCAGGCATTGCCAATAACAGCGGCCAGGTCAACTGGAGCAGCAGCATTCCAGGACAAACCACCTTCAGCAGTGCCGCTACCACTATTGATGCGGCGGGCCGAAGCAACGTCACGATAAATACTTCACAAGGTGGCAGCTATCTGATCACGGCCTGCTGGAATCCTGCGGGCGGCGCATGCGTGGCAGGTAACCCGAATACCACGTTCACCATCAATAGCAACTCATTGCGAATCGTTTCGGGCAATAGTCAGGCATTGCCGGTATCACAGGCATCGGCACCATTGGCCGTGCAATTGCTGTCAGGCGGTTTTGCAAATCCACAAACCATCACATGGTCCGTTACCGGACCGGCGACTTTAACCAGCGCAACGACGACGACAGACGGGACCGGCAACAGTTCAAATACACTCACATTCACCGGCGCCGGCAATGCGATTGCCACGGCAAAATGGCCATCGGTCGGCGGCACCGGGCAGCCTTTTGAAAGCGTCAGTTTCAATTTGACTTCGAGTGCGAACGCATATCGCATTACGCCGAATTCATCGCTGAATGTCGGCGGCACGCTCGGCGTGCCGAGCAATCTGAGCGTTGATTACACCTACAACGGTAGCGCCGCTACGAGTTTGCTCACGCAGTGGAGCATCGTCAGCGGCCCGGGTGGCGGCATATTGGGCAGCGCTACCGCAGCCGTGGCCGGAAGCGCAGATAGCGTCAACACATTCACGCCGACGCTTGCCGGCGACTATCGGATTCGCGTGCAAGGCAGTTGTCCTGCAACGGCAGATCCGGACTGCCCCGGTAATTCCGTCGAATTCCTGGTGAGTACCGCAAGCACCACAAGAACCCTGTACGTCGACTCAGGCGACAACCAGAGTGCAGCGACCAATGCACCATTCGCATTGCCGCTGGTGGTTTTGGCAAACGACAACGGCGCTGCAGTCAGCGGCGTGACGATTGACTGGGTTGTGACCGCTGGCGATTCGATCTTGTCCAGCGGAACATCCGTCACCGATGGCAGCGGATTCGCGAATATCAGCGTTACCGCCGGACCAAGCAACGGGCTCACGACGATTACCGCAACACGCCAGGACGAACCCGCGGCGACGGTAAGTTTCAATCTCAATGTCGGCACCACCACTTACACACTGACGGCGAATGGCTCGAACAATTACGATTTGCCTTTGGGTTACGGCATTTATCTTTCCGCCAATTACACGATCAACGGCAGCCCCGCGACAGGCCTGAGTGTCTCATGGTCGAGCCCGTCGGGATTTCTCACGGCCACCTCGTCGCCCGTTGATGGTTCCGGCAATGCTGAAACCATCTACTTCCCGCCATTTGCCGCAGGTGTTTATACCGTTACCGCTTCGGCAGACTGCCCTCCGGGGCCAGCACCGCTCGCAGGCACGCACGGCAATACCAAGGGCAGCGGAACTTCCTGTCCGCCACCGGATGAAATTTTCACGATCACGGTGATCGATAAAACATTGGCCATCGATTCCGGCGACGGTCAAAGCGCGCCATTGGCAACATCGTATTCGAGTCCCCTTACCGTGCTGGCGCTGAATGACGGCGTACCCGTACCCGGCATACCAATCGACTGGAACATCACCGGCGGCTCTGGCACGCTCACATCGACAACACCATCGATCACCGATGCCAGCGGTATCGCAACGATGACCATCGATGCCGGAAACGTTGCAGGCATCATCAGTGTCGAAGCCAATCGGCAGGATGTGTATTCACCGGTCACGTTCAATTTGACCGCTACCGGCAATGTCTACGAATTGACAACCGTCAGTTCAAACGACATCACGATCAATGTTGACGACATCGTCAATCTGGACGTGAATTACGTGGTGAATGGCGTTGGCGATACATCACTCGAAACCTTGTGGAGCGCCAGTGGCGGCTCACTCGGCAGCAGCAATTCTCCGGTCGATAGCGCAGGCGACAGCACCAATACTTTCACCAGCGATGTGACTGGCGATTTCACCGTCACCGTTGATGGTAGCTGCCCGGTCAGCCCTGATCCCGCCTGTCCGATCGCACCAGTGACATTCACGATTCACGTTATTTCAACTTCGCAAACACTTACCCTGCATGCCGGCAATAATCAGACCACACCGCTGGGAACCACCTTCCCCAATACCATCGTGGTGCTGGCGGAAGACAGCGGCATTGCGGTCAGCGATGTACAGATTAACTGGAGCGTGACATCGGGCGATGCCACCTTGTCGAGCGGCACCACGCTGACGGATTCCTCGGGCTTTGCGCAAATCAACGTCGACGCCACCGGCAATGCCGGCTCGATCCAGATTACTGCCGAGCGTGATGATTCCGGCAATAGCGTGGTATTCGATTTGACATCCACTTTTGCCCCGCAATTGGTGGTCAGCAGCGGCGACAACCAAAGCGGCCCGCCGAATACTTCGGCTGGTGAGCCGATCCAGGTACAACTAACCAATGGCGGTGGCATCGGTTTGCCGGATGTGAATATCGACTGGACGGTTTTAAGTGGCGATGCCGTTTTGGCATCGACAACTACGATTACCAATGGCAGCGGCTTCAGCCAAGTCGATTTCGATTTTGGCAACACCGTGGGCCCGATTCAGATCCAAGCCAGTGCCGGCGGTTTCAGCCTTACCGTAGTCACCAACCACAATGTTGTGGCGTCTACGCCGACATTAAGCATCGCTTCGGGAAATAATCAAACGGCAGTACCAAGCACGAGCTTCGCAAATCCGCTTGTCGTGCTGGCGCAAGACAGCGGAGTTCCGTCCAATGGCCTGACCATCAACTGGACCGTCGACAGCGGCGACGCCACATTGTCGGCTGCAACGAGCGATGCCGACAGTTCCGGCAATGCTTCAATCACCGTGAATGCCGGAACCACGCAAGGGCCGGTCGTGATAACGGCGACGCGTTCGGATGACCCGAGTGTTACGGTCAGCTTCACGCTCAACATCAACACCGTTGTGCCAGCACTAGCCTTGTCGCGTACATCGGGCAACGGCCAGGCGGCTTTCATCAATACGGCATTTGCATCGCCACTGCTGGTGAATGCAACGAACAACGGTGTTGCCGATCCGGGCATCACAATTAATTGGGTACTGGCCTCCGGCAGTGCGGTATTGTCTTCCGGCACCAGCATTACCGATGCGGCGGGCGACGCAAATATTACAGTTACCGCGGGTGCCGTCGTCGGGCCGGTCAGCATTACCGCAACACGTGCCGACGAACCGACAGCCATCGTGACCTTCTCTTTGAGCACCGACCCGACACCGAACAGCCTGCTTTCCATCGTTTCCGGCAATTCACAATCGGGTGTCATCGGATCTACCGCAAACTCACCGATCGTGGTCGTGCTGCGCGATGGTTTCGGCAATGCGATTTCCGGACAGACGATTAGCTGGACGGTCATTTCAGGCCCGGCAAGTTTAAGCTCCGCCGCAAGCAATACCGATGCAGGCGGCCAGGCAAGCAATACCTTCACGTTCGGAACTACCAGCGGCGCTTCGGTGATTCGTGCCAGTGCATTCGGCGGCACACTCAGCGTCGACTTTGCCGCGAATGCGGTAATGGTGAGTCTCGCCGCCGCCAGCGGCAATGGTCAGGCGGGCCCGGTATCGACTGCATTGCCGGTGGCATTGACGGTGCAGATTTCTCCACCGGCCGGAGTGTTCTCGGCAGGCGGTTCACACAAACCACTTGCGCTTGGTGGTGTGCCGATTACTTTCGCCATCACCGGCGGCGGCGGCTCGATCTCCGTGATCAATGCCGTTACCAATGCTGCAGGCCAGGCATCGACCGTATTAACGCTCGGCCCGGCGGCGGGCATCAACACCGTTAGCGCAACCGTTACCGGCGGCCCGTCCACAAACTTCAGCGCGACCGGTTTGACGGCGGCGGTCGCCAGCGGTCTGACGATTCTTTCCGGCAATAATCAGGTACTCGATCCGGCAACCACATCATCGCCGCTGACCGTTGAACTGCGTGATAGCGGCGGTGTCGTGATTGCAGGTGCAACGATCAACTGGACGACCACTGGCGGCACGCTGGCGAGCGCGACCAGCGTGACAAATGCGAGCGGACAGGCAAGCAATACGATCCAGCTCAATGGTCTCGGCACCGTGCAAGTCAGTGCGACCGCTCCGGCATTCGCGAGTGCTCCGGTAGTGTTCAATCTGAACATCGCGATCTCGAATTTGAGCGGGCTCAATCCTTTACAAACCGAAGTTGCGAACGCGATCGATACGCTCTGCCCCGCATTGGCGAATGACACATCACTCAGTGCGGAACAAAGCGATTTGCTGCAGCAGTGCCAACGCATTCTCGGCTCGGCCGGCATTGATCCGCAAGACACCATCAATGCGCTGGACGAATTGTTCTCGGATGTCGCATTGGCGCAGGCGAATGCCTCAATGCTCGCGGCGCAGTCGCAATTCCAGAATCTGAAAGCGCGAATTGCGGCGTTACGCAGCGGTACCGGCGGCACCAACTTCGGCGGACTGGCCTTGAATACCGCGAGTGGCAGCGTACCGATAGCCAGTCTGGCCAGTGCGTTTAGCGGTGAATCCAACGCAACGGATACCGCGAAAAACTCGGGCGATTTCGAACGCTGGGGTTTCTTCGCCAGCGGTTCGATTGGCCGCGGCGAAGCCAAGGCAGGTTCGATCAATCCCGCGTTTGACTACGACATCAACGGCTTGAGTGCCGGCGTCGATTACCGCATGAGTGACCGCCTGATTGTCGGCGCGGCGCTCGGCTTCACACAGCAAGGCACGACACTGCCTGGCAGTGCCGGCAGTGTGGACACCACCGGTTGGAGCGCATCGGCTTACAGCACTTTCTATCAACAAAACAACTGGTACGCCGATGCCGTGCTCACGTATGGTCAAAACAGTTTTGATCTGCAACGGCACATAAGCTACACCCTGCCCTTGTTCGGCGGCGGTTTCACGACGGTTGACCAGATTGCGAATGCCGACACCAATGGCGACATGTTGTCGGCGGCATTCACTTTCGGACGCGATTTCCAGAAAGGCGGCTGGGCGATTGGTCCGTATGGTCGCATGACATACACCAAGCTCGATTTCGATGCCTACGACGAGTTGTTGCTGAGCGGAAACGGTTCCGGTCTTGGGCTGCATATCGAAAGCCGTAGTTTGACTTCGCTTGCCACGGTGCTCGGCAGCAAGTTCGCCTACAGCCACAGCACCGATTGGGGCGTGTTGATGCCGCATCTGCAAATCGAATGGGAACGCGAATTCAAGGACGATCCGCAAACGATCCAGGCCTCGTTTATTTACGATCCGACCGGCACGCCGATTTCGGTCACCGGGGACCCGGAAGACAAGAGTTTCTTCCGGGTCGGTCTCGGATTGTCGATGATTCTCACGAAAGGACGCTCCGGATTTATCTACTACGAAAAAATGATCGGCCGCGACAAACTGGATCAAGACACCTTGTCGCTGGGATTGAGAATGGAGTTCTGATAATAATTTCCGCAAAAAATAAAAAGGCAGCGAAAGCTGCCTTTTTATTGGATCCGCAGGTCGGGCCCCGGCCCGACATAAACTGCATCGCAATCTGTGAGCATCGCGCCCCGGCCCGACATAAACTGCATCGCAATCGGTAAGCATCGGGCCCCGGCCCGACATAAGCCACATCGCACTCTGTGAGCATCGCGCCCCGGCCCAACATAAACTGCATCGCAATCTGTTAAAGCGTCGGGCCGGGGCCCGACCTACGGTCATTTGTTTTTTAACCAGGTACGCGGCGAATCTTCGCACCAAGACCACCGAGTTTTTCCTCGATGTTTTCGTAGCCGCGATCAATGTGGTAAATCCGGTCAATGATGGTTTCGCCTTTCGCGACCAGGCCAGCCAACACGAGCGATGCCGAGGCACGCAAATCGGTCGCCATGATCGGCGCGCCGGTCAGTGTTTCGACGCCGCGGATGATGGCGGTGTGTCCGTCGATCTGGATATCGGCGCCGAGCCGCATCAATTCGTTCATGTGCATGAAACGGTTTTCGAAAATTGTTTCCTTGATCACGCCAACGCCGTCGGCCATGCAATTCATCGCGGCGAATTGCGCCTGCATGTCGGTCGGGAATGCCGGGTATGGCGCAGTAGTCAGACTCACGGCTTTCGGACGTTTGCCATGCATGTTTATTTCGATGAAGTCTGCACCGGTGGTAATTTCGGCACCGGCGTCTTCAAGTTTTTGCAGCACGACGTCCAGAATTCCGGCGCGGGTTTTCCTGCAAATAACGCGACCACCGGTCATCGCACCGGCAATGAGGAAGGTACCGGTTTCGATACGGTCCGGCATTACGTCGTAATGGCAGCCGCGCAAACTGTCGACGCCTTCGATAATCATTTTATTGGTACCGGCGCCTTCAATCTTCGCGCCCATTGCAATCAGGCAATGTGCCAGATCGACCACTTCGGGTTCTTCGGCACAGTTCTCGAGAACCGTCGTGCCTTTCGCCAATACTGCGGCACTCAGAACGTTTTCGGTGCCGGTAACGGTGACCATATCGAATACATAACGACCACCTTTCAGACGATCGCATTTTGCTTTGACGAAACCATTCTCGACCACAACATCGGCACCCAATGCAATCAAGCCTCGAATATGTTGTTCGACCGGGCGCGAACCAATCGCGCAACCACCGGGCAAGGACACTTCGGCGTGGCCGTATTTCGCCAGCAAGGGTCCGAGCACCAGAATCGAAGCGCGCATGGTTTTTACCAATTCATATGGCGCGACGGTATTGATCGGATGGGTTGGATCGACGGTGATCGTCAATTTCTCATCGATGCTCAATTGTGCGCCAAGTGCGCCCAGCAAACCGACGGTCGTGGTCACATCGTGCAGATGCGGCACGTTGCCGATCGAGATCGGGCTATCGGCCAACAAGGTCGCGCACAAGATCGGCAGCACTGCATTTTTCGCGCCGGAAATCTGCACTTCGCCATTCAATACTTCGCCACCGGTAACAATAATTTTTGCCATGTACTTTTCTTCTGGTTGAAAGTTTCAGTGAGAAGCTTGTGCTTCTTGCGGAGTCAGCGTGCGCAATGCCAAGGCGTGAATTTCGCCGCCCATCAAAGTGCCCAGCGTGGCATAAACCATACGATGTCTGGCTAGCGGCAATTTGCCCTGGAAGGCTTCGGAAATGACGACAGCTTCGAAGTGCACACCGTCTTCGCCCATTACCCGGGCTTCGGCGCCGGGCATGCCGGCATGGATTAGGTCTTGGATCTGTTGGGCGTTCATGGGCGGCTTATGATTGTGGGGGTTAAAAACAATGCATTGGATTACAATAGACGCACATGATACCGCCAACCCCGTATTGATGAACGCTAATCTGAAGAACGATGCCCTGACCGATGCCTCGCTGATCCAATGTGGCCAACGCGTGCTCTCGGTTGAAATTCAGGCGCTGCATGCGGTTCAGAGCCGGATCGGTGCGGAGTTTGCCCAGGCTTGCAGGCTGTTGCTGCAATGCCAGGGCCGGGTGATTTGCACCGGCATGGGCAAGTCCGGCCATATCGCGACCAAGATTGCCGCGACCCTGGCTTCGACCGGCACCCCCGCCTTTTTCGTGCATCCGGGTGAAGCCAGCCATGGCGATCTAGGCATGATTACCGATGCCGATGTGGTGCTGGCATTGTCCAATTCCGGCGAAACCGAAGAATTGCTGATGATCCTGCCTGTACTTAAGCGTCAGGGTAATGTCCTGATCAGCCTCACCGGCAAGCCTGGTTCGAGTCTTGCGAATGCTGCCGATGTGCATCTGGATGTCAGCGTGCCCGAGGAAGCCTGCCCGTTGGGCTTGGCG
>Ga0208628_1000213_pt1 | contig 34828 bp, 31 predicted proteins | sample LakWasMet16_LOW5_2_FD_183864 | JGI IMG/M metagenome (GOLD analysis project Ga0208628, IMG submission 183864) | Freshwater sediment methanotrophic microbial communities from Lake Washington under simulated oxygen tension - Sediment Metagenome... | ecosystem: Environmental > Aquatic > Freshwater >... | reverse complement strand
ATCAACCGCACTTCTTTATTTTAAATAAAGGCTTAAATTCTGGTAAACCATTCAAGCATTATGTTTGCAATTCTTTTGTTTTCCTGGCAGATGATAATCAAGAAAAAGAGTTTTACTATTTTCTATTATTAGGCTTATGGGAGCTTCGTTTCTTTCGCAAACACTTAAAGGGCTCGGTAATTGAATACGTGCGCTTAGGTGATGTTATTGATGTGATAGATGAAACTTTAAATTCAGTTAATAGCGACAACCGTTCCTTTTCTGATGTTCAAAATACCTTAGCTCAAATTGAGGCCCTTCAGGCAAATCTTCAAACTCAATTAGATTATTTAATGCAATTGCGTAAATCTCTATTTTATAAATATTTACGAAAGTAATAAATGACTTTTTAACCAGGTTAATCCAGTTTCATATTCTGTAAAAAAACGTGTAGGTATTTTATTAGTGTTGAATTTTAAAAAGAAATTTAAAGTTAATTTCTCTACGTTACTATTAATTATAATTGCACGCGCTAGCGTTTTTCCTTGTACATCTTTGCTGTCTAAAAACTTTTTTGCTTTTGATTCAAAACGACAATTACCTCTAATGTCAATTAATTTCATGCATTTTTTTTCTTTAACAAAACCCTTAACTACCAAAAAATTATCTATTGCATCTTCATAATCTACAACAACATCATTGAGCATTATTATATGCAGTATTGAATTTGTGTCAATATAGATTTCAGCCGTGCGGGTCTTGACTTTTTTCATACAATACAAAACTAACAACGAAAATACAAGTGGCGGTTCTAACTTTGTAACTGGTCGCTTTTGAACCATAAGTGGTATAATTTTATTAAACAAAAAAGTCGTTCCAATTGGAACGACTTTTCGCAAATAAACTTAACAAAAATGCTACTTACTGAGCTTTGTAAATATCCACTTCAATAACAAAGATACACAAAAACTAACCACCGCACCAAGTGCAGCAAGGATAACCGTTTTTAAAATATCTGATGAACCCACGTTCACAGCTACGGTTAAAACCGTTCCGGAAACAGTACCCAGGATAGTTCCGCTTTCTATGTTATTGTGTGTTGACATGGTTATGCTCTGCCTGAATCGGCTTTAGTCATTTTAGTTGTTGTTTTTACTGAAACTCGAGGACTCTCGTAAACATTTTGCTTCGCAAAAATATTTATTTTAGTAGCATCCTCTTGATTGTAACCAACTCGACTAATGTCAGCCTTTTTAAGTTTGGCATTAGCTACAAGAACTTCTGTTAGTTCACATAATTCTTTGTTAAACACTTTTACATTCACATCGAATTCGATTGTGCTTGTAACTATTTTTTCATTTTCTGACATACGTGTATTTTTTTTAATGAAACAATTTTAAACTAATCCTGAATCAGCTTTGGTCAACTTTGAACCACACTTTTCATGGATACTCAAATCGATGTCAGGCATTCTGCCTGCATCTGCTTTTGTTGATTTTAATGTTACCCAAACTTCTTCGCTGATTTCATTAAAACGTCCAGCGTCAGCCTTGGTTAATTTTGAACCATCACAAGTAACAGATAACATGATTGTGCCAGCACAATCATTATTTTCTGATTGGTTAGTGTTTGGGATTATTTGCAACTCAACCTTCGTTTGAGTTTTGCAATTTTGGTTTTGTTCGTTTTGCATTTTGATAATGATTTTAATAATTAATATTCAGTTACTTTTTACTGTTTCGCCTTCAGTAGTTGTCACCGCTTGGCTTATTGCAGTCGCTACGCTTCCTGCTACAATTAAGTAACCACCTATGGTTACAATAATTGCTGGTATTGCAATTGGTGATGCTATGATTACGCCTCCTGCGGCGGCTAATCCTAATCCAACATTTCTTAAAACTTTAAAGAATTTTGGCGTTGGTGCTTTTAATCTATCAATGAGTTTCATTGTTTTGTTTTTTAATGATTAATAATTGTTTGATTTAAAAGCCTTGGGCTATTCGCCCAGGGCTTTTAGTTTTACGCAACCTCAACAATACTTAGTGCATTGAATGCTCCGTTTTTTAAGGAATATTGAACAGCATTTACTTCTTGTAGGAATTCAACTAACAAAAGATAAACGTCCGTTCCTGCACCAACTGGTGCAAGTGCCGGAGTTAAAATTGCATTTGTTACTATTCCATCAATAGGTAAATTAACTGTATTGCTAAACTGAACGTCATAAACTCCAGTTGCAAAATCAATTTTTGCCCAGGCGCCTTTCATACTCACATGTGTTGAACCTGATGGAAATGCAATATCATTAATTGGAACGAGTCCATTAATTGTTATTACTCCTGTAGCAGTATTCACAGCATATGGTTTGTATAAAACGCCTCCTAAAATTGCTTTACTATTGAAATTAAAACCTTTCAATAATGCTTTTGCCGTCGGCAAAGCAATTGCAGTTCCAACAGTTCTTAAACCTCTAACAGAGATTGCATCGAGATTTTTAATGTCAGTCATCAACTTTGTTAATCGTGATGTTACACGATTGTCTGATGCGGTCATTAGCATAGTTCGTAAAGCATCTCTCAATACTTTACCCGAACTAGCAGATGATCCAAACTCAGCTCCGTTTTCACGTGTTCGAACAAAGGCAGCATCATTTGCAATGCGTGAAGCATCAACGCCTCCTTTTTCTCGAGCTAAGTGACCATCTTGTGTTTTGTAAAAGGAAATATCTCCGATTTTTCCTTTTAGCTTTATAATACCTTTTTGTCTGGCCATGATTTAATTTTTAGATTGATTTACATTTTGTCAACTGCTGCGCAGTCAGTTTTCAAAAAGGTTAAACTTCATTCTTATCGCGAATAGAATTCGTTTAACAATACAAAAGTATATCAAGTAAAAAGTATTATAATCAATGGTGATGCGATTGCATCGCATCACCACAATTTGAATTACTTTGAAAGTTTTTTACGCAGTTTGCGTATAAATAACCCATACCATAAGCATAGATAAAGTATGAGCGAATGTAAATTAAAGTAATGGAGTGTTATGAGAGGAAAAAATCAAATGTTCCCCCTATGTTCCCCCTCTTAATGAAAAAAGCCTGTAATCTATTGATTTACAGGCCTTTTTGTTGTTTAATCGTGACCCCGATTGGATTCGAACCAATGGCCCACAGCTTAGAAGGCTGTTGCTCTATCCAGCTGAGCTACGGGGCCAGTTTTTAAGTAAACTTAAAAATTGGAATGCGAATTTAATACTTTTTTTCCAATTTTTAGCCACTTTTTTTAATACTTTAATTATTACAATATTTTGCTACTTTTAACGCTTTATAGCTTGTGACTAAATTATCCGTCGTTATTGTTAATTACAACGTAAAGCACTTTATTGAACAGTGCTTGTTTTCTGTGCTTAAAGCTTCAGAAAATATTGCTTGTGAGGTATTTGTGGTAGATAATAACTCGGTAGACGGCTCAGTTACCCTCATTCAAGAGAAATTTCCTAAAGTCAATTTAATTGTCAATAAAACGAATACAGGTTTTTCAGTGGCTAATAATCAAGCACTTAAAATAGCTAAGGGGGAATATGTATTATTATTAAACCCAGATACTGTTGTTCAGGAAGATACTTTCTCTAAAATTATAGCCTTTATGGATGTGCATCCTGAGGCTGGAGGCTTAGGTGTGAAAATGTTGGATGGACAAGGAAATTTTGCTCCAGAATCTAAAAGAGGGTTACCAACTCCTGAAGTTGCTTTTTATAAAATGTTTGGTTTTGCTCGTTTTTTTCCGAAATCTAGGCGTTTTGGAAAATACCATTTATCTTATTTGTCGGAAGATGAATTAAGTGAAATTGATGTGATGAGTGGAGCTTTTATGTTGATTCGGAAAACGGTATTGGATAAAATTGGATTTTTAGATGAAACATTTTTCATGTACGGAGAGGATATTGATTTGTCTTATCGTATAAAAAAAGCAGGGTATAAAAATTATTATTTTCCTGATACTCAAATTATCCATTATAAAGGAGAAAGTACAAAAAGAAGTAGCTTGAATTATGTGGTGATTTTTTATAAAGCCATGGCCATATTTTCGAATAAACATTTTAGTGGATCTAATGCGTTTTGGTTTAATGCTTTAATTCATTTGGCTATATTTTTAAAAGCAAGTTTAGCTTTACTATCTAGATTTTTTAAAGCATTTACGGTACCTATTATCGATTTTTGTGTAATTACTTTTGGATTATTTTTTATTAAAAATATTTATCAGCAAAACACGGGTATTGATGGAGATATTTATTCCGAAAAATTATTAAGTGTAGCATTTCCTTTGTATGCATTGGCTTGGATTATCATGGTGTATTTTAATGGAGGTTATGATAAGCCAATTAAACTTTTAAAAATTGGAAGAGGAGTTTTAGTTGGTACTGTTTTTATTTTAATGGGTTATTCACTATTACCTGAATCTTTAAGATTTTCGAGAGCATTAATCTTATTAGGTACTAGTTGGGCTTTAGTGTGTTTTGTTGTTACTCGTTTATTATATCATTTTCTTAAGCTAAAATCATACAGCTTAAGTAGTGCCAAAACCAAACGCATTGCTATTATCGGAGAAGAGCAGGAGTTTAATAGAGTATCTGGTTTACTAAAAGAAACGCATGCAAATCCTGGATTCGTTGGGTTTGTGAGTGCTGAGGTAAATGGAGTTCATAATCCCTCTTATATTGGAAAAATAAATCAAATTGATGAAATTATTAAAGTGCATCAAATTAATGAAATTATTTTTTGTGCAAAAGATATTAGCTCCCAGTTTATTATTAATAATATGCTTACCCTTGTATCAAGTGGAGTAGATTTTAAAATTGCACCTCCTGAGAGTCTTTCTATTATTGGTAGTAATGATGTGGATACTGCTGGCGATTTATATGTGATTGATGTAAATAGTATTTCAAAATCAAACAATAAGCGTAATAAGCGTTTGTTAGATATTGGAATTAGTGTTTTAGCTATTGTTTTTAGTCCCGTTTTAATTTTTATTCAAGATAGTAAATCAAATTATTTTTTAAACTGTTTTAATGTATTGTTTGGATTTTACTCTTGGGTAGGTTATGGTAAAATTTCAGATAAATCATTGCCAGAAATAAAGCGATCCGTTCTCTATCCAGCCATGCTATTAGAAAAGGAAATTGATACTAATAAAATTAAATTAGCCAACTTAAGATACGCTAAAGATTATAAAATCGAAAAAGATATAGCGATCATCTGGAAATGTAGAAAACAACTAGGGAGTTAAATAACTCCAACAAAAAAGGCTTGATATTTAATCAAGCCTTTTTTGTTTTGAATAGAGAGTGTTTTATTTAACAACAGTAAACAAACGTTTTGTTTGTAATTGTTTAGAATCTGTTATGCTTAAAATATAAGTTCCTTGAGCTAATTGAGAAACATTAATATCGGTGTTGTTTTCTCCAATAACTGCAGCGTAATTTTTAGAGAATTGAGTTTTACCAATCATATCTTTTACTTCAATTAACAAAGATTCTGTTTGTGTGTGATTTAATTTGACTGTGATATTACTTGAACTAGGATTTGGAAAAATAGAATTGATAATAACAGAAGTTTCCTTTACTGATTCTTTAATGCCAGTAATTACAGCGCAGCTATTTACACATGAACAGTAAGTCGTTGTATTAGCAATAGAACCGCTATTGCCATCTATTCCTGAAAATGGATTTCCTGCATCACAAATATCTATATGAGTTGATAAAGAACCAATTACTCCTGAACTAAATGAGATTCCGGTAATATTAAATCCACCACATCCTGTTGTTGGACCATATACATTTGCAGAATTGTACCAATCTCTGCCAACACTTACCATACATTTAGTTGTAAAGTTAGCGTTAGTTGCATTATAAAAATCACGCATCACATTCATGTAATTATTATTGGTGAAATTACTTGAAGTTGAATTAGCAAAATCGTTATTAATAGTAAGGTTTCCATTATTTATAAAAGTACTAGAATAGGCGTTTGAAAAACCATCGCCAGTAATGCTGATGCTGCCATTATTAGTGATAGTTGCTAAGGAATCAGCAACAAGAAATGCATTAATAGTTCCAGTATTTACAACAGTAGCATATTCTGCAATAGCAAAGGCATCACTAGTTTGTGTTCCATTGTTGATGTATGAAGAAGATGCATATCGAATAAATAAACTATCAATAATTGATGTGCCATTATTTGTATAAGTTCCCGCAGACTCAACTAATACATTATTAGTATTAAGCATCCCGTAATTTTTCAAAGTACCACCTGAAATCCATAAATTAAATGAATTCATAGTCCCTTGATTACATAATGTTCCGCCTGCCAAAACAGTAATGTCGCCAGTTACGGTTCCAGTTGGGGCAATACAAAACACTTGACCAGACGTCACAATATGAGGAGATGTGTCAAGTCCTGTAACACTTATTGTACAGCCTGAACATTGAGCATTAGCTTTTATGCTAAAAGCTAATAAAAATAAAATAACCGCATTTGTGTAGATTTTTTTCATGTTTTTTTGTTTTAAATTTTAAAGACCAGTTTATAATATAGAACCTTTTTGTTATTAGTTAAATGGAGTGAAAAACTAAAACCCTAAAACAGCTCTTACTTGTTTTAATTTTTCTTGCGCTCTTGTTCTTGCTTTAGCTTCGCCAACTTGTAATTCTTTTTCTAATAAATCAGGATTACTCATCAATTCGTTATAGCGAGCTCTTGGTTTTTCGAACTTGGTTAAGATTAATTCATACAAAGCTGTTTTAGCATGTCCGTATCCGTAGCCACCTTTTAAATAATTATTACGCATTTCAGCAATTTGTGCTTCGCTCGCTAATAATTTAAAAAGTGTAAATACGTTGCATGTATCAGGATTTTTAGGTTCTTCTAAAGGAGTAGCATCTGTAATAATTGTTTTCACAACTTTCAATAAATCTTTTTCAGGTAAAAATATATTAATGAAATTGTTGTATGACTTACTCATTTTTTGTCCATCTGTTCCTGGAATAGTCATTACATTTTCATCAATTTTTACTTGAGGTAATACAAATATTTCTTGTTGATATTTATTGTTAAACGCTGATGCGATATCTCTTGTAATTTCTAAATGTTGAATTTGATCTTTACCTACTGGAACATATTCGGCATCATACAAAATAATATCTGCTGCCATTAAAACTGGATAAGTAAATAAACCAGAATTTATATCACTTAATCTATCAGACTTGTCTTTAAAAGAATGCGAATTAGCAAGCATTGGATAAGGCGTGAAGCAGTTTAAATACCAAGTTAATTCACAAACTTCGGGAATACGACTTTGACGGTACAATAAGTTTTTTTGCGTATCAAAATCAAATGCTAACCATGTTGCTGCAACTGAATTAACGCTTTCAATTCTTGCGGTTGCATCTTTTTGTGAAATAAGTGAATGTAAATCAGCTATAAAAAAAAGAGATTCATTATCTGCTTTTTTACTAAGTTTTATAGCTGGCAAAACTGCTCCTAAAATGTTTCCTAAATGAGGGATGTTATTGCTAGTAATTCCAGTTAATATACGTGACATAATGAGATTAAATTCCTTTTACGATTCCATCTTTGGAATCCTTTATGAAATTTATAATTTGATTTCTGATTTCTGTATTTGGTATTTCTTGTTCAACTAATTCCAAAGCGTTTGTAATATTATGACCTCTAACAAAAATTAAACGATAAATGTCTTCAATTTGATTAATGGTTTCTTTTTCAAAACCTCTACGAGATAATCCAACAGAATTTACTCCAATATATTGTAATGGCTCACGAGCTACTCTAATATAAGGAGGAACATTTTTACGAACTTTTGATCCAGCAGCTAAAAAACTATGAGCACCTACAATAACAAATTGTTGTATAGCGGCGTAACCTTCAATAATTACAAAATCTTCAATGGTTACATGGCCTGCTAAACCTACATAATTTGCTAAAATTACATTGTCTCCAATTATACAATCATGGGCCACATGTGCATAAGCCATAATCATACAATTACTTCCGATGTCTGTTTTCATTCTGTCGGAAGTGCCTTTGTGAACAGTGGCATACTCTCTAATGATTGTATTGTTGCCAATAGTTGTAACAGCTTTTTCGCCTTTGTATTTTAAATCTTGAGATACAATTCCAATTAATGCCCCAGGAAAAATCTGACAACCACTTCCAATAATGGTGTCAGGATAAATAATTGCATTTGGATGGATATGAGTATTGTCGCCAATTACTACATCTTCATAAATTGTAGCAAATGCTTCAATAGTTACATTGTTACCTATTTTTGCTTTTGGGCTAACGTTTGCAAGCGGTGAAATCATATTATATTTTTAAATATTATGCTAATTGAGCTTCAGATGTTTTTACTTCGTGACCTTTTACTTTTACAATTTGCGCCATCATTTCACCTTCCATTACCGGCTTATTATTTACATAAGCAGTTCCACGCATGTGACAAATTCCACGGCGAATTGGAGTTACTAATTGTAAACTGAATACAACGGTGTCTCCAGGAATTACTTTTTGTTTAAATTTAACGCCATCAATTTTAATGAAGTAAGTCAAATAATTTTCAGGATCTGGTACTGTTTTTAAAACTAATACGCCTCCACATTGAGCCATGGCTTCAATCAATAAAACACCAGGCATTACTGGATTGTCAGGGAAATGACCTTTGAAAAATTCTTCATTTAAGGTTACATTTTTAACGCCAATTACGTGCTGATCAGAAAGCTCCATGATTTTATCAATCAATAACATTGGTTGACGGTGAGGCAATAGTTTCATAATATCCATGATATTAAGAACAGGAGGTTTGTTCATATCAATTTTCGGATAATCTTTTTCTGTTTTTTGAATTTTAGCTAATGCTTTTAATTTTTTAGCAAAATCAACATTACCAGCATGTCCAGGACGAGCTGCTAATACATGTATTTTCATTGGTTTTCCAACTAACGCTAAATCACCAACAATATCAAGCAATTTGTGACGAGCAGGTTCATTGAAAAAACGAAGTTTTGTATTATTTAAAACACCTTTACCTTTTACTTCAACATCTGGTTTATTAAATACTTTACGTAAGTGATTTAATTTTTCTTCTGGTAATTCGCTATCTACTAATACAATGGCATTATCCATATCGCCACCTTTAATGAGGTTATGCGCTAATAATGCTTCTAGTTCTCTTAAAAATACAAATGTTCTACACGGAGCTATTTCTTTTTTAAATTCTTGGATGTTATACATTCCTGCATGTTGAGTCCCTAAAACCTCACTACCATAATCTACCATTACCGTAATTCTAAATTCATCTTGAGGAACCGCTAACATTTCCACTTTTTTAATTGGATCTTCATATGTTAGATTTTCAGTTAATTCAAAATAATCACGTTCCGCTTCTTGCTCAACAATTCCTGCAGTTTCTAAAACTTCAATAAAGTTTAATGAACTTCCATCCATAATTGGCATTTCAGGACCAGTAACTTGAATTAAACAGTTGTCAATGCCCATTCCAACTAAAGCCGCTAACACATGTTCAGTTGTGTGAACACGCGCACCATTTTTTTCTAATGTTGTTCCGCGAGATGTATCTACTACTAAATCGCAATCTGCATCAATAATTGGTTGACCTTCTAAATCTGTTCTTTGAAATTTATACCAGTGATTTTCTGGAGCTGGATTAAATGTTAAAGTTACAGGAGCGCCTGTGTGTAAGCCTTTTCCTGTTACAGATACTGCTTTTTCAATTGTTCTTTGTTTGTCTGCCATAATTTTTTTTTATAAGTCTGAACGGGTCGAAGACTATATTTTATTTTAATTTTTTCTCGATATCTTTTAATCGATCATTTAATTTTGGTAAGCTTCTAAAAAGTACATAGCTTCTTCTAAAATCTCCTAATGGGAATGAAGGAGAGCCTTGTACAATTTCATTTTCTTTTTCGATAGATGAACCAACTCCTGCTTGTCCTGCAATTTTAACGCCATCCGCTATTTTAATATGACCAACGATGCCTACTTGTGCCGCAATCATACAATTTTTTCCAACTTTAGTAGAACCGGCAACTCCTGATAAACCAGCAATAACAGTATTCTCTCCAACTTCTACATTATGTGCAATTTGCACTAAGTTATCTAATTTAACGCCTTTACGTAAAATCGTAGACCCTAAAGTTGCTCTGTCAATAGAACAATTAGATCCAATTTCAATATTATCTTCAATCACTACATTTCCTATTTGAGGAACTTTAGCAAATTCTTTTCCATCCTGCGGTGCAAAGCCAAAGCCATCACTACCAATTACAGTACTAGAGTGAACGGTAACATTGTTTCCAATTTTACATTCGTGGTATACTTTAACTCCAGAAAATAGAGTTGTGTTATCTCCAATCACACAATTATCTCCAATATACACATGAGGATAAATTTTTGTGTTATTTCCAATTTTTACATTTTGTCCGATATAAGCAAAAGCTCCAATATAGCAATCAGTGCCATATTTTGAGTTTTCGCCAACAAAAGAAGGTTGTTCAATACCTACCTTGTTTCCTTTAATTTGGTTATACATTTCCAATAAGGTTGCAAAACTAGCGTAAGAATCTTCTACACGAATTAATGTGCAGGTTGATTTTATTGGTCTGTCAAGTGTTAATGTCTTATTTACAATAACGATACTAGCGTTTGTTTCGTATATATAATTGGTGTATTTTGGGTTAGCCAAAAACGACAACGTGCCAGATACACCTTCTTCTATTTTTGAAAGGTTTGAAACAGCTGTGTTTTCATTCCCTTCTACTGTTCCGCCTAATAAGGCTGCTATTTGAGCTGCAGAAAATTCCATCTCTCAAATATACAGTTTTTCTCTAAAATGTCAAGAGCTAAGTACTAAGCTTTTTGATAATATTTTGCGTCAAATTCGTTGATGATTAAATCGTGTTTTCGGATAGATGCTTTTAACCAATCAATATAAATATCACGTTTCTCATCTTCAGATAATCCGTAGTTTGGAACTTCTTTTCTGATTCTTGAACTTAGATGATACATACATAAAGCAGCACAAACACTAATATTAAAGCTTTCAGTAAAGCCATACATGGGCAGTTTCACAAATTCATCAGCCATATCTTCCACGTCTTTTGTAATGCCAGTTAGTTCTGTTCCAAATACTAATGCAAAAGGTTTCGAAACGTCTAATTCTTCTAACGAAACACTGTTTTTGTGAAGTGAAGTAGCCACTATTTTATAACCTTGAGATTTTAAGTCAGTCAAACAAGCTTTAGTATTGTTTTCATGATTTTGAAAGCGATTTAAACTTAGCCATTGAGTTGAGCCCATGGATACATCTTCACTAATTTTGTACTTATTCCTATTTTCGATAAAATTAGTGGTTTGAATGCCAAAAATATCAGCACTTCTAAGCACAGCACTAAAATTGTGAGTTTGGTAAACATCTTCTAATACCAACTGCATGTGATTGGTTCTTTCTTTCAATACTTCGTGTAAACGACCTCTGCGGCGTTCGCTCACAAAGCCCTCTAAATACTCGGTTAAGGCGTTTTTATATGCTAAATCAGACATTTTGCAAAGATAGGCTTTTTATGTAATTCAACTAATCAACATGCTACTAATCTCTATAAACTAGCCACTTATCCCCAAATAATCCGTACATTTGCAAAAAAATACAATAAATGAGTAGAGATAGTCAAGGGCCTAGAAAAACGTTTTCAAAAGGAGGCTCATCAGATTTTAACAAAAGAAAATCTTTTTCAAGTTCCGATAAAGCAAAACGTCCACGTAGTTCTGGAGATTCTTCGTTTAAAAAACGTGATGGAGATTCAACAGAAAAACGCTCTTACACAAAGAGAGAAGATAGTTCAGAAAGACCAAGAAAAAGTTTTGGTGATTCTGGAGAAAAATCATTTTCAGGAGAAAAAAGATCATTTGGTAAACGCCAAGATGGAAGTTTTAAATCTAAATCAAGCGGTAGTTTTGGTGGTGGAGAAAAACGCTCGTACACAAAAAGAGAAGGAAATAGTGAAGAAAGACCACGTAGAAGTTTTGGAGATGGCGAAAGAAAACCATTTGTAAAACGTGAAGATGGTAAATACGAAAGCGCTGGTCCTCGCAAGAGTTACGGTGATGGCGAAAAACGTTCATATACAAAAAGAGAGGGAAGTAGTGAAGAAAGACCACGTAGAAGTTTTGGAGATGGCGAAAGAAAACCATTTACAAAACGTGAAGATGGAAAATATGAAAGCAGCGGACCTCGCAAAAGTTATGGAGACGGAGAAAAACGTTCATATACAAAAAGAGAAGGAAGTAGTGAAGAAAGACCACGCAGAAGTTTTGGAGATGGCGAAAGAAAACCATTTACAAAACGTGAAGATGGAAAATACGAAAGCAGCGGACCTCGCAAAAGTTATGGAGACGGAGAAAAACGTTCATATACTAAACGAGAAGGAAGTAGTGATGATAGACCAAGTAGAAGTTTTGGAGATAGCGAAAGAAAACCATTTGTAAAACGTGAAGGTGGGGATAGCGAAAGACCAAGAAAATCTTACAATGATAGTAAAGCATTTGATAAACCATACGAACCAAGATTATCTAAATCGGAACGTGTAGTTGAAAAATCTAAAAAAGCTGGTCCATCAAAAACATCTGATCAAAAAGGAGTAAGTGATGATGCAGTTCGTTTAAATCGTTATGTGGCTAATGCAGGAGTTTGTTCTCGTAGAGAAGCAGATGTTTTAATTGCAACTGGTGTAGTAACTGTAAATGGTAAAATTGTAACCGAAATGGGTTACAAAGTAAATCCAACAGACGTTGTAACTTATGGTGGAGTGCCAATTAAAAACGAAGTTAAAAAATATTTAATTTTAAATAAGCCTAAAGATTACATTACAACCATGGACGATCCTGAGGAACGTAAAACAGTCATGGAATTGATTCGTAAAGCTTGTAAAGAGCGTTTGTATCCAGTTGGAAGATTAGATAGAAATACAACAGGTTTATTGTTATTTACAAATGATGGCGATTTAACTGCTAAGTTAACTCATCCAAAATTTAATATTAGAAAAGTATACCATGTTGTTCTAGATAAACGAATCACATCTGAAGATTTTAGAACATTAGCTGAAGGTGTTGAGTTAGCAGACGGGCCAATTAAACCAGATGCGATTGAATATGTTGGCGAAGGAAAATCAGAATTAGGAGTTGAAATACATAGTGGTCGTAACCGTATTGTTCGTCGTATGTTTGAACACTTAGGATATGAAGTCATGAAATTAGATAGAGTTGCATTTGCAGGTTTAACTAAAAAAGATTTGCCTCGTGCTAAGTTTCGTTTCTTAACAGAGAAAGAAGTTGATTTCTTGAAAATGTTGGGATAAAAGTTATTTGAGATAAGTTGTTGGTTGTTTAACTAACTAACTAACAACTTATTTCTAAAAACTAACAACTTTTAATATGAATAAAATATACTATCTCTCCACCTGCGATACCTGTAAACGAATTATTTCTGATTTAGAATTAAAAGAAAAAGGATTTGTATTTCAAGATATTAAAACTGAAAAAATTACAACCGCGCAATTAGAAGAAATGAAAAATGCGACTGGTAGTTATGAAGCATTGTTTAGTAGAATTGCTCGTAAATACAAGGAATTGGGACTGGGTGAAAAATCTTTAACGGAAAGTGATTACAAGAAATTTATTTTAGAAGAATATACTTTTTTGAAACGCCCCGTTATTTTTATTGGCAATAAAGTATTTGTTGGAAATTCAAAAGCTGTTATTGAACAGGCCAAAGTAGAATTAGGAAAATAATTCAATTAATTTTTTCGTCTTTTCTTCATTATTCATCGATGCTATTAGTTTTTTTCTTTTCTCAATTTCTTGAGTAGTAAATTCTAGATTTAATAAGTGATTAATAGAATCAATAAATTGTTGAGGGGAATTAGCAAAAGTGCAAGCTTCAGTTAAAGAAGTTCCAACTAGCATGTTTGTATTGGCGATGACAAACCTACCAGAATATAATACATTTAATAATTTAAGTTTTAAGCCAGTTGCTTGTTCGGTATATAAACAATGAATTTGAGCCTCTTCAATCAAAAATTGCATTTCTTGTTCCGTACAATTTGGCTTTAAGGTAATGTGCGAATATTTTTTTATTTCCTCCACTAAATGAGAGGGAGGATTTAATCCAGCGATCACAACAGGATAAGTTATTTTCGAAAACACATGATTAATTAGCCACAATGCAGCATTATAGTTTTCGGAAATGGATAAATTACCATGATATAAAATATAGTCTCCTTTGCCTGTTTTGCATTGTAATTCATCAAACTGATGAAAGCTTGGTAAATAAACGCTTGGTGTATTTGGATATGCTTTTTTGAAATACTCTAAATCTGCTTCAGATACTGATAAAATATAATCCGCATAAGCAACTTTTTTTTCGAATCGCTTTAATTTAATCGCTTCTATTTTTAAATATAGTTTTTTTAAATATGATTTTTCGCCTTTTGCCAATTCTAAAAAATAGTCGTGTTCAATATTACTATGTCTGAATAGTTTTTTTCTGTCTTTAAAATCAGGGTCGTTCAATAAAAAGCATGTATGTAATACTTCAAATAAAATGGGGTAATTATCTTTTAATAAATTTTGTTTTAATTCAGAATTAATGCGCGATTTTACGTTAAAAGGCATAAAAGATAATTGATTTATAAATGAAGTGTCTCTTTTATAATAATAAACTTTTTCGCAAATTTTCTCTAATTCGGGAGAGCTTTTTCTGTCTCCATATTCAAAGCAATGTAAGATTACTATAATGCCCTGTGTATGCAAACATCTAATTTTATGAAATACATCTATAGCGCCACCATAATTGGCAGGGTAGGGTATATCAAAAGAAATAATATGTAAATGGCTTCGCATTTAAGCAAAGATAATAGAATCTCGCTATTCAAACATAAAACCGTTTGAAATTATGCCAGCATTAAAATTGGTAATAAAACTTCCATTTGGCTTATAGATTTCAACTTTTGATTTTTGAACGTAATCAATTGCATCAGAAACATAGATATTATAATCTTTAGGATTAACTCCTAAGCCATAATATAGCTTAGTACCTTGATTGATAAAAGAGATTGAAGGCAGTGTAGATGATATAATAGGGAATTGATACACGCCATTGTTTAAATAGTACAAAGTATCTCTTGTTTTGTTAATGCATAATTTGTTGGGACTCTCAGAGCTTGAAAAATTTAATGTTTGCTCAATTTGTAAAGTCACAGGATTAATTCTACTTAATTTTCCAGAAACACCTTGTGTACTATTTCCTGCGCTTAAAATCCATACTTTAGAGTTTTTGTCTACACAAACACTAGAATTTCCTTTTCCTACAGGAAGGCTATCCGTTATAGCGTCGGTTGTGGTATTTATGACATAACAATAATCTGAATTACTACATGTGATAAAAGCTTTGTTGTAAACTAATGCCATTTGCTCTGTTCCATTTACACATGGAATAGAGCCTGAAATAGCATTAGAATTTAAATCAACTATCTGTATGGAATTTGAATACAAGTCGCTTACATAGGCTTTATTATAAGTAATTGGTAATATGTATCTAGGAGAGTTTAATCCGCTGATAGTTCCAGTTTTTACAAAATCCGATGAGTTAACTACAACTATCTTATTAGAGTTATTCATTACAATATAATAGTTGTTGTTGTATTTAGTAATGTTCTGACAGATATTACCCAAAGTGGCATTATTATTTTGTTGTTTGTAGTAATCTTCAATTACTGCTCCAGATGATGGATCATATGAAGAGATACTTCCTACACCCCAACCAAAGTTGCCTTCATTCACTACTAAAACTTTTCTATCTGCATTAATTGATACAGCAGTTTTAATAGGCTCTTGCGGTTTATCCTTTACGCAAGAGCCTAATAAAAATCCTAATAATATTAAAAAGTAAAACTTCACTTTAAAATTATAGTTTAATAAATTTTATTCTTTTAGAAGCAAAACCATCATTTAATTCAATAAAATAAATTCCAGCTTCGTAATTGTCTGTATTTAATTTTATTTGATTTTCTCCAATTGAACTTTGAATGGTATTGTTTTGTAATACTTTCCCAGTAATGTCGAAAATAAGAACGTTTAATTCGCTTAGTGCAGTAGATTCAAAATTTAAAAATAAATTTTCTTTTGTAGGATTTGGGAATAAAGAAATAGTTGATGTATTACTTAATTCTTCTATTCCTACAGTACTTTGAATGGTAAAATTATCAATTGAAAAAAATGCTGGAGTTTTCATTCCAAATGCATTATTGTCGCTCGATTTCATTTCAAATGTAAGGCTATCTACTTGTCCTAATGATATGCAATTAACGAATTGCCAATTTTTAACTACATAATCATTAACTGTTCCAGTTGGTCTGTAATCTGCTAAATAAAACTCAACACTATCAGTTAATAGACTTCCACTTCTGTAACCTCTCACTAAAATTTTAAACCAATCTGGATATTGCCCTTGAGGAATACTTGTTCCAGAACCTGTTCCTGTTGTGTCTCCAAATTTTCTTCCAAAGCCACCTTTTTTTATTTCTTTCCAAGCATACGTTGTATTAGTAATATAAAAACCACTGACTGCTGTTGTGGTGTTTGACATTGCAATTACAGCACCACTTTGAATAGTAGCATAATTATTACCGCCAAAGGCAACTCCAGGAATACAACCATATAAATTAGTATAAGAACCGTTTGCTGTATCTAATACATTGGTGTATGCTGAACCAGACTCCCAGTATCCACCAAAAGAGGTGTTCCAATTATATCTAAAAGCTACTCCATTAGATGTGAAATCTGTTCCAGTTGTATCTTTATAGTATGAGTTTGTTGATAATGTAAACGTATCAAATGATACAGTTTGTGCAATAGAATTTAAGTTAGTTGCAAATCCTAATAGGACTGCTAATTTGGTAATTGTTTTTTTCATGTTTATTAATTAATGGTTGTTTCTACTTTTTTCTTTTTTTTATATTTTAAATTAATGCCGATTTCGTAATTTCTTAATGGCATTGGTCTATTTGGAATAATTACATAATTTTTATTGAATAGATTATTGATGTTTAAAAATAGCTCTGTATTAATTGTGCTAAAAGAATAATTGTAGGAACATTTAAAATTAGCAATATAATAAGGATTTATCCAACTAGTATTATCAGTGGATGTGAATCGATATCCTGTATAGTTATTGTTGAATAGTAAATTAAAGTTTTGATATTTAATTAAAAGTGTTCCTTGTCCATTATATCGTGGAGTGAAAATTAATTGCCTTCCAACAGCATTGTCATTTTCGCTGGTTGCTTTTTGATTAGTAGATAAAATATAAGACGTGTGTAGTATTATTTTTATTGAAATGTCTTTTTTAGAGTAGGATAATTCTGTTTTTGTTTCGGTACCTCTGCTATATACTTCTGCCACATTCTTCGGACTCCAATATGATTTCTCCGTAGGAAGCCAAATGATCCAATTAGTGGTGTGTCTGTTAAAATAAGTTCCTTCTATTAATAAAGAGAAATTGTTTTTAGAATAGTTTAATTCAACCCCCCCATCTATTTCATAACTATCTTCTGGTTTTAAATTCGGGTTGCCACCAGGGTTCCAGTATAAATCATTTAAAGTAGGTTGTCTGTATGATTTATTGCCATTAATTTTTGTAGCAATATGTTTTGTAAGTTGATAGTGAATACCAGTATTTCCAGTAAATGGTATTTCGGTTTGATTAGTAGTTTCTTTTCTTAAACTTAAATTATAATTGAATTTAGAGTTGAGTAAACTTAACTTATATGCAATAAACACTGCTAGTTTACTTAACTGATGATTATTTACCGACTCTATATGATTTTCACTTGATATTAAATCTGTTTGATAGTTGGTAAAATTCACTCCGAAGTTTAAAGTATGATTGTTTAGAAAAAGGATGTTGTCGCTTTCGGCGATCAATGTTTTGATTTTACTTTTGCTAATTAATAAATTTGCACTGCTGTCTGTGTAATTTAATTGGTCATTAAAATATCCTAAACGTATAGTTGAATTTAATTTTCTTCTCGAATAATTCCAGTCGGCATTTAATTTTAAATTTTTATCTTCCTGGCTTTGTTTGCTTGTCAGTAAACTATATGATGGCAAGTTCCTTTCAGTATTAGTATACCATGCTCGTATATTAATTTTTTGATAAGGCTGAATTAAAAAACCTAACTCTTGCATAAAACCTTGAGAGGTGTAATTAGCATGAGTTACTTGTTTGTTAGGATTTTGTTTATCAGTAGTGTCTTTATATGGGTAATTGTTTCCAGAGTTGTTATAATAAATTTTAGTGTTAGACACAATTTTTTTGTAACTCAATAAAACATTGGTGGCTATTTTTTTTGTATCAAAACTCCCAATACTCATTTGAAGTTGTGTTTTAAATCCTTGATTGAAAAGTGATTTGTTTTGTAAGTGGATACTACCACCTATGGCTCCGCTTCCCCAAAGAGCACTGCCTCCTCCATACTCTAAAGATACATTGTTAAAAAACAAAGAAGGGATTATGCTTAAATCTGTTTGACCTAACATGGCATTTTGGATATTTAATCCATTCCATAATATAGCCGTGTGATTTGCATTACCTCCTCTCATACTTGTGGTAGCAATATTTCCATTGCCATATGTTTTTATATGAATAGCGGATTGATTGGATAACAAATCTGATAAAGAACTTGTATTATATCTTACAAGTGTTAAGCTGTCGATCGAAATAGTTTTTTTTGAAGTTTCTAAAAGCTGTTGTTTGTTATCAATTATAGATACTTCATGAAGCTGATGAATAACGGTATCCTTTGTTTGTGCTTTTAGATCAGAGTTTAAAATAAAATACATGCCTATGCAAATCAAAAGATTTGAAAATAAATACATATATGTTTTATAACAGTTCATGTTTACATTAATACAATTTTGCAATGAGGGAAAATAAAAAAATAGCATGTTGCCTAAACATCCTATTTTTTGTTAGCCTTTGTTTCCCCGAAAGCTTCAAAATGCATATTGGCAGGTCTTCTGACTCGTCTCTTGTTTTTAGGCCTTCCCGTCTATTTAAACCGACAGTGGCATGTTTTAAAAACAGTATTAAAGACTTACAGCAGCGGGCACTGTTCATGAATTTCACATGATTCCCTTTTAATTTTTGATATTAAGTTTAATATCCAAAAACCAAATTGCGAGGCAAATGTATATAATAAAAACAAAAAACGCACATTTATTTTAAATGTGCGTTTTTAATTGTCATAATATATATTGACTATGTTCCTGAAAGCATTGTCCAGCTTACATTTTCAGGATGCTCTTCTGGTTTTATACTTAATACAGGAACTTTAGAATGATGAATAACTTGTAAAGCATATGGACCTAAAAAGAAACCACTTAGCTCGGCGTCTTGATCGGTCATAATTGAAATTAAATCACCTCCTACTTTTTCACAATAGTTTACAGTAGCTACTGCTCTGTTTTTTACATCTTGCAATAATTCCGTAGAACATGTAACTCCTTTATCTTTTGCAGCAGTTGCTACTTGATGCAGCATTACTTCCATCGCTGGTTTTTTACTAGCTTCATCATCTGCTAATAAACCAACCGCGTAAATATGAGATGCAAATTGTTTTGCTAGTTCTATAGTTAAAACCACTTTATGTCTTGTGTGCTCTGATGTATCAATTGGTAAAACAATTTTATGATACCCTAAAGTGTCAACTGCCTGACTCATTGTTAAAACTGGACATGGGCTTTTTGTTAAAACTTTTAAGGTATTGCTTCCAATAGTTAAGTCTTCCCAAGAACTGTAACCATGTGTTCCCATCACAATTAAATCAGCGTTAATTTCTTTGGCAAATTTTACAATTTCTGTGGTTGGGTTACCAGAATTTACAACGGTTGTTACTTTGATTCCATATTGATTTTTAATGTCCGCTGCTAATTCATTTAATTTTTCTTGAACAGTATCCGATGCTTTTTCTATATTTTCAAGTGTAATACTTGGAGTAAAAACATTGAATTTCTCCCAATGTTTAGTGATGATATGAACTAAATAGATTTCTCCTTTAGTGTATTGAGCTAAAAAAGCTCCATGCTTTATGGCTAAAAATGAAGTCTCAGAAAAATCTGTGGTAATTATAATTTTGTTAGTGTTTAAGTGTATCATATATTTTAGTGTTAGGTTTAAAGTATGGTAAATTTAATAATTTTAAAATGGTTGTATAAGCCTTTGCTTAATGACTGACATTTTGCAATTCCTTTGGATTGTGTTTGTGTTTAAATAATAGGGCAAATAAAACAGCAATAATTAGTGCATAAATAGCAAAAGTTAGCCAGATGTTATGCCAATCTTTGCCACTTTCTGAAGTGAAATAATGGTCAATTAAATATCCACTAGATAAACTTCCAAATACGGCACCAAAACCATTAGTCATCATCATAAATAAACCTTGTGCTGATGAACGAATAGTTGAATTAGTAGATGTTTCAACAAATAAAGAACCTGAGATATTGAAAAAATCAAAAGCCATCCCGTAAACAATACAAGACATAATAATCATCCATAATCCATCAGTTGGATTTCCAAAAGCAAATAATCCAAAACGTAAAACCCAAGCAAGCATACTAAATAACATCACTTGTTTAATGCCAAATTTTTTCAAGAAAAAAGGAATGGCCAAAATAAATAGTGTTTCAGAAATTTGGGAAATTGACATGATAATTGTAGAATACTTCACAACAAATGAATCAGCATATTCTGCTTGATGCTTAAAATCATCTAAAAACACATCGCCGTAAGCATTTGTGAGTTGAAGCGCAGCTCCTAAAAACATACTGAAAATAAAAAATAAAGCGAGTTTATAATTAGCAAATAATTTAAATGAACTTAATCCAATTAAATCAACAAATGATTGATCGTTTTCGGTGTTATGTTGTGGTTTACATTTTGGTAATGAAAAGGAATAAACTCCAAGTGCAATTGCTGCAATAGCTGCAATGTAAAATTGATTTTCTGACGCTTTGTTTCCTGTTAAATTTGTTATCCACATTGCCACAATAAATCCTATGGTCCCCCAAACTCTAATGGGCGGAAAATCTTTTACAACATCTAGATTATTGCTTTTTAAAGCATTGTACGCAACTGAATTTGATAAAGCTATAGTTGGCATGTAAAAAATCATAGCTACTAAAATCACCCAAAAAAAGCTAGATGGATCATTTATTTGCGGAACATAGATTAATGTTAATCCGCCAAGTATATGCAAAATTCCATATAACTTTTCGGCATTCATCCATCTATCAGCTATAATACCACAAAGAGTAGGCATAAAGATTGAGGCAATTCCCATGGTTGAGAAAATAGCGCCAAACTGAGTTCCGTCCCATTGTTTAGTTCCAAACCAATAATTAGCCACTGTAATTAGCCAAGCGCCCCAAACAAAAAATTGTAAAAAGCTCATGATAATTAATCGCATTTTTAAACTCATACTCAGTTGTTTTAAAATTATAACAAGAGCAAGATAGAAAAAAAGATTTAAAAATGTAACTAAATTTTAGTTGAGTATTATAGTTGTAAAACCTAGAAATTATGAACACTAAACTAATTGCACTTCCCATTTTGATTTGTGTTTTTATCATTAATACTACTAATGGGAAAACCAAAGTATCTTTACAAAAAGCTTTTGATAAAAAATACATTACAGCTAAAGCGGTTTGTAAAGGTGGTTTAGAATTAGATTATTCGGTTTCTAATTTATTAAAGGATTCTCTTTTAATATTTATTCCTGCGGGTTGGCGCTTTAATTCAAATGCTGGAAAAAATGATTATCAAGATATTTTAACAGTTCATGAGCAAATTTTGGTTTTAAGACCAAAAGAAACCAAAAAGTTTGATATTAAAGGTTATTGCTGTGAGGCTACAAAAAGTGGACCTCAAAAAGGAGTGTCTTACACTTTGGGCAAAATAGCTGACAGTAGTTTAGTATTATTGGCTCGTTATTTAAACACACATAAAACAGATGCAAATACAGAACAATACAGTGTTTGGGCAATTAGCGATGGAAAAGAAACAGCTAATATTACGAGTAGTAATGATTCGATAGCAGCTTTGCTTAGAACATTTGTGGCAACAGTCAAGGGAGAGCCATTGCCATGGTATACTCTTTTAAAAAGAGCTAGTGTGTCATCAACAGGAGAGGTTTCGGATAATCCAGTGAGATTTAAAGCGGATGTAAATTACAGTGTTACTGAGACTTGCTATTCTTATTGTTATATTTTAGATGCAAACGGACAAAAGGTTTCAGAGATATTTGGTAAATGGTTATTACCTGAGAATACGAACTACAATGCTAATTTTAATGTAGCAGGATTAAAAAAAGGAGAATATAAATTGGTTTTAGAAGGAAAAAATACCCCGCTATTTGAAAAAAGCTTTAAAATTTAAGAGGTAAAAAATTGATTTCCATTAAATTACATATTTTTTGTGAAATATTTGATTTTTAAATTAATCATTAGCATAATTCATTTATTTTTTTACTTTTGCAGGAAAATTAAAGTATAAAATTATGTATTGGACATTAGAATTAGCATCGTGGTTAGAAGATGCACCTTGGCCAGCAACTAAGGATGAGTTAATTGATTTTGCTATTCGATCTGGTGCGCCAATGGAGGTAATTGAAAATTTGCAAGAGATGGAAGACGAAGGCGAAGCTTACGAAACTATTGAAGAAATTTGGCCAGATTACCCAACCAAAGATGATTTCTTTTTTAACGAGGATGAATATTAAAACAAAAAAGGTTCGCATTTCGCGAACCTTTTTTTATGGTATAGAATTTCTTAATCTTTATCTAAAGAATTTTGTTTTCCCTCAGCTTTCATTGCTTTATGCTTAGCTTTTAATTTTTCTATTTGCTCAGGAGTTAAAACAGCCTTCACACTTTCACGAAAAATTTTTCTGACTGCTTCAATTTCTTTTTTTGCAATTTCTTTATTCTCTGGCTGACCTTTGTATTTAGCTTTAATTTCATCTATTTTTTTAACTTTAGCCAAAGCTAAATCGTAAACTTTTGGTTTTTGTTCTTCTGTAAGAATTACCTCAGTGTTTAATCCGTCAACATGTTTTTGTGCACGTTCTTCTGGTGTCTTTTTTTCATGACCACCTTTTTGACCCCCTTTATGAGATTCAGTTTTTGGTTTTTGGGGAGCTTCTTGAGCATTCATAGAAGCTGTTACTATAAATAGGCACGTCGCCATTAAAATTACTTTTTTCATGTGTTTTGTTTTTTAAATTTATAAATAATGTGCTATTTGACATTCAAAAATTTTGCCAGCTTAATCAATAAATGTTAAAGAAATAAAAAAGCGTATTTGTATTTATTCAATTTCATAAAAAAAATCGTTCAATAATTTTGACTGGTTTTAATTTAAAAAAGTACTTTTAGTATTGAACTTTAGGAGTAAGACCTCTAATTCCCATATCTACTGGCACTTCACCATTTTCTGGTTGATAATAACCATCTGGAGTTCCAACTTCTATCCATTCAAAGCTTTTATTAGTAGATAAAGAGACTGTGATAATAATATCTTGAGTTTCGGCCCCTGTAATCGTTAATAATTGATTTACGCTAGACATATCAGTGAATTGAGCGGTTACCACGCAACTTCCTGCAGGAATTGGAGAGTTTGCGAAATTAGGATTAACAACCGTTGTAGAACCAGCAGGAGCTTGCCCATCAGCTTTCCAATAACCGTATCCAGGAATAAAGGTTTCAAATCCCCAGTAGCCTTGCGGATGGTTGACATTTGGCCCACCAACAGATGCAGAAGGAATATAATCTTGGTCTTTAATTTTATATTTTGTGACATACGTTTTATATCCAACAAACGAGGCGATGGTTCCATTACCGATATGATTTCCTGGTATGGCATTAGCTTTGTAAGGTATATCGTAGTTTTGATAAGATAAAGATAAGCGTAACCATTTATAAGTTCCAGGAGTTACTTGACTTAATGGCGTAGAGTAGAAAACAACATTTTCTCTAACAACCACTGATTTACTAAATTGAATAGCTGTTGTGCCACCTAATGCGGTTTCTGTCGCATGATATAAAACTTTTCCTTTCCCTAAACTATCAAAATCTGTAGGTGCTAATTCTATATAATGTGCAGCCATTTGATTAAAAATAGGAGAATAAGCGCCATGCCCTGCGGGAATTGTAGGACTTGGATTTCCGAAATTATCTAATCTTATTTGAGTAGAGTCAAACTTAAATTTAAAAATTAATCTAGGGCCAGTTCCAGTAGCTGTCCATACAGTATCAGGGTACCCGTCATCAGCAACGGCACCAGTTGTAGTAGAAGTTGTTGGGGTTAGATTTTCTTCTTCAGTTTTCTTTTTGCAAGAAATAAGAATTCCGCATACAAGTATTAATGCAATTATTTTTTTCATTTTTATTATTTTGTTTAACGAAGATAAGAAAAATAGATAATAAAGTACAGATTGCATTTAACAAAATAAGCCCTTGTTTCCAAGGGCTTATCAGCTATTATAATGTTTTAAAATTAAATTACTGGAGGCGTATCATTTTCAGGAAGTTTAATTGAAGCGGCTAATTTTTCTTTTTCTTCAGCTTCCTCAGCTATATCTTTTGCAAAAGGACGTTTTCCAAAAATTGCTTCTAAATCTTCTTTAAAAATAACTTCTTTTTCCAATAATTTTTCAGCTAATTGAGTTAATTTTTCTTTGTTAGCTAATAAAATTGTTTTGGTTCTTGCATAAGCAATATCAATCATTTTCTTAACTTCTTCATCAATTATTTTAGCTGTGTTTTCGCTGTACGGTTTATTAAAGCTGTATTCGCTTTGTCCTGAACTATCATAATAACTGACGTTACCAATTTTATCATTCAATCCATAATACACAATACTTGCATAAGCTTGACGAGTAATTTTCTCTAAATCACTTAATGCTCCAGTCGAAATTTTTCCGAAGATAATTTCTTCAGCTGCACGACCGCCTAAAGTCGCACACATTTCATCTACAATTTGTTCAGTAGTTGTAATTTGTCTTTCTTCTGGTAAGTACCATGCTGCTCCTAACGAACGCCCACGAGGCACAATCGTCACTTTAATTAATGGTGATGCGTACTCACACATCCAACTTACTGTAGCGTGACCAGCTTCGTGAAAAGCAATGACACGTTTCTCAGACGGAGTAATGATTTTATTTTTCTTTTCTAAACCTGCAATAATTCTATCTACAGCATCTAAGAAATCTTGCTTTGTTACTTGTTTTTTATTTGCACGTGCAGCAATTAAAGCGGCTTCGTTACAAATGTTGGCAATATCAGCACCGCTAAATCCTGGTGTTTGTTTTGCTAAAAATTCAATATCTACTGAACCATCAATTTTAATTTTCTTTAAATGCACTTTGAAAATTTCTTGACGCTCCACAACATCAGGCATATCAACATAAATTTGTCTATCAAAACGACCAGCACGCATTAACGCTCTATCCAAAATGTCAGCACGGTTAGTAGCGGCTAAAATAATAACACCACTATTTGTTCCAAAACCATCCATCTCAGTTAATAATTGATTTAATGTATTTTCTCTCTCATCGTTTCCACCAGCCGCTGCGTTTTTACCACGCGCTCTTCCAATTGCATCAATCTCATCAATAAAAATAATACAAGGTGATTTTTCTTTAGCTTGTTTAAATAAGTCGCGCACACGAGAGGCACCAACACCTACAAACATTTCCACGAAATCAGAACCTGATAATGAGAAGAAAGGCACTTTAGCTTCTCCTGCAACAGCTTTAGCTAATAAAGTTTTACCTGTTCCCGGAGGGCCAACTAATAAAGCTCCTTTAGGGATTTTAGCTCCTAGATCAGTATATTTTTTTGGATTTTTTAAGAAATCAACAATTTCCATAATTTCCACTTTTGCACCATCTAAGCCAGCCACATCATTAAATGTGACGTTTACATTTGAATCTTTATCAAATAAAACTGCTTTAGACTTTCCGATGTTAAATATTTGACCTGCACCACCACTTCCGCCGCCGCCCATTCTGCGCATCATAACAATCCACAGGATTACCATAATGGCAATTGGTAACATCCAGCCTAAATGATCGCTCCATTCGGTTCTATCTTCACGAGTTGGAGATACGCGGAAATTTAAAGGAATATTTGCCGTTTCTTGAATTCTACGAACTTGTTCAATAAAATCTTTTTTATCGGCTATTGATAATTTAAAGTGTGGTCCTGGAGCATTTTTAGGATTTGGAAATAATTGAACTAATTTTCCTGATTTATCTGCTTCAAAATAACGAGGTAGTTTTAAACTATCTTGATTAATAGTAATTTCAGCAACTTTTTCATTTACAATCACAATTGATCTCACATCGCCTTTAGCCAACATGTTTTGCTCAAATCTAGTTTGGTCTACTTCATAAAGTCTACCTTCAAAATCTTGCCCAAAAAACACAAAACCTAAAAGACCTAAAATAACCAATCCATATATCCAATAAAAACTATTGCCACCATTACCTCCACTATTATTAGAGCCTCCAAAAGGATTAGAAGGTTTTTTGCCAAAACGATCTTTCATTTTCTCAAACTGTTTCTTTCTCTCTTCTTCAGGAGATTGAATAGGAGTAGGTTCACTATTTTTATTGCTAGTATTTTCTTGTTCGTCGCTCATAATAAAATTATATAACGTATAGTTTCATTTTTTGTTTTAATCTGCAATGGTTGTTATTTCTCCATCTGCCCAAAGTCCTTCGATGTTGTAAAACTCACGAGTTTCACGCATAAATACGTGAGCTACAATGTTTACATAATCAACCAAAATCCATTCTGCATTTTGATGCCCTTCGCTATGATATGGTTTTTCACCTGTTTTTTTAATAACAGATTCTTCTAATGTATCGGCTATTGCATTAACGTGAGTAGTACTATCAGCATCACAAATCACAAAGTAATCAGCTACACGATGCTCTAAGCCAATTAAATTAATTATAGTAATGTTTTTTGCTTTTTTCTCTTGCATCCCTTCTACAATTGCATCCAACAAACTTGTTGTTTGTGCTTTAGTAGCAGTTTTTTTAGGACGTTTTGCTCCGCTCGAAACTTTCTTTTTGTTTTCGGTATTAGCAATGCGGTTTGCTTCTTTTTGTAGCTCTTCTTTTTCAGTTAAAGGTTTTTTAACCACCTTTTTTGCAGCTGCCTTTTTAGGGGCAGATTTCTTAGTTGGAGTTGCTTTTTTAGTCGCTGTTTTTTTTACTGGTATTTTTGCCATATTTTTTTTATTGCTAATGCTATTCCGTTTTATACTTTTGTTTTTGCTATAAGCAACAAATTTAACCTTTTTGCCTAAATGGAAACATTGTTTATTGGAAAGAACTCGCTTTTTTTACACGAGGTAGAAAGTACCAATACTTATGCCATGAACTTGTTAAGGAATGTTAACCCTATTGAAGGCACAATAGTGTATACTGATAATCAAACACATGGAAAAGGACAAAGAGGCGCGCTATGGACTAGTGAAATTGGGCAAAACCTAACAGTTTCAGTGATTTTAAAGCCCCGTTTTTTAGACCTCAATAAAACCTTTTATTTAAGTAAAATCAGCGCTTTAGCAGTTTATGACGTATTGACTGATATTTTAGCTAATAGCCAATATGACATTAAAATCAAATGGCCTAATGACATATTGGTGAATCAAAAGAAAATAGCGGGTATTTTAATTGAAAATAATTTTTCTCAAACTATTATTCAAAACTCTGTAATAGGAATCGGATTAAACGTTAATCAAAATGAATTTGGGGATTTTGAAAGGGCAGCTACCTCAATAAAATTAATAAAAGGTGAAGTTTATGATAGAGATTTTATAATGAAAAAATTATGCTTAAATATTGAAAAGTGGTACTTAAAATTAAAACAACAAAAATTTGATGTTATTGACAAGGCATATTTAAATAATTTATATGGATTACAGCAAGTTTTAGATTTTGAAGACGCACATAAAACTTTATTCAATGGTAAAATAATTGGAGTTAGTAAAGGTGGAAAATTGCAGATTGAAAACTCTGACTTGATAGTTAAAGAATTTGACATTAAAGAATTGAAGTTTGTGATTTAATAATCAACAAAAAACATTATTCATTTTTATAATAATTAATGATGAAAAGAGATAGGATAAAATTGGTTTTACTAATTAATTATTAGAACTGCATCTGTAGCGAGTTAATAGCCTATAAAACTGATTAAACAATAGCTCTTGAGTTATTTATAATGATTAAATTGCATTTATCAATTAACAGTTTAATTGATAAAACAGATTAAATGTTTTTTATGAATTTTTTTAAAGCCCTTTTAATACTACTTCAGCTTTGTATTTTTAGTTCAGCATTTGCTCAAACAACATGCGCTAATTCGGCGCCATTTTGTGCTAATCAAGGAGCTGTATCTTTTCCTGCTGGTGTAAATAATGGTAGTGCTGCTGCAGGTCCTGATTACGGATGTTTGGGTTCACAACCTAATCCAGCTTGGTATTATTTCCAAGTATCGCAAAGCGGTAGTATTATTATTGATATTGCTGGTTCTGGAGGAAGTGATGTAGATTTTATTTGTTGGGGACCATTTACATCTCCTACAGGAAATTGCAGTAATTTAGTTGCTGGAAATACGGTTGACTGTAGTTTTTCTGCGAGTGCTACTGAAACATGTACTATAAACGGCGCCATAGTTGGCCAATATTATACGTTATTATTAACAAATTTTTCTAATCAACCTCAAAATATTGACTTCAGTCAATCTACTGGTTCGGGAGCAACCAATTGCGGTTTATTATCTTCTGGAGTTACTAGTCAAACTATTTGTCCTGGAGTTACAGCTACTCTTACTGCAAATTCTAATATCGTAAACCCAACATATGTTTGGACGCCAGGTGGCGCTACAACCGCTTCTATTGTTGTGAGTCCAGGAACAACAACCGTTTATTCGGTTTCTATTTCTGGAACAAATCCTGCGACGAGTACAGCAACTACAATTGTTAACTCTGGGACTGTTACAATCAATTCTTCTCCAACACCAACACCATCTTCAAATTCTCCATTGTGTCCTGGCGCAACACTAAGTTTATCTGTAAATTCTAGTTCAACGTATGCTTGGACTGGCCCTAACGGTTTTTCGTCTACATTACAATCTCCAACAGTTGCAAACGTGTCTTCTGCTTCAGCAGGTGTATATTCTGTATCAGTAACTAATTCGCTAGGATGTTCAGGAACAGGAACAGTCAATGTTTCTTTAGGATCAGCGGCATCTCCAACTCTTGGTTCAAATGGTCCTATATGTTCAGGGGCTACATTAAGTTTAACAGCTACTAATGGTGCAACTTCATATACATGGACAGGGCCAGGCGGTTTTAATTCTACTCAACAAAATCCTGTTATACCATCTGTTATAAGTTCAGGTGTTTATACATTAACAACAGCAGGTGTGCCATGTTTATCTATTAATACAATAAGTGTTACTGTTGTTCCAGTATCATCAAGTACTTTAAGTTCTAATAGTCCTGTTTGTTCAGGGTCTACATTAAGTTTAACAGCTACTGGAAGTGCAACAACATACACTTGGACTGGGCCAGGAAGTTTTACTTCAAATCTTCAAAACCCAACAGTTCCTAATTTTACAGCTTCTGGAGTTTATACTCTAACAACAGGAGCCGCTTTGTGCTTAACGATTAATACAATTTCGGTTACGGCAATTCCTTTAACTACGAGCACCTTATCTTCAAATAGCCCTATTTGTGCTGGTGGAACATTGAGTTTAACAGCTACAGGAAGCGCAACAACATTTACATGGACAGGACCAGGTGGCTTTACATCTAATTTTCAAAACCCAAGTATAAATTCTATTTCAACTTCTGGAATGTATACATTAACAACAGGTTCAGGGGCATGTACTACAGTTAATACGATTAGTATTACTGTTATTCCTTCCGTTCCAGTTTCATTATCTCCAATTCCAGTTGTATGTAATAATGGAAATATCAATTTAACAGGGCCATCAGGTGGCACAACTTACTCTTGGACTGGGCCTAATTCTTTTACATCTTCTGTTCAAAGTCCAGTAATAAATAACTCTAGTGTGGTTAATCAAGGTGTCTATTCTCTGACGGTAAGTGTTGGAGGTTGTTTAAGTTCAGGAACTGTAAGTGTCAATGTATATAATATTTTAAGTTTCGCTCCAGCTCCATCACCTATTGTTTTGTGCGAAGGAAAAATAGGTATTTTATCAGCAAATGGTTTGGGTGGTAGTGGTACCTATAATTTTGCTTGGACTCCAACTTTTAATTTAACATCTCCAAACTCTGCAACAACGTCTGTTACAGGAAGTGTTACAACAGATTATACATTAACATTGTCGGATGCTAATTGTCCTTTAACAAATGCAGTTTCGGCATCTGTTCTAGTAACAGTTAATCCTAAGCCTCAGATTACAATGTCTACTTCAGATGCAAGAGGATGTGAACCTTTTTGTACAGATTTGATTAGTACAAGTGTTCCAGCATCTGCAAGTTGTATTTGGAAGTTTTCAAATAATACAGGTTCATCCAGCTGTAATGCTAGTATATTTTGTTTCCCAATTCATGGAACATATAATGCCTCTTTAACAGTAACGGATATTAATGGATGTGTTGATTCAGTCAATCAAAATGCTTTTGTAATAGTGGACCCTAAACCATTTGCTGATTTTGAGTGGAACCCTGTAAATCCAACGATTTTAGTAAATGAAGTTAATTTTAATGACCTTTCAACAGTTGGAGCTCCAATGCAAAGTTGGTCTTGGAGCTTTGGAGATTATTATTTACCGTACGCTCAGGATACGTCTTCGCTTCAAAATCCTACACATTTGTATAATAATGTAGGTGATTATATTGTCACTTTAGAGGTAACTAACTCATTTGGTTGTGTGGATAGCGTTAGTAAAATTGTGGTTGTTGAGGACGAATTTGCTATTTACATTCCAAATGCTTTTACTCCATCAAAAGAAGATACTAGAAACGATGTGTTTAATGTTCAAGGTATGGGCTTTTTAGCGGATAGTTTTGAAATGTCTATTTATGATAGATGGGGGCATTTAGTTTTTAAAACCAATGATGTTTATAAAGGTTGGGATGGAAGTGTGAAAGGTGGGCCCAAAGCTCAGCAGGGTGTTTATGTGTATAAGATAAAATTAAAGGACTTTAAGCTAAGAAATAAAGAGTTTGTAGGTCATATTACTTTGTTGTAAATATACTTTGTTTAATAAAGATTGATAAATCCTTTCTGTTTTTGCAGAAAGGATTTTTACTTTCGTAAAGTATTTATATTTTAAGATGAAACAATATCACGATTTAATGCGTCATGTTTTAGAACATGGTGTGAAAAAAGAAGACAGAACTGGCACAGGTACCATAAGTGTGTTTGGATATCAAATGCGTTACAATTTAGCTGAAGGCTTTCCATTATTAACTACTAAAAAATTACATACAAAATCAATTATTCATGAGCTTTTGTGGTTTTTGAAAGGAGATACAAATATTAAATATTTGAAAGATAATGGTGTGAGAATTTGGGATGAGTGGGCAGATGCTGATGGAAATCTAGGTCCTGTTTATGGTTATCAATGGCGTAATTGGCCAACGCCTGATGGAAAACATATCGATCAAATTACTCAAGTAATTGATATGATTAAGAAAAATCCAGATTCAAGACGATTAATTGTAAGCGCTTGGAATGTAGCAGACATTAATAATATGAAGTTACCGCCTTGTCATGCATTTTTTCAATTTTACGTTGCTAATGGTAAATTGAGTTGTCAATTATACCAACGTAGTGCGGATATATTTTTAGGAGTGCCTTTTAATATCGCTTCTTATGCCGTATTAATGATGATGGTAGCCCAAGTATGTGATTTACAATTAGGGGATTTTATTCATACACTTGGTGATGCCCATCTTTATTCGAATCACATAGAACAAGCTAATTTACAATTGACGAGAGATTTTAGACCATTACCAATAATGAAAATAAATCCTGACGTAAAATCGATTTTTGATTTTAAAATCGAAGACTTTACTTTAGAAAATTACGACCCACATCCGCATATAAAGGCTGAGGTTGCCGTTTAAAAAAAATATTTAAAAATTTCTCAGTAAACAGAATACAATTAACTTTACACAAAATTTAATTATGAGCGATATTAAAACAATATTAGATAGTGCGAAGTCTCAAATGGAGAAAACGATTTCTCATTTAGAGTCTGAATTAGCGAAAATTCGTGCTGGAAAAGCAAATCCAAGTATGTTAGATAATATATTTGTAGATTATTACGGAGCAAAAACAACTTTAGGGAATGTAGCAAGTGTAAATACTCAGGATTCGAGAACTATTTTAGTTCAACCTTGGGAAAAAACTATGTTAACGCCAATCGAAAAAGCCATTCAAGCAGCTAATTTGGGATTTAATCCTCAAAACGATGGTGTATTAATTCGTATTATCGTTCCGCCTTTAACAGAGGAACGTCGTAAAGATTTAGTAAAAACATGTAAATCTTGCGGTGAAGATGCTAAAGTAAGTTTAAGAACTATTCGTAAAGAATCGATTGATAAAATTAAAGCACTACAAAAAGCTGGTTTGCCTGAAGATGAAGCAAAAGGAGGAGAAACGAAAATGCAAACTATTATTGATGAGTTTGTTGTTAAATGTGAAAAACATTTAGAGCAAAAAGAAAAAGAAATTCTAACTGTATAATTTTAGATACCGTTATTAATAAAAAAATCCTATCAGCTATGATAGGATTTTTTTGTTGAATGAAGTTTTAGTTAGTGGATTGTAATTTATTCAACGCGTTTAATAGTGCAGCCAATAGACTTAGTTTCTTGAAGCTTAGGAGTTTCATTTTTAGTCAAGGCATCAATAGCATCCTGTAAATAGTGAGCTTTAGCCAATGAAGGGTCTTTAACATTATCGTCGATAGCTCCTTTGTAAACTAAACCTTTATTATTAAATAAAAAACATTGAGGGGTGCGCGTAGCTCCAAAAGCATCTGCTAATTTAGAATTTGCATCTACCACATAGTAACATGTGAATTTTTGAGAGGTTGCATATTTAACCATTTCATCAAAACTATCTTCTTCTGTTCGTTGAGCCTCATTACTATTAACGATAATGCAGCCAATTCCTTGTTTTATACAATTATCGGATAGTTCTTTAATACGGCTCTCACTTAATTTTACATAAGGACAAGTATTACAAGAAAAAATAACTAATAAACCTTTAGCAGTTTTTGATGTATTTAAAGTGATCTCTTTACCACTTACATCTTTCATTTTCTCATCTGCTAAAGGCAAAGGAGAGTTTAAGCCAAGTTCAGTAGCTGAGTTTGTATTAATAAAGGATAATAAAAAACCACAAGCTACAAGAAGTACAAAAAATACAAAACCTTTCTTCATTTTATTTAAATTTAATATAGAGCTAAGTTAGCAAAACGATTTAGATGAGATTTTTAATTCCTCGAAAAATTAGCAACATTCGTCTAAAGATTAAAACTTCAGAAATCCTACATAATCAATGATTTTTAACAATTTGTTAATCAAAAAAACATATTACTTATGTCAAAATAGCTTAATTTTGTTTAACAAGTGAACACCCTAGAGGATTTTTTTTTATTATTTAATAAATTAATAAAAAATTACCAAAACCGCTTCAGAATAATTTTTAAAAAGCGAACACCCTACAGGAGTTTTTTAATTCAAATAAAAAACTAATCCGAAACCGCTTTAATTAAGTTTAAAAAAATTTATTTAAATGTCTAGGAGTCATAAAATAATATCAATCAAAAATTTTCAATTGAAAGTTTTATTGATGTTTTTCGTGTTTTCTTTTTCTAAGAGTTGGGGGCAATCCATTTGGGATAATCCAATTACTGGTACAAATCCAAATACTGCTAATCCGTATACAACAGGACAAACTGTAGATGCTAACATAACTGTTAGTGGAATTGGCAGGGGGACTGGAATTACAGGCACTGCTGCTACAGATAGATATGCAGCTTCCAGTTGGAATACAGGAGCGTTAGATGTAAATGATTATTTTGAATTCACTTTGAATCCTTGTAGTGGAGGATATATTAGTTTTGTAAATTTTGTTTATACTGGACAAGCTTCAGGAACAGGGCCAACTAATTTTGCAATTAGAAGTAGTTTAGATTCATATGTTGCAAATATCGGCGCTCCAAATGCAGGAGGAACGACTATAAATTTATCTGGAGCTTCTTATCAAAATATTACCACACCTATTACATTTCGTTTTTATGCTTGGGGCGGTTCTGGAGGAACTTATAGTATTAATAGTTTTGTTTTCAATGGAACGGCAAGTTGTACTCCACCTTGCACTGCACCTACCACTTCAATTTCAACAACTTCACAAACTTTATGCACATCTACATCTACGAGTTTTAGTGTTGGCACTAATGCAGCTTCTCCAACATATGTGTGGGAAATGAGTTCAAATAATAGTACATGGATTCCAGTTTCTAATGGAACTCCTATAGGCGCAAGCTATACAAATACAAATACAGCAACTCTATCATATACAACTGGAAGTATTGGCGTTACATACTATTATCATTGTTTAGTGACTGATGGGGGAACTTGTACTGCAA
>Ga0208628_1000212_pt1 | contig 34862 bp, 27 predicted proteins | sample LakWasMet16_LOW5_2_FD_183864 | JGI IMG/M metagenome (GOLD analysis project Ga0208628, IMG submission 183864) | Freshwater sediment methanotrophic microbial communities from Lake Washington under simulated oxygen tension - Sediment Metagenome... | ecosystem: Environmental > Aquatic > Freshwater >... | reverse complement strand
TATCCCGTTCAAATCAGGATAAGTCGGTTGCCAGCCCAACACAGACCTTGCCAGTGCGGCGCTACCGACCAATGCGGCGGGATCGCCCGCACGTCGGTCAATGATTTGATAGCCAATTGGCATACCTGTAACTGCGCGGCACGTATTGATCACATCAAGCACCGAAAAGCCGGTGCCGTTTCCCAAATTATAAGCTTCGGCGCCAGATACTTTATTCGATATCAGGCGCTCGAGTGCCAGCAAATGCGCCTGGCATAGATCATTCACATGCACGTAATCGCGAATGCAGGTTCCATCCGGTGTCGGAAAATCGCCGCCGAATACCTTGAGTTGCGTATTCGCGGGATCGCCGCCTTGCTTGATGCGCAAAGCCTCGATCAAGACCAATGGGATCAGATGTGTTTCGGGAAAATGCCGCTCTCCCAACTCCCCCGAAGGATCGCAACCGGCCGCATTGAAATAACGCAGCGCGATACTTTGCAAACCGTCGGCAATGGCAAAGTCAGACAACATGCCTTCGACCACCATCTTCGTTCTGCCATAGGGATTCACCGGCAATTGCCGGTGGCTTTCGGTAATCGGTGTTTCCATCGGCTCGCCGTAAGTGGCGCAGGTTGATGAAAACACGATTTTATTGATTTCGCGTTCCGACATCGCCTGCAGAAGATTGGCGCTACCGGCGACGTTGTTCTGGTAATACTCGCGGGCTGCCGTTACCGACTCGCCGACATAGGCGAGGGCCGCAAAATGCATCACGGCATCAAAACCCTGCCCCGAAAGACATTGCCGGATGTCATCAATTTTCTTCAGGTCACCGACGAATAACTCGAATCCGGAAACGGCATCCGCGTGGCCGCGCGACAGATTGTCGAACACGACGACCTCATGGCCAGCCTGCTGCAATTGCCTGCACATATGCGAGCCGATATAACCCGCGCCGCCGGTGACAAGTATTCTGGAAGCCTTCATGGCATTTTCCTGCGCAAGTCATATTTCTTGATCATGATCATTCTTTGATAGCTCGCTTTCATCAGGCAAAACTGCAAGCCATTCCTGCCGTCAAGAAAACCCAAACGAAAAACATAGCTGTACATGAAATAGGTGAATGGCCGGAATGGCATTCGCGAAGCGATTTGCTTGATCGCGGCACGCCGCAGCAAACCATTGCCCGACAGTAAATCACCCCAGGCTATCGATTTTCGTTCATTGGCAACTTCGTACTCGGCATCCTTGCTTGAATAGCGATTCTGCCTTTCAAACCATTCATCGATGCCTTTCAGATTTTCATCGATCAAGTCACTACCCAATTCGAGAATATTGCCTTTTACTTCCTGCGTTTCGGCATGGCCGCGATTGATATAGCGAACCCGCTCGCGATGAATCAGTCTGACCACCCAGGTCGGATACAGACTCGAATATTTCAGCCATTCACCCCACATATAAAATCGTCTGCGCAGGCGAAATGCGCCCGTATCGGCAGGAGCCGACGGCAGCTTCGCCTTCATTTCATCGATCAGTTCCGGCGTTACCCGCTCGTCTGCATCGAGTATCAGAATCCATTCATGCGCTGGACTGCAATTATCCAGCGCCCAATTACGCTGATCACCAAAGCCGGTAAATTTATTCTGGAAAAAACGCGCGCCGGCTTTCCGCGAAATCTCTTCGGTCGCATCGGTACTGAATGAATCCACCACGATGATGTCGTCACACCAGGCAAGGGCGTCGAGACAAGATGGCAGGTGCAGGGCCTCATTCAGGGTAAAAATCATTACCGACACCGGTATGCCCTGGGTATTACCGTGCACTTGAGGTTCAAAACTCATTCGTAACTTTTTCCATTGGTGCTAGCTGGTGTTCTGCGGATAATTTTGCAGCACTCATCTCTCTTTCTCGACCGCATTAATACTCTCTCCATTACGCAGGAATCTGATACTGGCAGACCACCGTTGCGACGGTTTTTCAATTATACGATGCAATAGCCATGCAGCCACCATGCTGACAAACAAAGCGGCGACCAATGTGAACAGGTGCCCCAGCGGGCCGCTAAAAAATCGCGACCCCATGCTGATTACAGTTGCGCCAACGGGAATATGAATTAGATACAGCGAATACGACAAAGTACCCATCCAGCCAAGAAATACCCATAAGCGCCCCATGCCGGCAGCTCCGGAATTGATGCCTTTCCAGTGCGCAATGACGAATGCGGCAATCAGTCCCGCGACAGTCGCCGTCGGCCCCATCGTCATGAACGAAAAAATGGTCGCCACTGCAGAAAAAAGCAGCCAGATTCTGTACGTCAGAAGATTCGCATAGAGCTGAAACGTGCAAATGCCCAATACGAATAGAGGCAGATATTTCAGCAAGATATTTTCCTGTGCCGAGAGCAGGGAAATGGCCAATAACGAACCAACCGTAATTGCCCGTATGAAAAAGCGCCCATGCACCAACAGGGGAAACAACAATGCAATGCATAGATAGAACTGCAGCTCTATGGCAAGCGTCCAGTAAACGACGTTGTACCATTCATAATCGAGAAACGAACTCAGGTAGGCCAGATGTGAAAACAATCTGGGCAAGTCCAGTTCATACGGCGGCGCGCTTGAACCGGGAAGCAATGGCACCAGGAATGAAATAGCCAGAACAATGGCGATGCTTGCGAGATACGGCGGCTCCAGCCTGACCAGTCGCTTGCATAAAAAAGTTCCAAAATTCCTCAAGCGATATCCGCCCTTGCTCAAGGCATAGGGCAGCACAAAGCCGGATATGACAAAGAAAAATTCAACACCGGCCCAGCCATATTGTCCCGAGTATTTCAGCCACTGGGAAAGGATTTTGTCATCGACAAAATTCCCTGCGGCGGAAAAATGGAACCACACAACCGAAAGCGCAGCCAGTCCACGCAATGGGTCAAGAACCTCAATACGCCGCGATTCTTTTATCGGATTCGCGTCCAAATTCATATTATTTCTGGCGGATGCTTCATGAGTTTCAGGAAAAGTCATTGGCTTTGATGCTGTCCGGCATTTCCGTTTTCATCGTCAGCCATTGATATGCCGTCAACATTTCCTGGCCTACATGATCCCAGGAGTAATCCTTGAGCATCCAGTCCCGTCCTCGGCTTCCCATTTGATTAAGCGCTTGCCGTGGACAAGCCATGGCGTTGGCAAGTGCGGATGACATTGAATCAACGCCATGGTCTATCCACCAGCCGCATCCATGTTCTGACAAGCCCGCCCATGGCGCACCTTTGGTAGAGATTACCGGCGTACCTGCGGCCAGGGCTTCCGCCACAGTGAGAGCGAAATTTTCATTCAAGGTAGGCAACACGAACAAATCCGCCTGTCGGTACGTCTCTAATTTTTCCGGCCCATACACCGGAGCTTCAATCGACACATTGCTTATGCCCAGACTGGTTGCCAATTTTTGCAGTTGCTCGGCGTGATTATCTTCACTGGGGCCAATGATTCTCAACTTCCACCCGGCGCTTTGATTATCCAATCTTGACCAGGCATGGATAAGCTGGTCCAGTCCTTTCTTGGGATGAACCCGGCCCAGTGCCAACACCATTCTTTCCTGACTGGAAATTTCTTTTTTCAACTCCGGAACATCGATGCCATTGCGGATAATCGCAACCGGATTATTCAAACCGGCGGCCCTGATCTCCTGAAACTCGACCTCACTCGTCGCATGCAGCAACGCAGCCGATTTCAATGCGCGATGTTGCAGGGCAAGCCAGAAAGCTTTTTTCTTCAATCTTGAAAATTGCATCGCGGGTGCGCCGAGCATTCCACGCGGCGACAGTACGAAAGCTTTTCCCGCTTTTTTCGCGGCCCACGCCGGATAGACATTCGACATCAGCCAAAGCCCGTGGGTGTGTAGTATATCGACCGTCTCTGCCTTGCGGTTCAGAGTGCGGCGCATATCTCCCGACAGCCTTAGCTGGCTCAGCATTGGCGTTGCGGGGAAGTCCTGTTTGCAGGCAATGTAATTGACGTTTTCCGCCTGCATGGTTTCGGAGCCGTTTCCCAATGCCACGAGGTCAACTTCCGCATCGCATCGCGCCAATGCGGATGAAAGTTGCGGTACCGAATACGACGGCCCTGCCGCTTCATTGGCAATTGACGCGACCACTTGAACAATTCGCATCCTGCCGGGATTTTCAATATTCATTCGCTTCCACTATTCCAGTGAAATGCTTTGTCTGGCCGGCATCGCCGATGCATCCAGATTGTCCCAGCCAATATCGGCTGCATACACTTTCGGCAATCTCGATGCGGTGGTGCGCGCTTCGGTTTTTTTCGCGACTACGCACAGCGATTGTGCCAATTTATTTTTCAGGTATCGCGGGCCAATATCGTAAAGTCCGCGATACAGGTTCGTCAGACCGGTGCGGGCATAAGGCGAGTAGAACGTGGACTCGACGACGCTGAAGCCGCAGCTCTCGACCAGGTCCACCAAACCATCCATCGTAAATACGTAATTGTGCCGGCTGTAGACGCTCGGCCTGAAGGCGGGCATTTTTGCCCGCACGCGAAACGGATTTTCCAGTTGCGAACCATTCGGTGTGGTGATGATCACGATACCGTCTTTTTTCAGCCAGCTATTGATGTTCAAAAGCAGATTATGCGGAGCACGAGTCACGTGTTCGATGATCTCGCATGCCAGCACCATATCCACTTCGGCGCCAATCGGGAAAAGAGTGCGTTCGAGATTCGCCGATATATTCCTGAAATGCTTCGGCTTGCCATTGCCGATATCCATTTCATATTCTTTGCTGGTGACCGGAATTTCATCCGACCAACAAATTATTTCTTCTGCACTGACCGTTGCTTCCAGTTTCACGCCGGGTTCGGCAACCAGTCTCGATGTCATGGCCCAGGGATGCCCGCCGAGTTCGACCAAACTGCCGCCGCCGTATTTCTTCACCATTGCCATGGTCGCATCGAACCGGGTGGCATGGTATTTCGCGTATCGGTCGATCTGTATCTCTTCGCCGTTGACTCGTAATGTCATATCAGTTTTCCTTTACTACCATTCGATGCTTGCCCGCCACCGTTGGCTCGATGCGGTCTGTACGTTCGATGGAGATTCCGCTTAATTGATTATCCACTTTCGCCATGCGTTGTCGTATCAGCTCGCAGGTTTCCTGCGACAGCGCGTGGTCTGCTTCATAACGAATCAATGGTAACAGGCCTTCACGCTGCACAATCTGGTAAGCATGAATGCCGGGCAAATCGCGTAGCACATGGGTAAAGGCTTCGGAATGGATTACCAGGCCATCGGGCAACACGACGGCGTCGTTACAGCGACCCGACACGGATTCGAATTCGGTAATGCATTCATCGGTATTTTTGCAGGGGATGACGGAATCTCCGACTGCGTATCGCAGCAAGGGCATTGCCCGTGGATATAGACTGGTCACTACGAGCTCGGGCGATGCATTTTTTGCACTATCCGAAACCATTTCCAGACGATGATGCAGCCAGAAAACATCATAGCCTCCGGCGATGCGCTCATATGCCATCGGCCCGGTTTCCACACTGCCATATTCCATTACGACCGGGCAGCCAAAACATTCGGCGATTATTTCGCGACTGTCCGATTTGGGAAAACCTTCGGCAGTTGCTATGACTACCTTAAGGTTCATCGCATGAATTTCTTTTTTTCTTTCGATATTGGCGCGGGCAAAACGATCAAGCGCCGATGAATAGGCAATCACGTATTTCGCCCGGCTTTTTTGCAAGGCCCTGGCTGCCTGATGCAAATCTTCCGGCGATAATTTGTAGGCACTCCAGCGTGTATAGCCCAAGGCCCAGTCCGCAGCGCGGCGCCGCAATCTTGCCAGCGCACCGCCGAAGCCGGTACCGAATAAATGTCCGTGCCCCCAGATCATGAAAAGCCTGTCCTCCGGACGAACTCCCAATCTGCCGCGACCCAGCCATAAATCTAGTGCCGCGAAATTCGATTCGGATTTGAAAACGGGAAAGCGAATGGGCTCCGCCGTGGTGCCGCCGGTGGATCGCCATTGCACATTGGCAGCATTCATTGATACTTGTTGCAAACGTCTTATGTCGATTTTTCTTTGTACCGGCACCAGCCGCTTAAAGGCTTCCCAGCTTTCGAAAGTATCGGGCAGCTGCAGTTGCTCGCGTTGCGACCGGGCCCATGATGAAAGCTTGAGACTTGATTGCCAGGATGAATTCAATAATTCGAGTTGCTGATCGGCGACATTTCCATGATTGGCCTGGTATTTTTCCGCGTATTGTTTGAGCCGTGACTCCAGGTGCAGGGATCGTATTTTCATTCTTCGCCCTGCCGATCAGTCACTGGTACATCTAAGCCAGAGCGCACTCGGAAAATGCGTTCCCTCAGCGGCAGCCAGACCATCGACATTTCCCTGCGCATCGTAATGTGGAAAGAACTCCTTGAGCTTATCCCTTGCGCCATAGTGCAGCATGCTCAGGCAGGCCTCGATGCGATAACGGGAATTACAGGCAAGGAATGCCTGCACGAGTGTACTTTCGACATGGAAAAACAAATCCGCCGAAATGACCCTGCGCGGATAGTCGTAGGGGAAATAGATGTCATGGAAATGCACGAACACGCCCGCCGACAGCAGCGGCAGCACTTCCAGCACCATGCGGTTTACTTCGCTTCCCGGCTTGACCGCATGGGTCGAATCGATGAACAACAAATCGCCGGCCTGCAACTGGGTGAATATGGATATATCCACTTCCTGTGCCGGCTCGGCAATCAGCTTGATGAGTCCGCTCTTGCTTTGTGCTTTAAGGTAATCGGTGGGATAGGGATCAACGCAGATTATTTCCGGCGTGTAATTCGCATCCTTGCCGGCGGCAATAATGACGGCAGTGGATACGCCGCACCCCACTTGCACGACACGAGCGGGCTTCCATCTGCGGATAAATGCGTAAAGAAATTCAGCTTCAATTTCGCCATAGCCGCCATCACTGCCATTTTGCACGATGGCTTCATGGTGAACCCTGCGGGTTTTTAGAACCTGGCTAGTTTCAGCAGTAATGCAATCGGCCGCAAATTCAGTCTGAGTCCCGATAGCACTGCCCTGCACGCCGGCCATGCTCGATGGTGTGCGCCAAGCGGATTTTCCACGCAACTCGGAAATATCGGGCACGGATGAATAAAAATGCTTCGGCAAAATATTGAAGCCCAAACGCTGGCCAAGGACAAACATGAAATGCAGCCATGATTTTGCGTAGGTCTTGAATTTACGAATCAGCATTAGTCCTGCCCAATAATGTCAATGAAGTACCGCTCATCCCAACACGCCAAGAATATGCTTTTTTAGCCGATCCTGATAAGCCTCTGCGGTGAATTTTTCTGCCAATCGCTTCCAACCGGCTTCGCCATAAGCTTTTGCCTTGTCCGGATTGGCCAAAAGCATCTTGATCGCTTTCTCCAATTCATCAAGAGCAATCGGCTGCTTTACCAGCAAGCCGGTGACGCCATCGACGACGACCTCGGCGGCACCATCGTCATGGCAGGCCAAACAGGGTTTCGCGTAATTCATGGCCTCCAGATGCGCCAGGCCAAATCCCTCCTGACGACTGGGCATGACATAGGCAAAGGATTTTTTGTATAGCATCTCGAGCTGCTCGCTTGGTACTCGCCCGGGAATGAATATGCTTGCGGCACAATGCAAGGCCTTCGCAATGGAAACCAGCTCCGTCAGGTCGGAACCGGAACCGACAAATACCAATTGGCATTCGGGAAATTCCTGCACTAATTTCGGAAAAACAGCCAGCAGTTCGCGATGGCCTTTTTCACGTTCGGTGGTATCCATGCGGGCTACCAGCAACAAGACCTTGTCGCCCAATGCTCGCGAGACGCCATCTACCGAGTCGAGTGATATTTCGGAAAATACTTCCCGCACCGCACTTTTTGTCATCACAAATTGCGCCGGCAATCCCAGTGGACAGGCGACTGCACGTGAACCGGAAAATCTGCCTTGCATCCTTTTCAGGGTGTATTCCGAATTCGTGATGACCAAATCAGCGGCACGATAAAGCCAAATACTGGTGCGCCGTATACGCCTGCAGCTTTCCGAACCATGCGCGAAAATGACGATTTTCGGTCGCAGGAATTTCGGGATCAACAGAATGGGCAAGGCAAGGCGAACATGATCGAACACCATGACACGAGTACGCAGCATGCCGGCCAGCATCGCAAGGATAAAGGGCAATTTCCGACTGCCGAATGTACGATAATTTTTGCTCTTGCTTTCGTCTTCATTCAAGGCCAATGCCTGTAATTCCAGACCCTGCGATAGCGAAACGGCTTCCAGAGCAGCAAGCACATTGGTGTTGGCAGAGGCAATGCCACCCACGGCGCTCTTGATGCCGGTGGCGCAAAACATTATTTCGGGCCGATGCAATTTAAAAAGACTCATGGCTTAACTATAGACGAGTTTGCAGGTGCCGACTTTAGCGAATCGAGCAAGGCCGCCACGGCTTTTCCGCTGCCGTATCGGGTCATGTGTCCGCTGTCACTCACCAGATACATATCGTTTTCCCTGTAGATGCATTTTCCTTCACGGCAGAACGGCAGAGTCGGATCAAAAAAACGGGCTTTCGGCGAGGATTTTTTTATCTCGCCATTTACCGCTGCCGAAAATGCCAGCTCGGCATAACCAGCATCGGCGTTTTGATGTCGTAATTGGGAGAAATAAAACTCGTCCGGATAGGTGAAGCCGTACAGCGGGCTTTGTCCAACCAGCACAACCTTGATTCCATGCTCGGATAATTGATTGACCGTCATTCCAATTTGTCCGTAAGTCATTTTTGACCGTACGAGGTACGACTGCCATTTTGCCGACATGATGACCGTATCGATTCTATTTTCTTTTATCAAAGTCCACAGGGCTTTATTGAATTCGGTACATTCGGGATTCGATGCGGCGGAATAGTCAAACAAGGGCGGGCATCTCGGCGCCGTGTATTGCAGCAAATAAAACGGAGTGTTCGCCTGTTCCTGCAAAAAACCGGCCGCGTAATGCGCGGCATAGGAGTCGCCCCATAACAGCGCTCTTCCGCCATTCGCGTGCCCATTCGCAAGCTTGCAACTTGATGGCTTCCAGCTTGCATGGTCCGAAATGAAACAGTCTTCCCGTTTATATGTCGCCCACTCTGGTTTGACCGGCTCATTCTGCATCGCGGTTTTTTCCAATCCTTCAAACCGTGAAGCCAGGCCACCATTGATCGATAAATAAACACCCAATGCGATCACCGATGCAATGCTTGCAAACCCGGCACTGAAGATTTTTGGCCGAGTCAAAAATCCTTCCCTGCCGCGAAACGGTTTTTCGATATAGCGCCATGAAAAAATTGCCATGATGAAACTGGCAAGCAATATGCCGAATATTTCCGCCGGACTGAGCGCACGAAGCAAAATGTGATGGCGCAGAAACACAATCAAGGGCCAATGCCAGAGATATAAGGAATAGGAAATCAGCCCCACGCCTACCAGCAAACGCGATGACAGCAATACCGAAACCGGTGTTTCATGATTGCCAGACCCGGCATAAATAACCAGTGCGGCACCAAGGCAGGGTGCCAATGCAGCCAATCCGGGAAAAGCAGTATCCGAATCATAGAAAAATACCGCATAGCCGATACAGATCAGCCCCGCCATACCCGTCAAACCGGCAAGCGAACTGCGCTTGATATCCGGCACGAATCCAGCTGCAAGGACAGAGCCAATCAATAGCTCCCATGCACGTGTGGGCGCCAGATAGAATGTCGCCGTCGGCGCGTTGTGAACACCCCAAATACTCAGAATCAGCGACCCGAAAAACAGGAGCAGCAAAACCTGTGTCAGATATTTCCTGGAAAATTTGTACAGGATAAAAAGCAGAAGCGGAAATAAAATATAAAACTGTTCTTCTACCGCCAACGACCATGTGTGCAACAAGGGATGCGTTTCGGCCGGGCCGTCAAAATAGTTCGATGTGGTTTTCCAGAAAAAAATATTCGAGACGAAAACGGCCGTCGCAACGGCGCTGCTCCCGTAATAGGAAAATTCCCTCGGCAACAGAAAAAATACACCCGCCAACATCACCAACAGAATCATGAAGAACAAGGCCGGGAATATCCGGCGAATCCGGCGCTCGTAAAAACTGGCTATTGAAAAAGTACCGCTCTTCAATTCTTCCAGGATAAGCCCGGTAATCAGAAAGCCGGAGATGACGAAAAAAATATCGACACCGACATAGCCGCCACTAAACCAGGAGATGCCGGCGTGGTAGAACAGCACCGGCAATACGGCCAAGGCACGCAAGCCATCGATGTCTCTACGATGTTTCATCTTTTCACAAAACCGGTCTTGCCAGTTTCATTGGTTGAAATGAATTCCAAACTAACCCCTCAATGAACCGGCAGTCATCCAGCGATGAATATAGGATCCGAAGAAAAACAGGGCGGCGGTTAAAACCAGAGTTCGTTGTACGTAGCCTGCGAACAATTTAATGAAGCTGCCGTCGAAGCTCATGAAATAACCGGTCAGTGAAACAATCACCAACGCAAAGAAAATTTCACGGGAAGGCGACACCCTGGCGAACATGGCTATGGAAACGCTACCCAGCAAGCCCCACAACAAGGAAAGAATTACAACTCCGGTTACACCGAAGTCAATATAAAACTCGGCCATATAGCCCAAGCCAACAGAAGTCTCAGACTCATCACCTGCCACGTACAAGCCGGTATATTTTTTTACCAACCAAGAGTCACCACCCAGATTGGCTTTTTCGGGAAACAGGAATCTTGGCTGTACCGCATTCACTACCGCCTTCTTGAGCAATTCCCCGTTTTCGTTTGGGATTACATCTGGCACGCGATCAACCACAAGTGAGAAATACAGCTCGCCACTCGAAACCCGGCCAACCAACTGCTCGCTGGCATAAGAAAGCTCCATTTCACCAATGACTTTGTCGCTGATTTCGACAAACTTTACGAGTTTCTCTACCGGCGTAGTGACGTTATCCTGATTCCAGATTTCATCGCGCCATTGTTCTTTCAGTCCACCGGACCAAATCAGGCCGAGAACCACCATCCCAAAAAAACCGACTACGCCAAATACGAATGTTCTTCTATTCTGTCTTTTTTGTTGTGCCGACCTGACCCACGGCCGCCATTGAACCAAGGCGGCAATCAGAATTACAAATAAAATTTCCTTGAACCTGGCGAAACCTGTCAGCAATTGGGGGCCGATTACCCATAATGCTGCAATGACCAGATGTGTGTAATTTTTCTTCCGTTCGAACACCGCAACCGAAAGTACGAATAGCGGTATGAACCGAATCGTCAGCAGGTTTTCCACGATTTGCGCACCGCCGAACCAAATCTGTTTCGGTGCGACCTCAAAGATATACTGGATACCGAAGGCCACGATTGTCATGAACAACAATCTTTTTACGCTGTATGTCGCTGGGAGCGACATGGTCTTTCTGACAATCTGCTTCCTGAACAAAGCAAAGCCGATGCGATAGCCCGTAATAATCGCCCCAAAACCCATCAAAGAGATAATCAGACTCCAGGCCGCACTACCGGGAATGGCACCACCCGGGAAGTAGCCGACATCAATAAAATAGACATAGCCGGCGCATGCCGATATCCATTGATAGGCGATACATGCCGATAAAATGGGAGGCATATCGCTTCGCCAACTGGCGCCGACAAAGGCGAATAGCGCGAAAACGGCAGTCCCGACAACCCAGTCCTGCAGAAGCAAGGCAAACATGGCAAAAATGAAGCCCCATAGCAGCATGCGTTGCTGCAACGGATACAAATTATTTTTTTTGACCGGAATCGGATGACTTTGCGGATATTGTGAATATTCGATACTCATCAAATTTTAAGCCCCATGAATAACAAATTGCCGGGTTTTACCAATGCATCGTCAAACATGTCTAAACCCCGCTCTCTAGTCCCGTCACGATTTCAAGCAATCGACGCGTGCCTGCATTGTAACTGCCAGCCGCGGTCAAATCCTTCAGTGCGTCATTGGAAATATGCCCTCGCTGCTCGATGGCAGTGATGAACAGGCCAGACAAGTCAGCGGGCGTCGGCGAATTCATCACCCACCCAGAGCTTCCCTCCTTGATCAATTCGGGCACGCAGCCGGCTTCATTCGAGACGATGGCCGGCAATCCGCAGGCAAAAGCTTCGTTGACGACCAGACCCCAGGTCTCCTCGCCGTTGGACGGCAGCACCAGGCAATTCGCTGCCGCATAAACCGAGGGCATCTCTGCCTGATTGACGAAGCCAAGAAAACTGACCGGCAATTTTTCGGATATGGCCAATGCTTCCAGCTCCTCGCGCAACGGGCCGTTTCCCACGCACCAAAGCCTGATCTTCGGCAACTCTTTAAACCCTTGTTTTCGAAGCTCAAGCAAGGCCTGCAACAAAAGCATCGGGCGTTTTTTCGGAATCATTTTTCCGACAAACAGGAACACGAAATCACCGGCTTCGGCTCCATGGCTGCGCCTCAGAATATCAAGATCACCATTCACTCTCGTCGTGTCAGCGGTATTTGCAAAACGCTCCGTGTCTATCAGGTGCGGCAAACGATGAATACGTGATTGCGGTACTTTGTAATGCCGCAAATAATCTTCGGCGCGCTCACCCGGCGTCAGGTAATGCGCCGCCCTTGGCAGCAGCAGGGAATACAAGGGTTTTTTCAGCGCTTTGAGCAGGCTAGATCTCGGCGTAAGAAGATGCGAATCGAGACGAATCAGCAACGGTGTTTTCGTTCGGTTAGCTGCCCAGCCTGCCTGCAAAAAACATTTCCGGTTCCAGCCGAACATCATGAAAGCATCGAAACGTTTTTGCCGGATGATATCGGCAATTTCGGGAGTATCACACCCGTTGAAATGCGACAGCCCGGGCCGTCGCGAAATATTTTTCAACCACTGGAAATCGTAACCGTCCAGCAGTGGAATATCCCATTCAAAGGCCTGGGAAAAGCCAGCCGATGCCTGTCCCTGACCATCCTGTTGATGGGCATAGTAAACAGTCAGCTCGGCCTGTTGCGCGATATTTCTGAACCACGGACTGTAGTACTGGATGGGATGGGTCAACAATGCGCCGATACGTGGCTTCATTGGTTTTTATCCTGCCATTCGGAAGTGTCAAGAAAGCCCAATGAATTCAATAAAGCCGAGTCGCTTGTGAAATATTGCTGCAAACGCAATCGTTCGGATGGGTCAAGCTTAGGGTAGCCAGATTTGAAAAAAACCGCCTCCGACACTTGCCGCAGTCTGAGTATGCGCTTCAGGCTTTCGGCAGCTTGCACACCGGCACGTCGTTTCAACCAAAGGTATGGGCCTCGGGTTACCGCCACGTATAGCTTGGGAAATATTTTTCCGGCCATGCCTTCACGCGGCTGGACACCTGCACGACCTTCGGTAGCCGTGGTTTTTTCAATCACCTGCGAAAAATTGAATGGCCTTATTTCCAGAAACTCGCAGATGCTACTCAATACCTTGTCCGTGTCCTTGAACAAATCACGATTGTGCATGACCAGCAATTGATCGCGCGGAAAATGTTCCAGCCAACGCTGTATGTGTTTTCCGTACAGTGCCGGTTCAAGCAAAAGATCGGGATATCTTTCCAATGCCGAAAAAATATCCGGCGCCGGCTGCACGGGCTCGGCCTGATGAAAATTCTGTCGCCGTAAATGCCAGTAATGCGATTGCACCTGGTCAACCGGATTGCGCAACACGATCAGAATTTTCGCTTTCGGAATTAATCTTGCCGAAGCGGCTGGCGCTCGCGGCGATGCCAGATAACGCACCGAAAAATCGGCACGAATGCTTTCCCGTTCGATACCGGCATAGTAACCCTTGTACTCATGCAGACGCTCGTCAATATCCTGATAGTGCAGGATATTCAATTCCTTCTGCGGCGGCAGGTAAATATCCGGATGGCTGCACAAGACATTGGCAAGCCAGGTCGTGCCGCATTTCGCCGCGCCAATGCACAGCAGGTTTGGCAGCCATGCATCCATTCCGGCATTGTCAGCACTTGTCTGCATGGCTTCTCCGACAAATGAAATATCGCATTCCCGATCGCGTTTTTTTCAACATGTGTAAATCCTTTCCCATAGATCAGGGAACTGATCAACCTTGTACTTCACCAGCGATGAACGCGCCGCCAATGCCTGGCGAGTTCTGGCTTCCGGATCGTCCAGATAAAAACGCAGTGCCGTCACTAGTGAATCCACGCTTTTTTCTTCGCAAACATAGCCATCAACTCCATGCTCAATCATTTCCGGCAAGCCGCCGCTGGGAAATACAATCGAAGGCACGCCGGCCTGCTTTGCCTCCATCACCACATTTCCCAGTGGCTCCTCGGTAACGGTAGGCGCAACCAGAATATCGCACTGTTCCAGCAATGCCGGAATATTCTCCACATGGCCCAGAAAATGTACCCGGTCATGAATGCCGGCTTCGCTTTTGACCGAATCACGCAAGTCTCGCGCCCACTGGTCGCCCGCCCAATCCGATATCCGGCCGGCTATCAAAAGCTCGGCAAAAGGATAATCCGAGGCAAGCTTTCGGAAAGCATCTATCAGCAAATGCGGACCTTTTGTGGCATTTACCTGCCCGACAAAAATGATTCTTGTGGCACCTGCTTTCTTTTCTATTCCGGTCACGCCTGCTTCGTGTCTTGCAGGTGGGCGGTTATAGATGATCGATATACGTTCGTCATTTACGCCGTTCAACACCAATTGCCTCGCAATAAAACGGCTGATTGCCACGAACCGATGGACTTTCCGGGCAAGGAAACGCCACACCATGCGATGGACGAAATTATGCAATACCGGTTTATCGCCGCATCGGTAAATAATCCTGATTTTCGACAAGGCCAGAGCCGGCAGGAAATTCAATACGTAGAGTTGGTTCGAAGCATGGATATGGGTCGGCCTGAACCGGGCAATCGCTTTTCTCAAACGAAGTGATGCGCGAATGATGCCCGGTGGATAGGCCAGCAAAGGATTGATCGGATTATCCGGGCGTCGCAATGTCAAATAAGAGGACTGGAAAATATCAAAACCGCGCGCTACGACCTCTTGCCGGATTTGTGCGGCCCAGGGCGCATCCGACATCACCAGCAGTACTTTGCCGCCCTTCTCCCTGATGGCCGACAAGGCTTCCAGGTTGCCGCGTTCGGAGCCAAGCATGTTGACGCCACCGAACAAGGCCAGCACCCTGATTTCACTCGCGCTGGTCTGATCTTTCTGCATCAAGTGTCCCTTGGCATTTGATGTTGTAGCAGCACCTGGTCGAAAAAATTGCAATCTGCTTTTGCCGATGCCGATGCCTCGCTGGTTTTCGAACGTAAGGCGCGATCACCGATCAAAAACGATTCCTGCGTTCGCATCGCTTCCATGCACGCCTGCCATTTGTCCGTGAAATCCCGATCCGCTAAAACCACACCATGCAAACCGGCAAGCAATGCGGAAACTCCGGATTCCGCCGGCGCTGCACAAACAATCGGTTTATCCAGTGACAAGCTCTGGTAGAGCTTTGACGGCACGTAGGCATTGTCCTCCGAGCCGAGAATAAGCAGAACATCTGCAGCCAGCATGTTTTTTTGCGCATCGAGAAACGGAATTCTGTCGGGGTATTCCGAGACCTGGCTGGCTATGCCCGCATCCGATGCCAGACGGCCGGCAACCGAAATATTACCTGACGTCGAATAGCCGCCGGTCCCGATGAATACGAAACGCATGCGGCCAAATACTTCCGGTAATTTCCGGTTCCCTTCGGCAACTGCATCAAAAAGGATGCGCAATGATGCTTCCATGCCCGGTGCGATACGGCCTGCGTATAGACAAATAATTTCATCGCCGGAACGTTCAAGCAGCTTGTTCGCTTGACCCAGACTGCCAGCCACCCTGAAATCGTTTTCTGAATAGGGAAACGGGGAAACCCGATGCGGAAGCTTTTTTGCCGGTTCGTATTTTTCGGCCAGCAGTTCAATATAACTTTTGCTGACTGCCATAAGCCCGGAAGCCTGCGGTACGGTTCGCGATTCCAGAAACCGATGCACCAAGCGCATCAGGCCATGTCGCAAACCCGGGCGCGCGAATGCTTTTGCGCTCGGCGGAAAACTTGCCCAGGGGTCCTGGAAGTCGAGCACGAAAGGTATTGCGAAGCGGCGTTTCCAAAAACGGCCAAGCGACATCAGCGGAAATGCCGTTGTGGAAATAAATACCAGATCGATGTCGCCTTTCTGCAATAAATTATTTCCCGCATTCTTCAATGCCTTCCTGGCACGTATTCCGATGGCAGTAATACCGAGCAGGCGGAAAAGGAAATTCTCCGGAATGGCTACTTCGACCACGTCCAATCCGTCGGGAAGCGTTTCTTTCAAGCCCACATCGCAATGCCTGCCACTGTCCTGCGGCCGCACGCAAAGAATGGTCGGTTCCCATCCATTATCCTTATAGTAGGCGACCGTCATGCGCACTCTGTGCATATCCACGGTATCCACCGGCGGAAAGAAAGGGCTCAGCACGAGAATTCTTCGTTTATTGGCAGAAGTGATTTCCAAAATCTTCTCTCTACTTCGCCGGCACGAAATTTAGTGTGTCACTGTAAATAGTTACCAATTGCCTTGCAGCGGTTTCCCATGATGCCGATGTACGTGCCGCCTCTAGCGCATTCGCTTTTGCCTTCGCAAGCCGCACGGGATCGGCGAGCAACTCGACCAAGGCGTTTGCGATTGCCCTGGGCTCCAGCCCGGTCAGGCTGATCACGCCGGGAAAGCGGGCCTGTGCTTCTTGCTGACCGCTGGTATTCGAAGCAACGACCGCACAACCTGCTAGCATGTATTGAAATAGTTTATTGCTGATCGTCACATCCTTGTTCAACGGCACTCTGGGTTCAAGCGCCAAACCAATATCGTGTTCAGCTATGCGCGAAAGCAGGGCATCGGGATCGGTCGTGGCATGAAAGAAAATATTGGCTCTTTTCCCGGCCGGCAATCTGGATAACAAGGCCTGTTTATAAGTGTCGCCGCCATCGCCGCGAATATGCAGCTCGAATTCGCGGTCAATCAACATGACTGCATCAATCAATTCCTCTAGACCGCGGCCAGGACCGATCGTTTGGGAAAACCATTGCAAACTCGGGATTTCGGGATTTTTCCTGTCGCGTGTTTGACCATCCATCCTGGCGCGGCCTGCCCATTCAAACGCATTGAATAACACGATGGGCAGCTTGCTGCCGTTCTCGGTGGCAAGCGATTCTGCCAATGCCTGCGACGTGGTAAACGCAGCCTTCGCATTTCGAAGCGCCAATTTTTCGAGACGGGCAAGCAAGGCAATGGGTCGATCTTTTTGCGCCTCAGGCAATAGATCCCTGGAATACCAGTCTTCAATATCGACCGTGCAGGCAAAACCTTTCTTGTTTAACTTTTCGAATGCCAGCAATCCCGCTTCCTGGTGGCAGGAATAAATATCGGCCTGCAGTTTTTTTGCGCTGCGAATGGTGTCGCCGATGGAATAGGCAAGACTGCCTGCAAGCGACAAACCCAAATGTCTCACTGCAAGAATGCTTAGGCGTTTGTTGGCACGCGCAAGGAATCGTTTGTAACCGAGCAGTGAAGGCGCGAGTAAATCGGGCGATGCAATTCGTTGCCACTTGCGGTTTTGCAACAGGATCAAATCCCGTGCCTGATCCCGTTCATTGATAACCGGTCCGACTACGGTGACTTTGAAACCCGCATCTGCCAAAGCATCGGCCTCCTTCACTGCGCGCGGATTACGCCAAAGATGCGACCCGGTAATAATGCAGATATGCGGTGCATTTGCGTTATTGACGGACCGGGTATTCATGTCATCTGCCCGCTCGCCATAGCACGGAAGCTTTCATTGCTTTCATACAGTTCTTCGAAACGGCCGCTGCCTATGATTTCGCCGTGTTCGAGCATGAAAATCCGATCGCAATCCTTGACGGTGGATAATCTGTGGGCAACCAGAATAATCGTCTTGCGATGGCCAAGATTGTTGACCGCTTCCATTACCGCCTGCTCGGTCAGATTGTCCAGCGCACTGGTGGCTTCATCCAGAATCAATATATCCGGATCATGATAAAGCGCACGCGCCAATCCGATGCGCTGGCGCTGGCCGCCCGACAAGCGCACGCCGCGCTCGCCAACCATGGTGTCGTAACCGGCAGGCATGCCTTGCGTAACAAAGTCGTGCAGGCAAGCGGTTTTGGCTGCACGGATGACCGCTTCCATATCCACGTTTTGCGATGGGACACCAAAGGCAATATTTGCACTGACGCTCGCATCGGCAAGATAGATATGCTGCGGAACGTAGCCAATACTGCGCTGCCATGCACGAAGGTTTTCTCTTGAAATCACTTTTCCATCGGCAGTCAATTTGCCGTTCTGCGGCTGCAATAAACCAAGAATCAAATCTACCGCCGTTGTTTTTCCGGAACCCGTGGCTCCGACAAAACCGACGGTGGTGAAAGCATCTATTTTCATATCCAGATTTTTTACCGAAGCACGTTCGGCACCCGGGTACATGTAAGTGACCTGTTCGAGAGCAAGGCATTTCGCCAGTCCGAGCGGTTCGATTTTACTGGAATGAAATACGCCGGAATTATCGGACTTCAGGCTTGTGATGTCGGCATGCAAGGCATCAAGCGCCGGGCCCGAGAAGCGCAAAGTCGTCAGTTGCTGATAGACATTTTGCAAGGCCGGCATCAATCGGTAACCTGCAAATGCGTACACGGCCAGCACCGGTAGCGCCTCCTGCAAACCACCCGGCTTGGACATCAGGTAAAGCATCATCAACAGCATGCCGCCGAACACGAGGGCTTCCAATGCAAAGCGCGGAATCTGGCTCGATATTTTCGACGCGGAAACCTGTCGCGCGAAACGCATGGCGGGGTCTTCGTAATATTTCAGCATCACGCCTTCGAGTCCGGAAACTTTCACTTCCTTGATGCCGCCGAAAATTTCCTGAACGATCTGGTAGCGATCACGGTTCGCCTCGACACGCTCGTTGCCGATACGATTCAAGTAGGAACGAAGCACCAGATAAAGCAGAACATAGGCCGTGCCGAGCACGGCGGCTACCGCCAATGTCAGCAATGGATTTACCACAATCAGCAGAATCAATACGCCGATCACGACCGTGGCCTGGGCGATGACCTGCATGGTCGGCACCAATGCGCCTACGATGACTTCGTCCACTTCCGAAAGAATTGTCTTGCCGAGATCCGAACTGTTCCTGTTTAAAAACCAGTCGTAAGGTTGCTGCAAATAGCCCGCGACGAGCCGCTTGCTGAGGGAGTAATTCCGCATATGGGTGAAACGCAACAATGCATACGTCGTCAATGCCTTGAACGCAATCGATCCGACCAGCATGCAAAACACGGTCATTCCGAGGAATGAAAGAAATTCGTTTTCGTTTGTGAAATCCAGATACTGGTATACGGCGGACAGATAATGATTGCTGTGCACGATGTCCGGGTTTGTCAGAACGGCCATGAAGGGCATGATCGAGGCGATGCCGAGCATGTCGATAAATGCCATTACCAGAATCATGACGAGCAGCAGCAAGCACCTTCGCCGCTCCTGCGCCGTCAAAAGATCGATCAATTTTCGTAGTCGTGTCAGCATCATCAGGATTCGTCAATTTCGCAATCGAGCATGATAACGGACAAGTTTGCCCAAGCTAAACTTCGACACTTGCAAGCGTTCATGGTTTTGCCTCTGTCTGCTGCCGATAGACGCTTTTCGCCCAGCCTCGAAGACCCCGCTCATGCCGACTCCGGTCGTGCGGCTTGACCCATTCCTTGATCGGGATCGAGAATCCGGTCTTTGGCCTTTTCAATACATGTTTTGGCAATCGCGGTGCTGCGATGTTCGCGATCTCCGCTTTGCCAATATCCGGAAACCGGGCAAGCCAGGGGGCAACCGAACGCAATAGCTTGATATCCAGCAAGGGAAGCCTGATTTCCAGTGACTGCGCCATGCCGGCCCAATCGGCGTCCCGCAGCAACTGGTTGCGCATGTAGAAATTCATTTCCAGCGCCGAAACCGCAAGCCGATCATTGTCTATCGACTTCGTGCATTGTTGCAGCGAGGATTCTTCCTGCAATTGCGCCCAACCGGCTCTCGCCATTTCAGGGTCCATCACCGAAGCCAATTCCCACGGAGCGAAAAGACTCCGGCGCAAAAGATAGGCACTGCCAAGATCAGGGCTGTACTCGAGTAAACCGGCCCATTTCGGCGAGCCAAACCGGGAGAAAAAAGGCGTCGCCAATTTACGCGCAGCGACGGCCAAACCATTCGCTTTGCCCAACCAGCCAAGTTTATTAACCAGCATGGGTACTTGCCTGAAGCTGGGATAGGAAGCGAATAATTCGTCACCGCCGATCCCGGAAAGGGCCGACTTCAATTTCATCTGTGCGGCAACGCGTGCAACGAACCATGTGTTCACGCCATCGATGGAGGGCTGGTCCATTGCCAGCAGAATTTGTTCGCGCTCGTTTTCAAAATCCCGCCGCGAAGTAATCAGGCTGTGATGATGGGTATTGAAGATCTTTGCGATCTCTTCCGCTATCGGTACTTCATCATCGTCGGTTCCCGCGTATTCGAGGAAGCCGAGTGTCATGGTGTTGATGTTTGTTCCGCCGAGCATCGCGGCAGATGCGATCAGGCAGGAATCCAGCCCCGAAGATAAAAACACGCCGACCGGAACATCGGCCACCTGATGTGCAATCACGCTTTCGTGGATGGCGTTTGCAATTTCATGCAATGCCGTTTGTCTGTCGCCGCGAATCGAGCTATGCGCCGCCTCTGCCAGCACATCGCCTACGCTGCAAAACGGAATCGCCTGCGCGGCGCCGTTTTCGCCAATCAACATGCCATGCCCGGGCGGCAAGGCACGAATGCTTTTGTAAAGCGTATAGGGTTCGGGCACCGAACCCCAGAGAAAAAAACCGGCATGTCCGGCGGCTTCCGGCGTTCTGTCGAGGCCTGCCTGCAGCAATGCCTTTACCTGCGATCCAAAGCGGAAGGTCTTGCCGTCATCGGCAAAGTAAAGCGGCTTTATGCCGAAAACATCGCGCGCCAGAAACAGGGTACGCGCCACGTTGTCCCATATCGCGATGGCGAACATGCCGCGCAAATCCTGCAGCATCGCCGTACCTTTTTCGGCATAGAGATGCATCAATACTTCGGTATCCGATTGCGTCCTGAAAACGTGATTTTTTTCGCCGAGCGCTTTTCGCAATTCGCGATAGTTGTAGATTTCGCCGTTGAATATCACCACATAGCGGCCATCGTCACTGCGCATCGGCTGCGACGCATTCTCGGAAAGATCTATGATCGACAATCTTCGATGCCCGAGACCAAGACGACCGTCATCGGAGAACCACTCGCCAAGTCCATCCGGTCCGCGTGCCTGCATGTGGTCCCGCACGCGTCTCAGCTCATTACGATCTATTGCCGGTGCGGATGGAGAGTAGGCAAAAACACCGGTGATGCCGCACATCAGATTTTCCCGTTGTCATGGCATGTTTTTGCTATCAAGGCAGTTTTCCTGCCAGCAATGCCTCGAAGTAGGCGATCGTTTTTCCCAGCCCGACTTCCAGCTGCACTTCCGGCGTCCAACCCAATTTGCTTTGTGCCAACCCGATATCGGGCTTGCGTTGCAGCGGATCATCCGAGGGCAGCGGCTTGAATTCCAGCTGCGATTTCGAGCCGGTTAATTCGATGACTTTTTCCGCCAATTGGCGAATGGTGAATTCACCCGGATTTCCCAGATTCACCGGGCCGGTAAAACCGGCTTCGGTATCCATGAAACGCAAAAAACTTTCGATCAAATCGTCGACATAACAGAATGACCGCGTTTGCTGACCTTCGCCGAAAATCGTGATTGGTTTTCCCTGCAAGGCCTGCACGATGAAGTTTGAAACCACGCGGCCATCGTTTGGATGCATGCGCGGGCCATAGGTATTGAAAATTCGCGCGACCTTGATGTCCAGCCCGTGCTGGCGGTGGTAATCGAAGAACAGGGTTTCGGCACAACGCTTGCCCTCGTCATAGCAGGAACGAATGCCGATCGGGTTGACATTGCCCCAATAAGCTTCGGTTTGCGGATGCACGGAAGGGTCGCCATACACTTCACTGGTGGATGCCTGGAATATGCGGCAGCGCAGGCGTTTGGCCAGACCCAGCATATTGATCGCTCCATGAACCGATGTCTTCGTCGTTTGCACCGGGTCGTGCTGGTAATGCACGGGCGATGCGGGACAGGCGAGATTGTAGATTTCGTCCACTTCGAGATAGAGCGGAAAAGTGACATCGTGCCGGATAAATTCAAAACGCGGATTACCGTGCAGGTGTTCGATATTGCGTTTGCTGCCGGTAAACAGATTGTCTGCGCAGACAACTTCATCGCCACGCGCCAGTAAGCGGTCACACAAATGCGAGCCCAGAAATCCTGCTCCGCCGGTGACTAGAATTCTTTTTCTTGCTTCGTAATTTCTCATTACTTTTTCCGTCTTCTTGTTTTGTATCGGCTTGTTATCGAATGTAATTCCGCAGCACGCCGGCTAATCTTTTGTGCCTTCCGGCATGCAAGTTAACATCATAAGCGCCCGTCTACATGTTCGCTACCGTACACGGACTTGGCATCGAAAATTACGCAAGTCTCCTTGCCAAAGCTACGAACGATCTGCACACCCATATCAACGAAATGCGAATGGCCGACGGCGAGCACGATGGCATCGTAGGTATTCGCCGCAGGCGAGGAAACCAGGTCAATCTGCAACAAGGCATTTGCTTCGGCGACATTTGCATTCGGGTCGTAAACATCGACCTGTGCATGGGCTGCCTGCAATTCGTTGATGATATCGATCACACGCGTGTTGCGTAGATCGGAACAGTTTTCCTTGAAGCTCAAACCCAGCACCAGAATTCTTGAATCCACGACGTGAATACGCTTGTTGGCCATCAGTCGCATTACCTGGTGCGCCACATGCAAACCCATGCGGCTATTGATGCGGCGAGCAGCGAGAATCAATTCAGGGTGGTAACCCAAGACTGTTGCCTTGTGGGTCAGGTAATACGGATCGACGCCAATACAATGGCCGCCGACAAGGCCGGGCTTGAATGGCAGGAAATTCCATTTTGTACCGGCGGCTTCCAGCACGTCGCTGGTATCGATGCCCATCTTGTTGAAGATCATCGCAAGCTCGTTTACCAATGCGATGTTCACGTCGCGCTGGGTATTTTCGATTACCTTTGCCGCTTCGGCGACCTTCATGGTTGGCGCGCGATGGGTCCCGGCGACAATGATTTTTCGATATAGCGCATCGACAAAATCGGCAGCGGCGGGCGTAGACCCAGACGTGATTTTTTTAATATTGATCAAACGGCGCTGCTTGTCGCCGGGATTAATGCGCTCCGGGCTATAGCCGCAGAAAAAATCGCGGTTGAAAACCAGCCCGGAAGCTTTTTCCAAAAGCGGGACGCAAACTTCTTCGGTGGTGCCCGGATAAACCGTCGACTCGTAAATAACGACATCGCCTTTTTTAAGATATCCGCCGATAGTGTTGCTGGCCGATATAAGCGGTTCGAAATCCGGGCGATTTACATCATCCACCGGCGTCGGCACCGTCACGATGAATACATTGCAGGAATGCAAATCCGCGCTTGTGTCGGTGAACGTAAGGCGTCTTGCCTGCCGTATTTCATCGGGAGTCATTTCATGCGTGGCATCGCGGCCATCACGCAGGGCATTCACGCGATCGGCATTGACGTCGAAACCGACGGTATCAAACTGTTTTCCGAATTCGACCGCCAGGGGCAAGCCGACATAGCCAAGACCCAAAATGCCAATCCGACTATTTTCTACCGACTGCATTCTTTACCCTCGCAAGATTGGAATATGACCGGCGTCAATGACCCTTCACACTTTAGCCTAATGCTACTATTTGCGCACCTTGCAATAAACGCGTCTTGTCCGGATATGAAGGCATGCGTTTGCGGTCGGGTTATGATTAAACGATATTGAAAAGGCCACATTTACATGGTTCGCGAATGGCTTTGCGCAATGCTGCGTGGCGACAACCCCCGCCGGGAATTTCCCGCAGAGGTGGCGAATGAAACCATTTCCGATGAAGCCAATATCGAGGGCGTCATTGCATTGCTGCACGAAAAAACTGGTGCGGAAATCAAGTCGACAGATATTCCCGCCAACTTTCGGAAACATATTGCCGGGCTCGCACGAAAAAAAGCGCTACAGAGCCTGATGCGCGAAGCCGAATGCCGGCGAATATTGGCGAGTCTCCAGCAAGCCGGAATCAATGCATTGCTGTTGAAAGGCTCCGCACTGGGGTATTGGTTGTATCCCTCCGCGCATTTGCGTGACTGCAGCGATATCGATTTATTGTTCGCGTCCCGCGAAGAAGCCGCCAAGGCAATTGGCCTGCTGCAATCCATGCAATATAGCGTTCGTGATCCGGCGCTTGCCGGTGATCTGGTCAGTTTCGAACAAACCTGCGTCCGTGATTCAAATGCCGGCGACGGACTGGAAATCGATTTGCATTGGCGGCTTTCGAGCTCGCCGATATTCGCCTATCAATTCGAATTTGGCGAATTGGATTTCGCAGCAATGCCTCTACCAAGACTCGGTGCCCATGCTCGCGGCTTGTCGCCCGTACATGCATTTTTCAATGCCTGCATGCACCGCATACAGAACATGTCCGAGGGTACGGAAAACAGGCTGAAGTGGTTGTATGACCTTCACTTGCTAAGCGCGAAATTCAACCGGGAAGACTGGGAAACCATTGCCGACATTGCCGCTGGACGCAAACTAGCCGGTGTCTGTGTCGATGCGATGCTGGCTGCAAGACGTGAATTCAATTCGGCGATTCCCGAAGATATCATGGGCAAACTGGCCAGTGCTATGCGATACGAACGCATCAAGACGGGAAAAATGCACCGCTGGTTTTATATCCAGCGAATGAGCTTCATGGCATTCCCGACATGGGGTTTGCGCATGCGCTGGTTAAGGCAACGACTGCTGCCTAATACCGGTTATTTGCAGACACGCTATGGCGAAACAAACATGTTCCGCTTGCTGGCAAGCCGCATTAAAGCCGGATTTCACCGCTTGTTTTGATTTTGTTTTTGACTGACGGCCAATGCGATCGCCAGCAGCAACGCAAACACCGTGGAGTTGGCGGTTGTACGCAACGGGTAATCGACAAAGGAATGCAGCATCGCCAGCAGAACGCTTATCCATGCAACTCGCGATAACAGGACATCGAACGAATCCTGCTGTTTCTGCTGCCACCACAGGCGGATTCCAAAAAAAACAAACGCCGCCCAAAAAGCGGCTATTGCGAATAAAGCAGGACATCCCGCTTCCAGCCAGAGTTCTGCATAATCATTGTGCGCATGGTTGGTGACCGTGTGATCTATGCTTTCCTCATGTCTTGCTTCGAAAGGTGCATAAGCCTGCCTGAAAGTACCCAGGCCTGAACCCATCGGCGCATAGGCCTGCCCTGCTTCAATGCTGATTTTCACCATTTGTGTTCGTGTCGTATCGGCTACGCCATGGTCGAATCGTTGCAGCATGCCGACCAGCCCAAACTGAATTGCGGCGACGGCGCCCAACACCACGATAATGCCCATTGTCCGTTTCATGCCCGGCTGGCGCGGCAATGCAAACAATGCGGGAAAACTGGCCAGAACCCCCAGCACTCCAAGCAAAAGCCCGGCGCGGGATCTTGCAACGGCAATCGCCAAAATGATCAGAATGCTCAGGAAGCCACCGCCAATCATGAGCATCGTCGCACCAGGCATTTTCGATGTCCGCCGATGCAGCCACCACCAGGTGGCAGCTACCGACAATGGCAGGCACATCATGAGCAGGCTTGCGAAGTGGTTACGATTGGCGAAAAAGCCGACGGCCTCGGTGGCATTGGTGATTTCATACAGGCGCAAGGGGCTGCTTTTTCCCTGGGCCAGTTGTGCGAAGCCAAGCAGAATATTCAGAACCGCAATGATCGCCAAGGCGATCAACAGGCGATAGCGATAATGATTCGGCAACTGCAGGCTGGCAATAAAAACCGCCACTGCGGGCAGCAAACCAAAAAGCGCACGTTCAGCGCCATAGGTTTTATTCAAACTGAAACCCGTAAACTGAAGGCCTGCCTGCTGCAAATCCTTTTGCATCGCGAGTGCAAATTCATTTGAGCTTGGCCATGGATAGAGTTGAAGCACCGGCACAAAAATGACCGTCGCGATCAGCAAGAACGCCGTGATTCGAACCGCGCCTGATGCCGCCACAAATTCGGATTGCGAGTTGAACAGACAAGCAATCAGCAACGCTATGGCAAGCAGCTGGGCGAGCACATCGCCAAAAAAGCCCTGGCCGCCGCCGAACAAGGCCGCCAGAAAAAAGATAGCTAACGCAAGATAAAAAACGATTTTCTGTTTCAGCATGCCGGGTTTTCCAAAAAAGAAGGCCGCTGTTCGGCGGCCTTCTTATTCAACTGTAATTTGATGCTACAAAAATCAAGGACTCTTGTTGATTTGGTATGCAGCGATTGCGAGTGCAACACCAGCCAGACCATAGATTCCTGCGTTGCCGCTACCCGTGGCGCCTGCACCGGCAGTATTCGAACCCGGAGCAGTACCGGCACCTGGTTCCAATGACTGGGTAATCAACTGGCCGCCATCGCAAATCGAACGTTCTGGAATCGTGACCATCGTGCCGGCTTTGACTTCAGTGGTGCAATCCTTGCCAAAAACCAGAGTGGCATTGGCGGTTTTGGTTACCATCAAACGATCGCCTGCATTAAGCGATTGTCCTTCGGTGGCTGCAACAAACTTCTCGCCCTGATTTACCAACACGGAGCCATTCATTTCATCAAGAATCGCAACACCCATACCATCTTGTGCTGACACGAGGGCGGCGAAGCTGATACTGGTTGCACATAAGGCAGTAATGATTGATTTTTTCATCTTGGGACTCCGAGTGACGGATTTGTTCTCTTCAGCATGATAGCGGCGTTTGAACGAAGGATGCAAGTAAATATCCGTAAATCAATTGGGGCTTCGTTCAGTAAGTCCTTGAATTCTCTGAATTCTCAAGGCATCAAACCATATGGTGCCGCCTATCATTTGCTCAGACGCTATTCTGGCCGGCAATTTCAGCTCCAAACGCTGCGCTGGGCATTGCCTATTTGGCACTTCAAAATCCAGCGAAAATGCCTGCCATTGCTCGCTCCGGCCTTTCCAGGGCTCGCTGACGGCCAGCCCGGGGCCGCCGCCAAGACAGTCTATCGACCAGACCAAGCCCCGTTCGGTCCGCAGATCATCGGCAAAACCCTGTCCCGATAGACGGTAACGGCCTGCCGGCAAAACCAAAGTCTGTCTTGTGCCACCGAAGGCTACCCGACGATCATCGAAGTGCACCCGGAGTGCTTTTGCACCGATTGCGCCGTCACGGAACGCCAAATCGACGCTGGCACCGGGGATTCGCTCAAACTGCCAGTCGAATTCGCTGCCCAGAGGCTGGTTCTCGAATCCACCGTTAAATAGATTGGCCAGCTCAAGCTGGGTTTCGGCCGGCAGCTGATTTGCCCAGTTTAAATAGGCCAGTGACCATTGCTGGCTTCGATTCAATGCGCCTAGCCAGGCCTGTTGCTCCTGTTCGGTTAATCCGCCTTTGGTATTTTCAAGTCCGGCAAAAAAAACGGCATATCTTTCCGCGGCGTCTTTTTGCGATGCCAAGGTCCTGATTGCCGGCAAGCGCCAGGAAGGATTTTTTGCGAAATAACCGATCAATGTCGCTTGCGATTGCGGATGCGCGGCCAATCCGCCGATGGTAGGTATCAGCTGCGGCAATAATTCAAGTTGCATCCGCAGAAGCCTGTCGAGATGCAGTACGGCATCCTCGGCATTTTCCGTCCGCAAGGAATAATTGAGGAGCCAAAGATGCGATTCCAGGTCGCGCGGACTGTAATTCAATGCTTTTTGATAAAGCTTGAGAGCCAGTTCCGGTTTTTTTTCCTGATCGGCTAGCTGCCCCAGAACACGATACGCACGACCCTCATACGGATATGCACGCAAAGCCGCCAGCGCATTTTTTTTTGCTTCTTGCTGCGACTCCGGATTCTTTGCCTGCTGCTCGGCCAATAAAAAAAGTGCGGACGAATGCCGTGGCCGCCAACTCAGGGCTTGCTCCTGGTTGGAACGACTCAGCGCATCTGCCATTCCCAGACTCAAAACGCGCCATGCAAGGCCCGCCAAAAGAAGGGCCAGAAACATGCGCATCGCAAAGCCGGACTTCAAGCCTGGACGATCAGCCATTTTTGATGTCCGACTGCAGACGAATAATTCTCAGCTGACCATTTTCCACCCGGAGATCCAGACGAATATCGCCACGGCTTGATTGTGTTTCGGCCTTTCCACGCGGCAACACTTGCGCCTGGTAACTTGCAATCACCACGATGTGTTCGTCGGTAGTGAGCCAGGTGACGTGGTCGAGCGAAATTTCACGGCTTTCACTGCTTTCGAAAAGCTGGCGATAACTACGCAACACGGTTCGTTGCGGCGGGGCACCGAGAATGGCGAGATCACGCGTGAACAAATTATGCAGGGCGAAATAATCGCCTTCCTGATAGACCCGGGAAAAACGCTGCAGAAATTGTTTTACCAAAGCATCGCTGGTCGTATCGGTCTGGGCGGCAGGCAATTTTGGTGAAGCTTCAGCCACTGTGGTGGTGGCCGCAGTCTCGGCATTGCCGGCAGCATTGATAATTGCAGTACTTTCCCTGTTTTTTCGGCCTCGCTTGTTGCCTGGTTTCGCTTCAGGCTGAACTGCCGCGATTTCGTTTGTCACAAGTTGCGCTTTTGGTTTTTCAGATATTTTTTGTTTGTTTTGCGAAGCGACAAACGCTACCGCAGGTTTTAAATCAGCTACGGGTACAGGAGATGTTTTTGCTACCTGTAAAGTCGTCGTTGCTGCCTGAACCAGAGGAACATTCTGCGTTTGCTCCGGCACGGCATTGTTTACCGGCTCCGGAATAGCATTCGTTTGGCTAACAGAAATATTTTCAGCTACCGGAATGCTTGCCGGTTCGACCGGAACTTCAGCAGGCAATACCGGCAAGGCTGCCGGCTGGTGCTCTGCCGCCGCGATGACCGTTGGTTGCAGATGCGGCTGCATCTGGCTGAACCACCAAAGCACCAGCAAGGCTCCCAAACCCAGTACGCTGAAAACCGCAACGGGAAGTCTTTTTATCGTGCGTGCGCTCATGAAGCGTGCGTCGGATTTATTTTCCCGCCACTGCACCGGTTTTATTTCACGACCGGTCGTCAAAGCATTTGATTGCGGCTTTACGCTTGCAATCTGCTCATCGTACTGCCGACGACGCTCCGGCGTTCGTAACGCATGCCAGGCGCGATTGATGCGTTCTGAAAATACCGCCTCCCAATCACTGGAATTTTTATCCGGATGCAGCCAGCGCACAAGCAGACGGTAATGCAGCTTTATTTTTGCCTCGGCATCATCCGGATCAACGCCCAATATCCGGTAGTGGTCGCTATCGGGCGCGAACAAAATTTGCTGGACATAGAACTCTGCGGCGTGCCGGACATCTTCCTGCGAATGCCTCGAACTTTCCTGGGCCGCCAGCAGGCATTCCTTGTCACCCGAACTTATTTTAAGGAGTTCGGTAACTCCAATCGGCAGCGCTTGTTGACGGGCAGTGGCAATCAAGTCTGTACGACTCAGAAATGTGAGTGCCTGCTCGAGCGCTGCGATCGTCATTGTTTGGTTAAACGTTCCTTGGGCTTGTCGCCGCCATAGGAATAATAATCATAGTCACCGGCGCCATAACCGTAACCGGAGTGAAGCTTTGCGTTGTACTTGGTCATCACGGCGCCGATTAAATGTCCGCGCGCCGCAAAAATGCGTTTAATCGCGTTCTTGGCAATTGCCACGCGGGTCTCGCCGGCTTCGATGACGAGCAAAGTGGCCGTCGCTCGGTTGGCCAGGATGGGAGCATCGGCCAGTCCCAGAATTGGCGGACCATCGATAATGATCTGATCGAATTTTTCAACCGCAACCGTCAGGAACGACACCAGCTTTGAACCCATTAATAATTCGGCGGGATTCGGCGGCAAAGGTCCAGTCGATAAATACGACAGATTCGGCATGCTGGTTTTTTGAATCAGGTCCATCGGCTTCATGCCGCCCGCCAAGAAGTTCGTCAGGCCGGTTGAATTGTCCGCATTGAAATGACGATGCAGCGATGGATTCCGCAAATCGCAATCCACGATCAAAACGCGGCGCCCCAACTCGGCAATGTTTTGCGCCAAGGCGCGCGCCGTGGTGGACTTCCCTTCGCCAGGCGAGGCGCTGGTAATCAGCAACACGCGGGGCACGCCTTTGTCGGTTGAGAATTGCAATGCCGTTCTTACCGAGCGATAGGCTTCGGTGAAGGCACCACGCAAATCCATCAATGCCGTCGTTGGTGTTTGCGGATCTTTGAGTTTCGGGATTACGCCCAGAATCGAAAGACCCAGTTGTTTTTCGATGTCTTCCGGCACTTTGAGCGAATCGTCCAGATACTCGAAGCCCAGAGCCAACAAGCAACCCAATAGCAAACCGACCATCGTGGCCAGCATGAGATTACGTATCAAGTCGGGTTTGAATTGGCCGCCCATCTGCGCCCGATCGACAATCGAGACATTGTTGGTGCTGATGCCGCCAGCGATGCCCACTTCCTTGTAACGCTGCAGCAAGCCGTCGTAAAGCTGGCGGTTGGTGTCGACTTCACGCTTGAAGATGTTGTACTGGATACTGCGGCCTTCCTGGTCGAGCACGTCGGTTTTGAGGCCTTTGATCTGTGCAGCCAGCATGCCTTCCTGTTTCAGCGCAGACAAATACTGCGCCTGGATCGCACCACGAATATTGCCGGCCTCGCTGGCGATTTGCTTATCCATTTCATCGATCTGGCCTTTCAATTGCACCATGATCGGATAAGCGGGTTTATAGAGTTTTAATTTGTCCTGATACTCCGCCATCAACTTGCCGCGTGCTTCCTGCAAGGTGGTAATGAAAGTACTGTTACCGGATTCCATCGCCAGACTAATGCCGCTGCTCGCCTGCGCTTGCGTCCAGCGCGCTTCTGCGCGAATTCGATCTTCCTGTGCCTTGCCATAGGCGGCATTGAGGGTTTGCAGGCTTTGCTGGGTAAGTGTGCCGCTGTTTTCGCCGCCGCTGGTTCCGATGATTTCTTCTTTCTGGGCAAACTCGACCAATTTACGTTCGGAATCTTCCAGTTTCTGCTTCAGCTCTTTCAGGCGGTCTTCCAGATAACCTTTGGCGTAGGCCGAAGAATCGAATTTGCGTTCGAGGTTACTCGAAATAAAACTCTCGGCAATTGCATTCGCCGCTTTTTGCGCGAAGGCCGGGTCAGGACTGTCGTAATGGATACGAACCAGGCGTGAATTCCTTACCGGTTCGATTCCAACGCCGGAAGCGAAAGCGCCAGCCAACTGGTTTTCCTTTTCGGCTCTGTCGGCATCGGATTGCTTTGCCGCTTTCTGGCCTTCACCCGATTGGTCTTTGGCTTCACGGCCAAACAGACCCATTATTTTTTGCCATGGAGAACCTGGTCGCATGCGCTCCAGCTCGCCTGATTCCACCAGGCCCAATTGCCCTACCACGCGTTGTGCCAAGGCCCGGCTTTTCAGCAATTCGTACTGCGTCTGGTAGAAGTCGTCCGCATAGATATCTTCAGTCGGCATGACGCTCTGGGTGTCGAGAACCTGGACGCTTTGACGCTCGATTTGCAAAACCGTTGTCGCACGATAAATCGGAGTGGTAAGCAAAGTACCGACCAGACTGGTCAGAAAAATAATACCGAGTACGCCAAGCACCATCCAGCGGCGCTTCAATATGATGCGCCAGTAACTCAGCAGATCGATATTGTCTTCGGTTTCTGCAACAGGCTCGGCTAGTCGTGTATCAACGCTGATCGCATGATTGCGGGCGATTGTGAGGTGCCTGCCGTCCTGCCCTTGATGTGTCGGGAATAAATCCTGTCGTGGGTCATGATGTGGATCGTGAGGGTGATTGGCCACGCGTTGACTATCCCGTTTTCAAAGAGGTGAAAAAATACTGAAGATCGGCAGGCTTTCCATCAAACGACGGAAAGCGGTTTTGGAGCCGGACTGATCGATCACGATAATATCATCGCCGTACACTTGCGGGTCGGCCGCTGCGCCTGAGCGAATCGCCTTGATATCAAAACGCGCACCCATCTTTTTTCCGTCGACCACGCGAAAAATAACGATGCCGCGCAAATCGGCAAGTTGATCCAGGCCTTCTGCCATTGCAATGGCTTGCAATAATGTCGTGCGGCCAGTCAAAGGATAAATCCCCGGCTTTTTCACCGAACCTTCCAATGTCACGCGCTGGCTGGTGAACTCCTTGACGAACACGGTGACCTGCGGATTTTGCAGGAATTTGGCATCGAGGCTTTTGGCAATGTCGGCTTCCAGTTCCTGCACGGTGCGCCCACCCGCCCTCATCACTCCGACCAAAGGCAAAGAAATATCGCCTGAAGTATTCACGCGAACGGTACGGTTGAGCTCGGTCACCTGGAAAACGCTGATTTCCAGCAAATCCTGCGGACCTATCCGATATTCCGATACCCCTTTATATGCGCCAACCGAGCTTGTGCTGTCCGGTGGCGGCAATTCATCGCTGGAAGCTGCCGCAACCGAAATTTGCCCCGACTTTCTCTCATCGGCCGCGGTGGCAGTCACACCGAACAAGCATATGCAGACAAGGAAAATACCGTTTAGCCAAAACCTGTTCATGCCGTTTCACCCTTTACAAGAATGCCCATTATGCCAAGCCAAGCCAGCGTTGCCAGCGCGGAGCATCCCTGGCAACGGGTTGCCGTTCAGGTAAAGGCGGGATTTGCGCCTTTGGCAGATCCGCCAAAATGGCCTTGGGCCTGACGTCCACCATATTAAATGCCTCGGTTTCGCCGCAGCGCTGCGCGGCCGCGTCGCGACCTTCAGCCAAATAGGGTGGCCGTTTGTCGATATGGTGCGAGTCCGTAGCCAGAATATGAACCAGACGCTCGTCGACCATTCTTTCTGCCCAGTATTTTGGACGCCGACCAAACCGGCCGGTCAAACTACCCGATGTGATTTGCATCCAGGCACCGCCGTCTACCAGCGCCGCCATTTTCGGATAATGGGTCTCGATCCAGGTAAGCCGCTCCGGGTGCGTAATCACCGGAACAATGCCGGCCGCCAAAAGCTGGAATACCGCCTCTTCAAACCGTGGCGGTGCGACATGATGCGGCGGCTCCAGCAGCAGGAAACGCGAATGCCCCAGAGTGGGAATTCGGCCTTGCTGAATACCCTGCAACAGATCCGGCGCGAGATGCGTATCGGCGCCAATCGTAAGCGTCAGAGGAATTTCGTGGCGCTCCAGTTCCTTTTCGAAATCGGCAATCGCCTTGGCAATGATGCTCGACGAATTTTCATACAGGCCGGGATATATATGCGGGGTACATGCAGTAATCTTGATGCCGTCATTCACCGCTGCACGCGCCATCGCCAGCGCCACCTCAAGACTGGGGGCGCCGTCGTCGATACCCGGCAAAATATGACAATGCAGATCTATCATGCTGATTTTACGTCCGCCGACTTTACGTCCTTGGTTTCTTTTTCATCGAATTCAACCGCCGCTTTTTTGTGGCCATTACGCAGGAAACGCAGGCTGGCCACGGCACGTTGACGATTGAAGCTGAAAGCCCAATACAATCCGATCAGGCCGAAGTAGGCAAGCACGACCCAAGTCCGGGTTGCTCCATATTTCACCGCGATCGCGGCAATGCAACCGATCACGATGGATAACATCATCATGGCGAGCGCGATATAAGTCGGCGAGAAACCGGCATCCAGCAATAAATGATGCATATGGTTTCGGTCGGCGCTAAACGGCGAGCGACCCTGGCGAATTCGGTCCAGCATCAAGACCACGCAATCCAGTACTGGCAGGGCGATCATCCAGGGTGCCAACACCGGACTGACCGGATGTTGCGTGTTTTGGGTTAACTGCAGCGCAAACCACACCACAGCAAACCCCAGCAACGTGCTGCCGGCATCACCTAAAAAGACTTTGGCCCTGGCCTGCCAGGGAAAGCGCATATTCCAGAACCAGAAACCCAATACCACAGCCGCAAAAAAAGCACATTGTCCCGCGAGCACAATATTGCCGGCATAAAACGCAAGGCCGGAGAACAGGCCCAGCGCCGCCAGTACCTGGCCGGCTAGATAACCATCGCTACCATCGGCCATATTGAGGGCATTGATCAAGCCGAGTGTAATAAATACAGTAAATACAGGCGTAAGCATGCCCAGATGGAATCCGCTCACTCCGACGACGTCCGATAATTTATCGGCCTGCAAGGCTGCGAAATAAATCATGATGCCGGCGGCAATGATCTGCACGACAAAACGGATCAGCGAGCTCAGATCATAACGGTCATCCAGTACGCCGACCAGCAATAGCCAGGCACCGGCGATAAAGAACACGTGCAGGTTCAATTCAAAGCGGTCGAATATCAGACTGGTAATCAGCAACGCGAAAAAAACCCCGAGTCCGCCGGTCACCGGCGTCGGCACTGCATGGTCCTTGCGTCCGCCGGGATGATCAAGCAAACCAAGCGGTGCGGCAAACAACATTGATAGCCTCACCAAAAGCAAACTCAGGCAGAGACCAACTAGCAGTTGCAGACCATAAGACTG